>Ga0209628_10003039_pt1 | contig 11601 bp, 22 predicted proteins | sample TergutCu122P4_FD_187285 | JGI IMG/M metagenome (GOLD analysis project Ga0209628, IMG submission 187285) | Cubitermes ugandensis P4 segment gut microbial communities from Kakamega Forest, Kenya - Cu122 P4 (SPAdes) (version 2) | ecosystem: Host-associated > Arthropoda: Insects > Digestive system...
CGTATGGAGAAGAGTTAGTGAAAGATGAAAAGAATATCAAAAATTATTACATTTAGTACCTAATATCAAAATTAAAGCAAAAAGAAATCAAGATGGTACAATTGAAGAATGGTATCAACAAGATGATGCTAAAGAAAAAATAGAAGCATGGAAAGAAAAACACGAAGGTAAAAAACCAGCAGAGCAAAAAGAAACAGGGAAAAGAATTGGCAAAAGTGAAAAAGTAGATGGAAAAGACAAAACAAAAGATGAAAAGTCACCTAAACCAGATATAACAAAATCCAAAGAAGAATTAGAAAAACTCCAACTAAAAAGCTTAATGAAATTAAGATCAAAGGATAAAAAAACAACAGATGATGATGAATTAGATGAAAAACTTAAAAAAGCAAAAGAATTTTAAAGAAAAATCAAATTAATTTTTCTGGTCTTGCAATGTATGCATCATCTGAAATCGCCAAATAGTAACAAAACATAGACATTAATTGATGACATACTGATCTAGCATCATCAACATTTTTAATTGATTCTATTAATTGTGTAAAATCTTCTCGCATAGGAGATTCAGGCACCATTTCATTCAACCCAAATAAAAGAGATTGCTTAATTTCTGGAATATATAATATAGATTTATTTGGATTTTTTTCTCGACTATAATCTTCAATCCATTGATTAGCAGCATTTAAACTAATGGATAATAACTTTATGTTGAAGTTGACCTTTTTCGTCATATATTACTTCTCGCCTACACAATTTACAAAACATTTTTGGTTCTGCATTTTCTGTATTATCCAATTGGTAAATAACGTCATCTACTGTGCAACCATTGCATATCATAATAATAAATTAAATTTACTAATATATAAATGTGTTTAGAATTGTCACATATGCCATATCGGTATGCTTATATGTTTAAAAGTTAACATGTATATATGCAATGTATAAAGTGTGAAAGTGAAGATATAATTGAAGGAAGAAATAATCCTAAAAATGCTATTTATGGAATTAGAACGTTTAAATGTAAAAAATGCAATTATAAATGGTATATAAATAAAATGCCATGTGAAACATGTGGAAGTTTTAATGTAGAAAAATTTGGATTAAAAGAAAAAAGTGGTTATATTGATAAAGTACAACGATACCATTGCCGCGATTGTGATGCATTATGGGTAGATGTATCATCTGCCAGAAAAAAGGAGACTGAAAATGGAATTTGTGAACAATGTGGAAATGATAGTGTTAAAAAAGATGGAATACTAACACTTAAAAAAGGTGTATGTCAACGATTTAAATGCAAATGTTGTAATACAACATGGACAATTCAAATTTAATTCCTATTTTTATAATAATTTCTTTCATCTGCCGTATTTTTCGTAATTAATGCATAAATTGTACCATCTGCATGTCTACCTGTACGACCCATTCTTTGTACAGTACGAATTTTAGAAGCAACTGGCTCATAAAAAATAATTGTATCTGTAGATGGTACATCTAATCCCTCTTCTCCAATGGAAGTTGAAACTAATACTGAAAAATCGCCATTTCTAAATTTATTCATAGTTTCTAATTGTTTCTTTTGAGTTAACCCTTGTTTTGCCTGGCCAACAAATTTCATTGCTGGTATTTTTAAATCATTCATAATATCTATAATAGCATCTACAATAACTCTATAATTTGCAAATATAATGATTTTCCCGTCACTTTCATTTAAAATTCTAGGTACAAGATCTTTTATAGCATTTAATTTCGGATGTTCTTCTTCCATATGTAAAACAGTATTACATATTTCTATAAATGAATGATTAGATCGCAAAATTTTATCAGCCCCTTTATCACCATTTATAATTTCTTTAAAATAATCTTTTAACGCTATAGTAGATTGAGTATCAATTAAAATACGAGCATGTTTCATCTTCATGCACACACCATATAATGCCATACCTTGAAACCCACTATGTTCTCTACGACTAGAACGATGTACAGCTTCTTTTCTTACTGCTTCTAATGTCTTCATAGTAACATCAGATTTCGATATTTTATATCCTAAAGACCGTAATTTTAATCTAGCATCTTCTTCTATAGAACTAATTACACCAGATATATATTGACATTTAGCATTTAAATGTACAAAAATAGGTTTTGTAGTTTTTTCGTGCGTATATTCTTTTACATCTGCTGATTGTACCGAACGTTCGGCAATTGTTACAATTTTAAATTTCTCTATAATATAATCTAATTCTTTTGGTAAAGTAGCCGTCATTCCAAGAATACAACCATTTGGATTTTGTTCTGTATAATAATCAGCAATAGGTGCATATGAATAATCTCCAGAACAACGATGACACTCATCAAATACAATTAAAGATACATTTGATAATGTATATCTATTATTTTTAAGATCATTATGAATAACTTGTGGAGTAGCAATAATAACTTTAGCATTTTTCCACATTTCAGGTCTTGTTTTTGGAGGTATATTACCAGATAAAATTAAAAAATCTTCGGGTGGAATTAAATAATTTGCACGTAAAAATGCAATATGTTGATCAATCAATGGCTTTGTGGGAGCCATTAAAAGTACTTTTCCTCTCTCATAATGCTGATCTATTACATAAAGTGCACAAATTGTTTTACCTAAAGAAGTAGGTAATACAATTAAACTATTTTTATATTTTACTTCTTCAGCAATTTGTATCTGATAATCCCTAGGCTCAATAGCATTAGAAATTCTACTCAGATGTAATGCCAATTGAATCGTATTTCCTGTCATATTTATTTATTTTTACAATAGTATTTCCACTTTGAGCACACCAAAAATCAGGAGAATCACTTTCAATCATTTCAAAATCTAATCCTCCAATGTTAAGATAAGCCAAAACTTCATCATCTATAAAATTAAAAACTGCATTATAATCATTTATGAAATTTAATATATGTGACACTTCGCTTTGTTTATCAACTGTCTTACGAGATATATTAAAAAGATCTTCAATATAATCATCTTCTACTTTTTTAAGAAAGAAAACTTCTTTGTTATATGTATAATATGCATCATCTCCAATAACAATAATTGATCCTTCGTCACCTAATACTAAATCAGTAACATTATATTTTTCGCATACAGCATTATATTCATAATCACTATGCATAATGATATCATTTCGTTTCGATTGGGTAAATTTTATTAAATTTTGCTTTATTTGAATTTCATTCATCGTATAACCTTTCAATTTTTAAACGTCTATCTGATATCAATGCTTTATATTTACCATTATCAGGAATTCCATATTTTTTCATAACTTGCTTAAATAAACCCATAGACGCATCTACTATTGACTGAAAATCTCTTTTAGATGTTATATATCTTCGTAATTTTTTAAATCCATATATCATATATGTAAATTCTTCATCTTCAACATCATCATTTCTATACATATAATTAAATCCAAATAAATAATATTCAAATGTAGATTCTAAATCAGATACAAGTTCTTTAACATTCTTTCCAGTTGCAAACAAACAACCGAATCGATCTTCCATTTGATATGATTCGATAGCACCATCATTAGATTCTATTATAGTAATTACAAACATAAGTGGATTTTCTAATTTATATCTACCTATTGTTCTGGTAAAATACATACATTTATCACCAATCATGAAATATGTTGTAGTTTCTAACCTTTTATTAAATTCCTCTATTTCTTTTCTAAATAACAATGCAATTGCAATATATATAAATATACAAAACATTATAATTTCAAGTATAATCTAAATCAACCCCTTTAGAATTTTTTACAAGTTACAAAAATATCATATAATAAATTAGAATTAATTGTATACATTGCATTACATTTAGAACATTTAAATGTAATAAGACCTGTTTCATTAGTATTAAATGTGAAATGTTCATGAATTGTATTATTTTTGCATTGTGGACATTTCACACCATTTTTATCTACTTCTATATCACTTCGAAACGTTTTTCCACAATCTTTACACATTATTCGTTGATATGAACCACTTTGTAATTTTAAAGTACCACATCTAGCAATATTTTTACTATCACAAAACTTACAATTCATATATACATATATACCTCTCAATACGTTTAAAGGTTGTTGGTCGATTTAGAATTAAGTAATTTAGAAATAAATTCTTATAAATGATGCTTGAACCTAAAATATTAGATGTGAATCCAGATAAAATGATGTGTAAATGCGGATATACCAATTTTATTATATTTAGGATGAAAAGTAGAACACAAACACAATATTATCGTTGTACATATTGTAATCGAGTAGATACAAGAGATACATTACATAAACAATATCTAGATCATAACATAATAAATAATATGTATACAACAATTTCAAGTGAATTAAAACGCATATCTAATAAATTAATTGATATTATTGATTTAAATATATTAATATATATACAAACTATACTAAATCAAATGTTAGAATTAATACAATTTATAACTATATATGGATATGAAAATGAAAAACAAGGAAATTATACTAAATGTTGTAATAAAGAAATAAATACATTTTTAAACCAATTCAAATCAAAAGCATATAAAATTATGAACGAAAAAGAAAAAACATTTTTTAAAAGAAAACGAATTACGGTAATATCTCTTTATAAATCGGATAAAACATATTATATTTTACATTATGATAATAAATACAAAATTAGTGAATTTTTAATAAATGATATCGAAAGCATCGAGTTGTCAGAAAGAGAAAAAGAATGGATTTCCTTTTCAAATCAATTATATAGCATCATATAGTTTATACAACCAAACACATAGGTATATATGTATGTAAAACAAACATATATGTATGACACAGAACACAAGTAATAATGAAATAACAGGTTGGGATTTCTTAATTGGAGCCATTATATATGGAACTATAGCACTAATTGCTCTTCCATTTTTTATAGTAGCTTGGCCATTGGGAGTTATAGTTGGGGCATTTATTATGGAATATATAGAGTATTCAGGTACAGATAAGACAGATACAAATATAGCGAATGAATGTGGAGAACAATTCTAGACAAATCTCCATAGATATCCACCAGCAGATTTAATCTTACGATTTGCACACATACTGATATTACTATCTGGCACATTAGAATTTCTACCAGCTTCGCGTACACTATCGAATATATTTAAAATAGAACCAGATGTAAGAGAAATCTGAGCTACACGCTTTTTAGGTATACCTGCATCTTCAGATCTTACATTCAATCCCATATCAAAAGCATGCTTACCATTTTCAGCATTAGTAACCCATTCTAAATTTTCTAATCTATTATCTGTTTTTATACCATTTTTATGATTAATTTGAGGTTTATTATATGGATTTGGTATGAATGTTTGAGCTAGTAACCGATGTACTTTTTCATGTTGCTTTTTTCCATTTACAGATAATGCTATACATACATATCCATTTTTACTAATCCAAGGACTAATTACTTTTTTTCGTAATATTCGAGTAGATCCACCTGGCCCTTTTTGAATACGATCTATACTACGAATTGTACCTTCTTTATTTATTTCATATGATTTTTCATAACCAGGTATTGGTTTCCAACTATATTCAGTCATATTCAAATCAACATCATGTATTCTATAATTTCATCATAAAATAAATATATATTAAATTTTACAAAATATTTACGTTGAAACTGTTCCATCCCAGGCATATCAACTAATCTACTAATTTTAAAATCCCTTATATATTGTACATCAGGATGCATTCTTATAGTTCGTCTAATTTCACGTATTATAATATGAGGATCATATTTAGAATTAGCAATTGCTTCGTGATCTAATCCCATATCAGGGAATCTTGCAGAAGAACCTTTTATTGTTTTTAATAAAAACCATATATCTTGTCTAATTTTTTCAAGACCATCTACAATTTCGAATGTGCTACCACTATCTGTAAATACTAAATTTCCTTGATTATCCAATTTTATAGTTATTTTATCATATTCATTTGCATATGAATTAATTAATTGTTCATGTGTATCATAATATGTACCCATATGTTAATATATCGTAATTAAAATATATAAAATTATTTGATATCTGTGTTTTTTGCATATATTGATGCTATTAAATCTTGTGCACTATAATTTTCAGGATCAGAAATAGTAGTTAGATGTTTTATTTTTGGAAAAAGAAATGGTAAGTCATTAAATAATATGTAATTATATACATATTCTATTTTTTTAATTCTCTGTAGTGATATAATTTCATTATCACTAGATCGCTTCAATGCTTGTTCTACATTTCCGCATAAATAAATAATATGTGGTTCAGGAATACTTCTTGGTTGTATTCCAACAATATCTTTTATAATTTCAATCATTCTATTTTCATTATTACATATTATTTTATTTTCGCATTCATGAATAGTATTGAATAAATATTCTTTATCCATTTGATATACAGTTTGATATGCATAAGATGAAAAAACAGAGCGATCTGATATTACTACTTTTCCCATTCTAATAGCATCTATCACTTCAGTGCGTATTAATAATTCACGATCTCTAGCAAATAAATACGATACATCTTCATAGTTTGCTTTTGTTATTTTATCTATGTATATAGAACTCCATGGCTCGTGCACATATTTCCAGTCTGGTTTTAAACGTTTTAAATTATTTATTAAAGTAGTTTTTCCTTGACCATCAGTTCCTTCTAATACGATATAAGTCACACTATTAATTATATTTAAAAAGATATAATTATATGCTTGGAATTTCAAGCATAAATATTTTAAATTTATATACTTGTGCAATTTGTGATTCTATTTTACATCCATCTGAATTATACCAATTTTTACCAAATACAATTAAATCAGCATTTTTCATAACTTCCATTCTTATCAAAAATAATTCAAATGCACTACCTTTAAATTTAGAAATATAATTCTCTAATATTTCAAATTCTTCACCAGGAAATTTTTCTTTTAAAATTTCAATAACTTCGTTTCTATATTTTTTAACCTTTTTAGAACACATATTTTCAAAAGATTGACTTAAATATATTCTCATAATATTATATTTGTTAAAATAGTATATATTTATATGGTAATTTCATCTAATTACAATGAAAATCTTTTTATTTACAAAATATAAATAATTATAGTAATGACGTACAATCCAGGTGTACTTGTAGACCAACAAATTAAAGAATGCTTTGAGAATGATATTATAGGAATAAAGCCATTTAGAGAGGAAGCAATTCAACCAAATTCGTATGATTTGCATTTATCTGATTCTTTTGTTTCATATATTAATGAAGATGTTTATGATTCCCATATTATAGATCCATATCTTCCAATGGATCCAGATATTATGGAATTTTTAACTGGTTTGGAAAAATACCGAATATATCCAGGAGAATTTGTATTGGCATCTACGATTGAATATATTAAATTACCCGCAGATATTTGTGGAATTTTATCTGGAAAATCATCTTTAGCTAGATTAGGTTTATCTATTCACCAAACTGGTGGTTTTATAGATGCTGGATTTGAAGGACAATTAACATTAGAACTATTTAATGCATTGCCATATCCTATTGAATTAACTGTTGGGATGCCTATTGCACAGATTTCATTTATTTTAACTTCTGCTGCATCTAATTTCCCATATGGATTAAAACCAGATAGTAAATATCAATATCAATGTGGTGCACAACCATCTCGTTACAACGAAAACAAGAAGGATTAAAATGCTTTATTTAGAATCTATTTTTAATAAATTAGATGTTATTGATGATTTAATAGCACCAACTATCAGCAGGTCTGCAATTTCTGAAATTAAAGGAGATATTTCTGATATTAGATTGTTAATACTGGAAAACCAATTTAAAAATTATCCATACAAATATATCATTAATTGCATTCATTCAAATGTATTTGAAATAATTGGTGATTATCATTTACCAGATGGAGATCACCCTACGATTTTAATTGAAAAATTTAACGATCAATGGTTTATGCATGATAATAATAGTATTTCAAATTATTTAGAAAATAAATTATCTATTGATGAAATCGATCGTAGGATATTTTCATTGCAAGAAAAACATAAAAATATTTATAAAATCAAACGATTTGGAACATTTTCTTTCGATATAACTAAATATGATTGGGGCGAATCTTTATTTAAATATGAGGAATTAATTCAAGAGTTGATTACGTGAAAGATGAAGAATTATCGGAATTATATCGGATGGCTGTAGAAGCAGAGAAATTTATTAATTATTTCGAATCTCAACATGCCATTTTAGTAGAAATGTCTAGAGTTGGCGAACATGCAATGGATATTAATTCAATTGCTGCTGATTATAATGCAATTTGTCATCGGTTTGTAGAAGTTATTAAGAAAGTTAATACATTGATAGAAGGAAAGTGAATGTCAAAAGAAATTAATCAAGAAGTTTTATTTAAAGAATTTGAATCTGGAGAAATTAAGGCGATTATTAAAGTTATTATTATTTTAATAGATAAAGTGAGGGAGTTAGAAGAACGAATTGAATCATTGGAAGGAAAGAAGTGATTTATCATGGAAGAATTAATTGAATCTATAGAGGCTGTATTTGATTGGATTGGAACATCTGGTTCAAATATACCCGAACATATTGTTAATCATATTAACACAATTATTAGTGCAGTTAAAACGCCAGAACGGAAAAGTTCTATTACAATTGGTACACCTGCAAAAGGAGGAGAAGTAAAAATCTATTTTGATTTCAGTAAACCAGATGATTGTTCTATGCAAATTACTCAAGCATTTATATCCATGGAAGATATGAAGAGGCAATATGCAAAACAGCAACAATAAATCATGGGAAGAGGGCGATTCCAGACATATAGAATGGATGCAAAATATGTTAACACAGGCCAAACAAGTTCTTAAAGAAACGCCTAAAGAAAATATTATCGACCGGCTAACATGGGAAGCACAAGTAGAAAAATGGCAAAACGAATTACAAAAATATAAGAAATAATTATTTTTTGATATTTTTATTTAATGTATAAAATCTAATAATTTTGCATAGGTAGATATTATGACAATTACATATATGCTGGAAAACATTGTAGAGCCTCATGAATTATCCATTACTTTTAAAGAAAGTAATGTAACAGTTACTACTTCTGCAGGTAGTGGTGGTTCTATTTCCCCAAGTGGTGCAAATAGTTATGCAATTGGTAGTTCTCCAACATTTACTATTACACCTAGCGCAGGCCAAGTTTTAGATACAATCCTAGTAAATGGTACAGTAACTGCACCTACAACGACTTCACCAATTACAATTGTAATTCCAAATATACAAGCAAATACGACAATTAATATATCGTTTAAGGCAGATACTCCATTACCATTAACAGTTAATTTAGTAAAAATTTTACATGATGGTGCAAACTATGGTGGATATGATGGTTCAACTGGATTACAATGCCGTGTATATGCACAACCAAGTAATACCAGAGTAAATTTTTATAATGGTGGGAATATTGATAATAAAGCTTATTCATATACTACAGGTACTATTCCAGTAGGTACAACATCGCTTACATTTTATACATATTTCATTAGAAGTATTATTTCATCTTTTTCAGGGCCAAATTTAGCAAGAGCATTTATATTATATGATGTAAATACTACTAATTTACCAAAAACAGCAACTTCAAATAGTTTGACATCTGATACAAATACATATTTCAAAACATCTGGTGGTACGGTTCCACCTACAATTGCAGGTAGTGGAGGATTTGTTGCTTCTACATCACTTTCTGCTGGATTAAATACAGGAATAACTATTACGGAATGGCCTGTTGCACCTGGTGTATCATTTAATATTTCAACAATTAAACCAAGTTCAGATGTTTGGATTGTAATTGCAATCTCAACATGACATTTCTTTTTTTACATTGATATTTAATTATAAGGTATGCAAATGCCTAGGGACTTGGAAAAGAGAATATATATGTCTGCTCCTCAGTCCATTTTAGATTGGGATGGAAATAAACACGATATAATTGTCGAACGGGCTCGTATTGCCGAAGTTGAGAAATTATTAGAACGTGCTCCTATCGTGGTGACATTACATATTTTCGGTGAGAGAGATAGAGGACGTGGGCATACTCCTACAAACCTCTATAACGGCATTCCATTTAACTCACATTGTGGAGATACACATTTCTACCGAGAATATATCATGCGAGTTGCAGCTACGTTATCTGTAAATATCCATATGAATAATTCCAATAAAGAAGATCGATATACCATATTAGAACAATCTGTATCTGAATACATGCGATGGTCCCAATGGGAATTACGAGATACTGGTTTAGAAGTAAAAGAATTAGGCCAAATAAAAGATTTATCACATTTAAATCGTGGTATTATTCGAATGCAATTTGATATTACAGTTGCATATGATTTCCGTGTTAAATTAGAGAAAGTGCCAGAAATTGCAGGTATTGAAGGAGATATATGGTTTAAAGATGAATATAATCAGCCATTGAGTCCTAGCAAAAAGGTTTGGTTGTGAGTAATGCAAGTGAATCGTATCTATGTAGTTCTCCTCCCATCACTAAAGTCGATGGGAACCCGAACTACGATTTGATCTTGATTATCAATATTATTATGATTTATACAATAGAATTTATTTATCATTATATAAATATAGTTATTCTCCTATTAAAGACAAGAAATCTACTTATGATGAAGTATTTATGACGAAAAGGCATTTAAAAGGTTTTAGGATCAATCTAAAACACCACCACTTCTGTAAATTGGAACACGTCCAAGTTTGTTTTTTTGACGTTCTTCCCAAGCAGCATCCCCCTTCCCACCTGGAGGATGTCCAGTATATGATCGTTGTTCACGTCCGTGTTTTTTATCATCAAACCACATTTTCATATATCTTTCATATTCCTTATCTTTATCATAATCTGGAAAATGTCTTGTTTTAACTGGATTATTATTTATTTTGTGACGATATTCTTCAGAAACAGGAACTTCAATTGGCTTCTTACGTTTTTCTATTTTATCTTTTGTTTCATCTGCCATTTTTTTCTTACCTTCTATATTTTTACCATATGCTTTACTATAATTTTTACCTTTAGGTGTATTTATTTCTTTTGTATCCTCTTTATATTCACTCTTCTTTGGTTTATCTTTAGTATCTGAAGAATCTTTATTATTTAATAATTGCTTTTGTCCATTCGAATCTAATGCATAACGACGTTCAGTTTTTCCGTTTTTAAACGTATGCATATATGTTTTATATTTTGCAGCATTTTCATCAGATACACTAACCATAAAATCATATGATTCATTACCAAGATGAGCATCAATTCTATTTACAATCTCAAAAATATTATCAATATTCATAATAATATTATTATATTTATATTATTATAAATTTATGTATAAAAATAAAATAATATATATAAATATAACAACACACATAGTTTAAAATACAATAAAAACCATATACCATTTCATGGATAACTATATCTTATCAGATGACGTATCAAGATATACTGTTTTTACGAACGATAC
>Ga0209628_10003040_pt1 | contig 11599 bp, 8 predicted proteins | sample TergutCu122P4_FD_187285 | JGI IMG/M metagenome (GOLD analysis project Ga0209628, IMG submission 187285) | Cubitermes ugandensis P4 segment gut microbial communities from Kakamega Forest, Kenya - Cu122 P4 (SPAdes) (version 2) | ecosystem: Host-associated > Arthropoda: Insects > Digestive system >...
CGGCACGGTGACGATTTCCGGCGTGAAAAACTGGAGCGACACCGGCGGCATGGACATCGTCGATTACAAGCTCGCCGGGGATACGCCGATCACTGTCGATCTGGGCGTGAAAGGCTTCCAGGACACGGGCTTCGGCGTTGCGATGTTCTCCAACATCGAGGGCATCGCGGGCGGCGGCGGCGACGACGTATTCACCAGCGGCGAAGGCGACTGCCTCTTCAATGGCCGCGGCGGCAATGACACCTTCAACTTGTTCAACGGCGGTCACACCACGCTGCTGTACACGCTGCTTGACCCGATGGACGCCACCGGCGGCAACGGTTCGGACGTGGCCAACGGCTTCAAGGTCGGCACCTTCGAGGCGACGCCGGAATCCGACCGGCTCGACCTCGCCGAACTCCTGATCGGCTACGCGCCGGTGAGCGCGGATGGCTTTGCCGCCCGCTACATCAATGGCGTCGCCACGATCAACGAAGGAGACAGGATCGGGGATTACCTGAGCGTGACGAAGATCGGCGCGGACACCGTCATCAGCATCGACCGCGACGGCGCTGGCGGGCAATTCGAGATGACGACGCTGATCGTTCTGCACAACACGCAGACCGACCTGGCGACGCTGCTGGCCAACCATCAGATCGTGGTCGTTTGAGTCGCACAGGTTGTGGTGAGCCGCAGGCGAACCCCGACCCCCGCTTTCGCGGGGGCAGGCAGGGGCCGTCTTGCGGCGCCAGACTTTTGCAATAAAGTCTGACGCCGGAGAACGGCGTGTTTTGGCGCATTTTTCGTTCAACCATGCCCATGCCATGCCACGCACTTGTCATTCTGCGCGGCGCGAAGCAGCGTCGCGGAATCCCGATGCCGCGTGGATGCCGCGTTCTGCGGCTTCGCGCAGGATGACGCGCCGCTATTTTTTCTGGGTGGCGCAGGCGGCGGAGGCGTTGGCGTCGCAGCCGCTGCCGGCAACGCAGGAGGTGCAATCCTGGCGGCCTTCGGGGCGGAAGGGGCCGAGTTCGGGGTTGCGGCGGGCGAAGCGGCGGTAGCCGCGCTCGACCAGGATGCCGCCGATCAGCACGGCGAAGATGAAGCCGATGGTGAGGAGGTAGATTTTCATCCGCCCACTCCGGCGAATCCCATGAAGCCGAGCGAGAGGATGCCGGCCAGCATGAGGGACATCGCCGTGCCCTGCAAGACGCCCGGCACGTCGGAGAGCTGGATGCGCTCGCGCACGCTGGCGAGGAGCACGAGCGCGAGGGTGAATCCGGCGCCGCCGCCGAGGGCGAAGGTGATGGACTGCATGAAGTCGTATTCGCGCGCGGTCTGGAACAGGGCGACGCCGAGCACGGCGCAGTTGGTGGTGATGAGCGGCAGGTAGATGCCGAGCGCGCGGAACAGCGAGGGGCTGTGTTTTTTGACGAACATTTCGACCAGTTGCACCGCCGCCGCGATGACGACGATGTAGCAGATCAGGCGCAGGAACTCCATGTGCAAGGGCGTGAGCACGAGGTTCAGCAGGTAGGCGGAAAGCGAGGCGATGGCGATGACGAAGGTGGTCGCCAGCCCGAGCGGGAAGGCGATCGAGACGCTATGGGTGACGCCGAGGAAGGGGCACATGCCGAGGAACATCGCCAGCACGAAGTTGCCGGAAAGGATGGTGGTGACGAGGATCTGTCCGAGGGATTCTTGCGCCATGATGGTTTCCTTATGCTATGTTCATGCCGGGGTTTTTGCGTCCGGGGCGGCGGCCAAGCGGTCTTTGTCCTTGTCCTTGTCCTTGTTCTTGTCCTTGTGCTTGCGGTATATAGCGAATGCCAGCAGCCATGCGCCCATGACGAAGAAGCCGCCGGGCGGCAGCACCATGACGACCCAGGGCTGGAAGTCGGGGCCGAAGAGGGAAAAACCGAGCAGGGTGCCGTTGCCGAGTATTTCGCGCACGCCGCCGATCATGACGAGGCCGAGGGTGAATCCCAGCCCCATGCCGATGGCGTTGAGCAGCGCCGCCACCGGCGGGAAGCGCGCCGCGTGCGCTTCGGCGCGGCCCAGCACGAGGCAGTTGGCGACGATCAACTGGATGTAGGCGCCCAGCGCCTCGTACATTTCGAGGCTGATGGCCTGGATGGCGTAATCGGTGACGGTGACGAAGGTGGCGATGATGACGATGTAGGTGGCGATGCGCACTTCCTTCGGGATCATCTTGCGCATGAGCGAGACGAGCCAGCAGGAGGCTGCCAGCACGAAGGTGGTGGCCAGCCCCATCGAGATCGAGTTGATGGCGGAAACCGTGACGGCCAGCGTCGGGCACATGCCGAGCACCATGACGAAGACGGGATTGCGCTGCCAGATGCCTTCCATGAACTCGTCCCAGTTCGGACGATCGTTCTGTACGCCGGGGAAGCTCATTGCTTGCTCCTGTCTTTGATTTTATCCAGATTGGGCAGCAGTTTCGGCAGCAGGGCCTGCGCCGCGTCGTTGATACCTTTGCCAACCGCCCGCGAGGTGATGGTGGCGCCGGAGATGGCGTCGATTTGCCAGGGATGGGTCTTGGTGCCGTGCTTGACCGCCTTCACTTCGTTGGCGAGGGCCGACATGTCGGCATTGAGCTTGACATCGAGCGCCTGGAAGTTGGCGAGGAAGTTTTTGTCGGTGATGATCTTGTCGCCGATGCCGGGGGTTTCGCGCATCGACACCACGCCGATGCCGACGACGCATTCGCAGCCGGGGGAATAGCCGAACATGACGCGCACCGTGTCGGCGTAGCCTTTCGCCGCGCCTTCGGCGGCGATGCCTTCCAGTTTTCCGGCGCCATCATAAGCGGCATAGAATTTCAGCGTGCCAGGAGGCGGATCGCCCTCGCTGGCATGGGCCATCGCGCCGCCCGGACGGATCTGGAATTCCTCGATCGACTTGGCTTCCGGCAACACTTTGAACACCGCCCGCTCGGTGGCGAGACGGCGATTGGCGTTGGCGGCGGGCAGCGTCAATTGATAGCTGGCGACGATAATCAATCCGCATACTCCGGCGACCAGGCCGAGCGCGCGGATGAGGGCGACGGTAGAGGTGACCTGCGCGGCAGGGGCGGGCGCGGACGCGCTCATTTCTTTTTCTCCTTGCGCGTGACGGCGGTGCCGAAGGCTTCGGGCTGGCTGATGCGCTCGATCAGGGGGGTGCAGGCGTTGCCGATCAGGATCGCGTACATGATGCCTTCGGGCAAGCCGCCGTAGTAGCGGATCATGACGGTCAGCAGTCCGATCAGCGCGCCGTAGATCCACATGCCGCGCGGCGTGATCGGGGAGGTGACCATGTCGGTCGCCATGTAGATCGCGCCGAGGATCAGGCCGCCGGAGAACAGCATGAAGGAAGGCTCGGGATAATGCGCGTTGCCGCGGAAGGTGTACAGCAGTATCGCGGAGATGGCCGCGCTGCCGATCACGGCGAGCGGAATGCGCCAGTCCATGAAGCGGCGCGCCGCCAGATAAGCGCCGCACAGCAGGATCAGCAGCGGCGAGGGGCCGACCGCCATGTGGCCGGAGAGCGAGGTGGCCAAGTCCCACGAGGAGGCGACAACGCCCTCGAATTTCCAGCGCGCCAGGGGCGTGGCGCCCGTCAGCGCGTCGAGGTTTTTGTCATGCAGCCATTGAATGGCGCTGGCCGGCGTCATCAGCGGCAGCGCCAGCGTGGAGGGGATGAACTCGGCGAAGCGGTCGGGCAGGAAGGAGGGCGTGTAGGTGGCGATGGCGGTCGGGAAAGCGGCCTGCACGAAAGCGCGGCCCACCAGCGCCGGGTTGAAGATGTTGTGGCCGATGCCGCCGAAAATGGCTTTGCCGAGGGCGATGGCGGTGAAGCCGGCCACCACGCCCATCCAGAGCGGAAAACCCGGCGGCAGGGTGAGCGCCAGCAGCAGTCCGGTGATGGTTGCCGACCAGTCCGAGAGATCGCCGGCTTGCCCGCCCAGGCGCACGAAGAAGCGTTCGGTGAGCAGGCAGGCGACGGTGATGGTGAGAATGGAGGCGATGGCCGAAAGACCGTACTGGTAGGCGAAAAAGCCGCACACGGGCATCAGCGACCAGACCACATTGGCCATGATCTGCTCGACGGTGCGCGTGCCCTTGATATGCGGGCCGCTGCGGATTTCAACCTTGGTGGTGGAACTCATGCTGTTTTTCTCCCTCGCAAGACGGCTTTGGCAACGCGGAAATGTTGTACCAGCGGAATATTCGCCGGGCAGACGTAAGTGCAGCAGCCGCATTCAAAGCAGGCGCCGAGGCGGTAGTCATCCGCCATGCGGTCGTATTCGCGCTTGACGGCCAGCATGCCCAGGGACGACGGATTCAGGCCCATCGGGCATGACTCGATGCACTCGCCGCATTTGATGCAGGGATAGGTCTTCAGCGCGGCGCGCGGCGCCAGATCGCGGCTGCGGAAGACCAGAATGCCAGAGACGCCCTTGGTGATGGGCGCGTCCAGCGAAGCGATCGCCTGCCCCATCATCGGCCCGCCGAAAACGACTTCGAGCGCCTCGTCGCGGGCGCCGACGTAATCGAGCAGAAAGCGCAGCGGCGTGCCCAGCGGCACCAGATAGTTGCCCGGTTTCGTCACCGCGCTGCCGACGACCGTGATGACGCGCTCGATGAAGCCTTCGCCGCTCGGCATCAGGCGGCCCAGACTCGCCAGCGTGACGACGTTCTGCACGTAGGCGCCGACCTGATAGGAGCGCGAATCCGGCGGCACCTCGCGGCCGACGAGCGTTTTGATCAGCATCTCGCCCGCGCCTTGCGGGTATTTCGTCGGCACCATCTCCACCGTGACCGGGCCGCCTTCGGGCAGGCGGCTGCGGATCGCCTCATAGGCGTCCTGCTTGTTGTCTTCGATGCCGATGATGGCGCGCGGCCCGCCCAGCAACTGGCGCGCAATGCCGATGCCGCGGATCAGATCGTCAGTCTGCTCGACCATGATGCGGTGATCCGAGGTGAGATACGGCTCGCACTCGCAGCCATTCACCACCAGCGTGTCCACGGGATATTCCTTCGGCACATTCAGCTTGGCATGCGTCGGGAAAATGCCGCCGCCCAGGCCGACGATGCCCGTCTCCTGCGCCGCGGCGATCAGCTCTTCCTTGCTCATCCCCGACAAGTCGCGCGGTTGTTTCCAGAGCACTTCCTGCGTCGAAGCGGGATGCACCCGGATGACAATGGATTCGGTCCACGGCCCGTTGGCGGTCGGGCGCAACTCGATGGCCTCAACCACGCCGGTGGCCGGCGCATGATGCGGAATGGAGATAAAGCCGTCAGCGGCGGCAATCGGCTCGCCGCGCACCACTTCCTGACCGACGCGCACCAGCGGCTTGGCGGGACGGCCAACATGCTGCGAGAGCGGGACGATCAACGCCGGCGCGAACGGCAGACGGCGAATCGGCATGGTCGCCGTTTCTTTGTGGTGCGGCGGATGAATGCCGCGGGCGAATGTCTCGCCGCGAAAGTAGGAGAGCAGCTTCATTGCTGTGGGCTGCTCATGGAGCGCGTGCTGAACCATTTTCTCGGAAAGCAGTTTGTTATTGTTGGACCGCAGGCTGAGATGAAACGGGATTGCGGAAAACGGCGCCTTCCCCCGCGCGCGGGGGAAGGCGTTTTACGGGCAACCGTCTCCTTGAAGGAGAGGGTTGGGTCGATAGGGGTCAAAAAGCAGTTCATCATCAGTTGTACTTCGCGGCGCGAATCTTCAGTTTTTCGATATTCGGTTCAGTCATGTCCCACGGCGTGCCGGGGTGCAGGCAGCCGGCGGAACATTTCTCCGCCGCCTTGACGATATCGACATAGCGGGCGCCCTTGGGATTGATGACGATCGCCTGTTTGTCATCGTTGTAGACAAAGACGTCGGGGGCGATGGTGGTGCATTCATCGCAGGCGGAACAATCGGGCGTTTCGATCCAGACCGGCTCGTAGTCGTCGTCATCCGCTGCTGCGGGTGCTGCCGTTGGCGTTGGCGCGGGCGGCGCGGCTTGCGCAACGTGCGGCGCGGGGGCGGGGGGATGGTTTGCAACCCTGCCGTCCGCTGGCGCCAGACTTTCCGCTGCCTTCGCTGCCGGCGCTTCGGCGCGAACCGGCGTGTCCGGCTGCGCGGCGGCGACGGCGGTTTGGCCGATGCCAGCGACATCCTTCAGTTGCTTCCAGAAATTCAGCCGCTCTTCGGTGGCGCGCACCAGTTCTTCCGTGATGAGCAGGCGCGTCAGACAGTTCTTCTGATCGGTCGCCCAGATGAAGGGGAATTTGCCTTCGCGCTCGTCGCGGTCGAGTTGCAGGAATTCCGCCACCGGCACCATGTCGTCATTCCAGGTTTCCGGCGGCGCTTTCTTGAATTGCTTGCCGAAGCGGCCTTCCGTGGCGGCGAAATCGGCGAAGGTCAGCGGCAGTTCCATTTTTTGCGCCGCGCCGTTTTCGTCCGTGTAGTTGAGGGTGTAGGCGGGCCAGTCCTGCTTGAGCGCCGGGTTGCCTTCAAGGCTCACGCATTCCGAGAAAGTGACGCCCGCGTCCGGGTCGAAGCGGAACAGCGGATAGGCGCGGCCTTCCACCGCCAGCTTGCTCTGGTCGACGCTCTTGTCGTCGCCGATGCCGTGTTCCGGCGGGCACACCGCGTAGATGTTGAACAGCGCCGGGCGGCGCGTGTTGAGGCCGTCGATGTAGCTCTCGATGAGGTGATTGCTGTGGGCGATGGTGCCCGACATCACATAAGCCGTGCGGTGCGCCATGCCGATCAGGCTGATTTCCTTGCGGATTTCCTGCTTGCCGCGCTGGGCGGCGCCAAAGGGCGCCATGTCGGAAACCTGGCCGGTGAAGCCCGATGTGCAGGCCTGGCCGCCGGTGTTGGAATACACCTGGGTGTCGACCACCAGCACCTTGATGGGCCTGCCCGACATGAGGGCGCGCGAGAGGTTTTGGAAGCCGATGTCATACATGGCGCCGTCGCCGCCGAGCGACACCACCGGCGGGCAGAGCAGCCATTCGTCATCGGAGAACTGTTCCCAGTTGAAGCGGCGGAAAAAGTCATCGTGTTTCTCGGCGCTGTATTCGCCGGCCAGTTCCAGCTCGGCCATGCGCACCGCCTTGAAGCCTTCCGCCATCTTCGCCATGTGCCCCTCGAAAATGCCCATCGCCACCGAGGGGGAATCCTGGAACAGGTGGCTCGTCCAGGGGAAGGGATAGGGGTGGAAGGGATAGGTCGACCCCCACACCGACGTGCAGCCGGTGGAATTGATGATGCCCATTTCGGCGCGGCCGCGCTTGGTCGGGCCTTCGACATAGCGCCACTTGAGGTCTTTCAGCCTTTCGATGAGCTGGGCCACCCATTTCACCCAGGCCGGGTCGAGCGGACGCGAAGGCTTGCCGGCCATGATGCGGGTGGCAAGACTCGCCAGCGTCAGGTCTTCGCCGCCGCCCGCGTCGACCGCGCGCACGACGGCGCTGGTGTCGGTGAGGTCCATCGACTCGGTGAGCTTCATGCGGACGTGTTTTTCCAGTCCGGCGATGAGTTCGTCCAGGCGGGCGATGTGTTGCCGCACGCGCGGCTGCATCAGCGCCGTTGCCGTGGCGGTGAAGAGGTGAATCGCCGTTTTTTCGCCGCAGCCCAGGCAAGCGCCGTCGCCGCAGGGCATCGAGCCGTAGCTTTGCTTGTCGAGCAGCAGCGTCTCGAGCGCGCCGATTTTTTCATCGAGGCTGTCGATGCGGCTGTATTCCTTGGGCGTCGAGGGCAGATCGAGCCAGAAATCCCAGTCGCGGCGCAGTCGCGCGATGGCATCCTCGGTCTGCGGCACCATGCGCAAGGCATTGTCCTCGCAAACATTCACGCACAGCGCGCAGGCTTTGCAAGTGTAGGGATTGATGGTGATCGAGAACAGGCCGCCCGTGCCCTTGCCTTTCTTCTCTTTCTGCGTCCAGTAAGGTTTGGTCGTGCCGAAGGGGAACGCGCCGATGGCGTCGCGGAACAGGCCGAATTCTCCGGCCAGCCCCTCGCGCTCGGCCTCCGGCGCTTCGGCGACGACGGCATTGATGGCCTCATCGATGAGCGGACGCACGGCGACGCCGTCGCCCGCGATCATGCCGCGCAGTTTTTTCTCCAGCGCGCGCACGGCGCGGCGCAGATAGCGCGTGGGCCGCCCGCCGCGCTCGATGCGCGTGACCGCCGTCTCGAAAACGCCGGCGACGCTGCTTACCAGACCGGGAATGGCGGTGTCCGGGCAGGCCGTGTAGCAGTTGCCGCAGGCGGTGCAGTTTTCGGCGATCCATTCCGGGTACTCGAAGCGGATCTGCGTCATGTCGCGGAAAATGCCGGTGGCGGCGGGCACCAGGGAGGCGCCGATGAACGGATCGACCAGATTGTCGTTGCCCTTGCCGGTGGCATAGAAACTGCCGGTTTGTTCCCAGAAGCGGTGAATGTCGGCCACGCGGCCATCGCCTTCGGGCATTTGTTTGAGCATGATGGGCAGGCCGATGCCCTTGTCGCGCTGCGGACGCCGTCCTGCGGCGTCAGACTTTTGCGCGGCGGTGATTTCCTTCAATTCGCTGAAGCCGCGGCGCACCACGCGCAGGTTGTCGTCCACCACGCGCTTGCCCTTGGCGCCGAACTTCGACTGCAACTGGTCCTCGATGGCCTTGAACAGTTTTTCTTCGCTCAGATTGGCGCTTTTCATCACCGGGCTGGCGGCGAAGAACGCGCCCTGGAAGGCGATGCCCTGCATGCGCAATTGCAGGTCCGCCGAGCCGGCTTCCTCGCGCGCGATCTGGAAGGCGTCGAGGTAAAAAACGTGGATGTCATTGTCGGTGATCTGCTTCTGCATCCACGGCGGAAAGCTCGCCCACAAATCGGCCCCGGACAGGCTGCTCTGGATGATGAGGACGCCGCCGTGTTTCAGGCCCGCGACGGGATTGGAATGCTCGTGCACATTCGGGTCGGGCGAGAGCACGACATCGACATACAGGTATTCGCAATTCACGCGAATCGGCTCCGGCGCCGCCGACAGGTAGTAGGTGGTCGGCTGGCCTTTCTTTTCCGAGCCGTATTTCGGATTGGCCTTGATGTCCCAGCCGAGCAGATCGTAGAGCGTCATGGCCAGGTTTTTGCCGGTGGTGATGGCGCCCCAGCCGCCGACCGAGTGCATGCGCACCGTGATCGAATTTTTCGGCAGCAGGTTCGGATTCTCGCTGCCGCGCAGCGCCAGGTCGCGGATGCGCGGATAAGCTTCGAGAATATTCTGGTTGTGAATTTCGTCTTTCGGGTTGACCGGCGTGTCGCGCACGAAGTCGACCGAGAGATAGAAAAACTTTTTCTGCGCCGCGCCGGGCAGCATGTTTTCGATGGCGCCGATCAGCGCCTCCGGCTGCAAGTCGCGCGAACCGAGTCCATAGCAGCCCGAATACAGGCGCGGCATGTCCTTGGCGGAAGCGTAGGCGGCGTAATGCGCGTAGGGCGGCTTGCCCTCGGCGGCGCCGTTTTCCAGGCACTTGGACAGCGTGGCGCGCACTTCGCGCATGAGCGGCAAATCCTCGGCCAGCGGCTGATCGGTGCGCTCCAGCACCGCCACGCCCTTTCTGCCCTTGAGCAGCGCGCCGACGAGATCGCCGGGGAAGGGGCGGTACAGCGTCACATCGACGACGCCGACCTTGATCTTGCGCGTCTCGCGCAGCCAGTCGGCAACCGCCTCGGCCTGCACGATCATGCTGCCCATGCCGACGATGAGGTATTCCGCATCCTCGCAACGATACGCGGCGACGCGCCGGTATTGCCGCCCGGTCAACTCGGCGAATTCGGCCATGCAGCGATCGGCGATCTGCTCGATGTGGTCGAAGAAGTAGGGCCGCTGACCGGCCACCGCCTGCATATAGGCATCCTGGTTCTGCACCGAGCCGGACAGAAGCGGCGTATCCACATCCCAGATCGCCGGCACGCGGCGGCGCTTCGGGCCGTAGAGCATGGCCTGGGCGGGCGTGGGCGTGTCGATGAGGTCATCGGGCTTGCCCAGATATTCCGCGATCAATTCGCGCTCGGGCAGGCGCACCGACTCGATCAGGTGCGTGGTGAGAAAACCGTCCTGGCCGACGATGGCTGGCGTGAGCGAGAGTTCGGCGGTCTTGCGCGCGATCAGGTTCAAGTCGGCCGCGCCCTGGGCGTCTTTCGCCAGCACCTGAATGAAGCCAGTGTCATCCACGCAGTGATAATCGTCGTGGCCGCAGTGCACGTTGAGGCTGACCTTGGTGATGGCGCGGCAGCCCATATTGAGCACGTAAGGCAGCCGCTTGCCGACGGCGGCGTAGAGCGATTCGTGCATGAAGGCCACGCCCTGCGCCGAGGAGAAATTGGTCGCGCGCAGGCCCGACATCGACATGCCGGCGGTAACCCCGGCGGCGGCGTGCTCGGATTCCGGCTCAATGAAAATCAGCGGGCGGTCGGAGATATTGATATGGCCTTCGGCGGCCGCTTCGGCCCAGTATTCGCCCATTTGCGTCGACGGCGTGATGGGATAAGCGCCCGCGGCGTCGGACGCCTCGCGCTCGACGAGAATGACGGCGGTATTGCCGTCGACTGCGTCGCGCACGCCGGGATATTTGACCGCGGTTTTCTTGCCCGCGCCGGAACCGGTCTCGAACAACGTGTATTCCATGAGCTTTTTCAACATGGCGTTACCTCAAGCGGAAATAAGGGGGAGTTCGTTCTGACGCAAAATTTTCTTCGCTTCGACGCCCTTGACCGGCGTGTTCGGATCGGTGAACCAGACGATGGCGCCGGTCGGGCAGCGTTCGATGGCCTGTTTGGCCGCGCGCTCATTCTGCGCGTAGTCGATCACGGCCAGATTGGCGACGAGCTTGATCAGGCCCGGCTCGGCATCGGCGACGCATTTGCCGCACGCAGTGCACGCCACTTCGCACGACGCCTCGGCCGTATCGCCATCGGCGAGATTCTTGCAGGCGACCCACAGCTTTTGCGAGACCGGGATGAGGGAGAACAGCCCCTTCGGGCAGACTTCGACGCAATCGTTGCAGGCGGTGCATTTGTCGGCATCCACCACCGGCAGGCCGTGCGCGTTCATGTGGATGGCATCGAAAGGGCAGACGGTGGCGCAATCGGCCAGCCCGAGGCAGCCCCAGGCGCAATCCTTGCCGCCGCCGCTCACCACCGAGGCGGCGCGGCAGGAGCCGAGACCGGCGTAGCGGGCGCGCAAAAAAGCGACGTGGCGGCCACCGGCGCAGGCCAGACGCGCGACGCGCTTTTCCACCGAACCGGCGTCGACGCCGAGCATGGACGCAATCGCCTCGTTTTGCGCGGGCGCATTCACGGTGCATTGCGCCGGAATGATTTCGCCGGCAACCACTTTCTCGGCGAAATTGCGGCAACCCGCCGTGCCGCAGGCGCCGCAGTTGGATTTCGGCAGCATCGACTCCACTTCGTCGATGCGCGGATCCTCAAAAACGTGGAAGCGCCGGCTGGCGATGGCCAGCACCATCGCGAGGACAGCGCCGAGCAGCGCCATAAAGGCGCCGGCATAGGCAAGGTTCGTCATTGATCCCATAGCAACGCGTCGGGCGAGTCAAAAAACAAAAATCGGAACTGGAACCTG
>Ga0209628_10003041_pt1 | contig 11598 bp, 8 predicted proteins | sample TergutCu122P4_FD_187285 | JGI IMG/M metagenome (GOLD analysis project Ga0209628, IMG submission 187285) | Cubitermes ugandensis P4 segment gut microbial communities from Kakamega Forest, Kenya - Cu122 P4 (SPAdes) (version 2) | ecosystem: Host-associated > Arthropoda: Insects > Digestive system >...
TTTTTTTTTTTTTTTTTTTTTTTTTAGTTTGGTACGTAAACAAGGGCACTGAGCAAATATGCTACAAAAAGTTTTGACCTTTCTGTTTTTATTTGTGGATTTTGCAGCTATGTTTGTTTATCATCACAAAAAATAAAAACACTCGCTTTACACACTAGGTAAAAGTCTGTTCTCTACTGTATAATTTACCATATCGGGCTTTCTTCGGTTTTAGATTTCGTTGAACATCAATGCTTCGAAAACAAAAAATAGCGGAGCTGGTATCGATGAACAACCACGGGGCTCCGCGAGTGGACCGCTGGACCTTTCGCGAAACCATGTATTCTATTACAGATTGCCAGTATTGTAAAACTCTTCCGGCTGTTATTTAAACGTTACTGATTTTACGCCAACGTTTAAGTATAATTTTACAATTACGTGCAACTAGCACGACATTTCAAGTGAAATTCTTGCAGTCGTGCAAGCCCATTAAGGAATTTTCAGCACGTATTTTAAGAAGTCGATAGTCGTTAAATAAGGAAGTGAAGTGTGGGTAAAAAGTTAAGTTCACCCTATAACCTCCCATAAGGGTATGGAGGGGGACCAGAGATACATTTCTCCTCCTTCTTTAACCACGACGCTAGATGGGGTGGATGGTCAACGTCACGACCCGGCCACAATACCCCCGGGAATGACCCGGTACCCATTGTATAGGAGTCTGTATGGGCCCCAGGACCGATCTTGACAGGTGTGGCGAATCTCGCCTACACCGGAATTCGATCCCCCGACCGTCCAGCCCGTAGGGAGTCGTCATAGTCTACGCCATCCGGCCCATTATTAGAAGGGAGTAGCCTGAAAATAAATACAGATTTCTTGAAGCAAGCTTTTCAGCATTATTGATTTCATAAGTAAGTTTTTGCATTGATATCTACAGGTGTTGCGAGTTTCTTTGTAAATTACGCCCTAACGATTTAACACTCTTTTACCAAACCCCACTTATAAGTATTTGTGTTTCCAGTTCTAAGAGTTGTATCAATCTGTGCAAAAAATACGTAATGATATACTCTATAGATAAGTCATATATTACAAAAAAAACATAACTGTTGTCCATACTGTTACGTATCTGATTACAATGTTTCGCTTGAAGTCTATTGGAACTGCCAAATAATATAATATTACAGAAAAAATATTACTGAATGTATAAGCGTATATTTCCCTATATTATGCTTTCGGTCCACTGAAGGAGAGAGAGTAGTCCATCGTGAGACCTTATTGTTACGAATGGAACAATCACAGGGTTCAATGAAATATATTTTTCGAACAATTATCCATGAATGAGATTTGCCGAATAGACTGAGTAACGTATTTAAAGTAATATCTATTGTCTCTTTGTGCGCAATACTTTCCTGTATTATTGTCGATAAAATTCACCAGGTCCATCGAAGGCAACCTTATTCTAACTACCTGTGACATATCCTGTAGAACCCTGAAGATTAAAACATACAGGCTACATATTTTACGTGTTGTTTTGTACGAGAGGGAAACTTGGTATCTTCTTCCAGTGTGTAGAGGAGAAATGACACGGAGTAGACTTGTTTGAGACGAAGTGCTGGGAAAAATACTTTCACTTAAAAGGAGAAACTTTTTAGGCGGATATACGAAATTACATAATGAGCAGCTTCTTACCACTAGGTGATTAAATTCAGACGGAACGGATTACATGTAGCACACATGGGAACGATGAATATGCATATAAAATACTGAGAGCTTAGTTTCTTTTGGCAGTAAATATTAAGATTATGGTCCTCTGAGATGTGAAGTCGTTAGGGAACGTCACACAGACTGTCCACTTGAACAGACACAGGGGTACTGTGGGAATAATTTTAAGGACGCACACTAAAGAAGCGTGGTGTGAAGTCCCATGCTGAATTTAACTGGCTCAGGATACAAAGCAACTGAGGGACTGGTGAAGGGAAAAAGAAAAAAAGTTCACCCTAGTACAGAACACGAAAACCCAGACGGGGAGTAGAGGTATAGTTCTTCTCGTTCTCTAACCTCGGTGCTACATGGAGGTGAGTAGTTACGCCACGCCACGGCCGTTTTAACCCTGGGAGAGACCCAGTAACAATTGAATAGAGGCTAGATGGGCCCCAGCGCCGGTCTGGACGGGTGAAGAAAATCTCTCCCCCCACCCGAGATTTGATCCCCGGACCGTTCAGCCCGCAACAAATCGCTATAATCACTACGCTATTCCGGCCCACCTGGTGGAGGGGTTCACTGAATATTCTAGTTCCTTACAGGAAGCGAATATCTTTATTGTTTGAGCGCCTATTCATCTTGCAGGAAGCCGTGGAAGTGGAGGAAAGAGCTATGTCGTATCTGACAGAGTAACGTACCAAACGCCTGCATTATTCAGCAGTTATTCATTCACACGTATAAAGGTATAGGTGTCTGTGTGCACGCCATGAGGGCATCTGGGATAGTACAGATCTACCTCTACTCATACTTAACTTCGACATTAGACGGAGTCACAGATCAACTTCACGCCCCACCCACTTTATGCCTAGTATCCTCTGAACAGGGAGATGGGTGGACCCCACAACCGGTCTGGACGTTCTGAGTAAGGGACAAAATTCATGCCACTGTCGGTATTCGAATCAAAATTCCTCGGACGTACAGACAGTAGCCCAGTCATAATGCCGACTATGCTATTCCTGTTCCCATTACATGATTCCCATTATTACATAAAATAAGGATTATCGCATTGCTTGGAGGTTCTAAAATCCGATCATACCTAGGGACTGCAGGTACCCTTTGGTTACAAGTTCTACCGAACAGCTTACCGGTAACAACAGCGCGAAAAATTTGCTTCACTTAAACTTTACTCTGTTAGGAGAATATGCCATATTCCGTCTTCAGATTCCTCGGAATGCGAGATGAAAATCGCTTGCAGTTTCGAACTACTGTTAGCAAAGTAACTTGTTATGTACACACACAAAACAGTAGCTACAAGAATTTCGGCGTGACGAGGTACTGTCTATACGTGTGAACTAATGTTTTATTCTAGCTTCCTGGTTTAAGGTCGAGCTACGAGTAATAATGTTTCACCGTAAGAAAATAAGCATGTTATGAAATGTTACACACTGCTCACTACTTGATCGGATTTTTTGATAGGATGCGATGGTGGCATTTTGTAACCACGATTATTAATCTTTGGATACTACGGAAGGTGAGAATTATTGACCAGGTAAGTGGTTATCAACTTCTTAAGAAGAACTCTGTTCCATGCAGTTATGCGTCTGGAAGTGCCATAATGGCGAGGCTGTACATTACCAACGGCACATTTCTAATCTCCTGATGCAATGCAACAGTTTTACTGCCTCTCATTACATTCTCGCATATCTTCATTGGTCTTTCTCTTTGCCTTAGTGCTTATTAATCCTTAACACACAGTTGACGAATCTTTTAGCACAGAGTAACTAACAGCACTGTGCTATAGAGCATCGATACTTCACTACGGAATTTCTCTGGATAGTAAGACACTGCACGTCATATCTCTTGAGGTATATTACTTCGACGCCTGTTTCTGTATGTCGAGTATAAAGCCGCAGGTTTATCACATGCCAAAACAGCAAATAAAGAATCACAGTTTCTCTCGAATTATCTAAAAGGTGCTGAACCCAATAAAACATAGTTTGTTTGACTGATGGCAATAAACACCGTGGTTGTGGCCGAATTTGTTTAGGGTTCACATAACAGACTGTAAGATGAAATCGTTTCCGGCGTAGGCCTGTTGTCAAAATAAACTCATTTACATGACATTAAAACTTTACACCTGACCATACCGCTTCTGTGTGCACAGTCTAATAGCAAACAACTTATTTCCCCGTTCTCTTTCTTCCTCCTCCACCTCCTCCTCTTTCTTCACCTTCTACTTCTTCAGTTTTCACAAACCAGGCCTTCTTACAACTTCCATACTAAAGTAGCAATTAACCCTTACACATATGGTATGGCTAGCTTACTGGGACAAGAAAGCAGCGCGTAGCCTGTAACTTAAAGAAAATCGTGACTGCACATAAATGCCTCTAGCCAGGTTCCAGGCTGAAATTCCAGAGTTACAGCAGCGGTAGACATTACAAGTCTTAGCCCACGCTGAAATTATGACGTATGCAATCAATACTGTACAACATATTACACTGTATTTGCCACAACAATGAAAAATAATATTAAGTATCTGCAGTCGGGACTGCTAAAAATAAAACTGTAACAACTTTTCTGTATTCAGAGAGAGAGTCAAAAAAAAAACTTTTATAGGAGCACGATACAAAAACTTGTGGTGTAGGCGTCTAGTAACAGAAAGTTGGATAGAAATGATGAGATGGAGGTGATAAATCATTTGGCACGTTATAAGGGGTTTCCAGGAAGAAGAAGGGAAGGGTGAATACACTGGTGTTGTGGTGGCAGGGGTGCACAGAGGGGTACCATGTCTCATTGCACTCAGAAGCATCTTGACCTGAGGCAAATGAAGCCATTAACAGGCAAGTCAGAAACGCGGTGCGCTGTAGGCTAAACCATGAAGTATATCGAACTCTCACAGTACAGTAGAAAGACAGAAACGTTAAAATCTACCACAACAGCCTAGATACCAAACAGGACTTTATAACCCTCTGGCTTTTTTCCGCAATCAACACGCATTCCTCATTGACGTCAAGAAAACAATCAAAATGACTTCCAGTACTGCCAAGAGGTTGTTTAAAAAAAAATAACTCTGTACATACAGATTAGACTCAAACTAATAGAATTCATTCAGCAGCAGGCGCATAGGTTTGATCGCAAAAATGTCGGCAGTATTTGCAGTCTATCCTCAAATCTTTAAGCTTTTTCTTGCAGCTTAACAATTTAATTATAATTAGGCATTAAACCATGAACATGTATAAACGAGTGGGGCTATTCGTGCTTAATTTCGACACTAGAGATTACAAACATACCAAAATCTTTTATGAAACATTTTTAACCGTTTCAAATGACAATCATGATGATGGTTCATTAGCATCTAATAATTTTTTGATAGGGTATTTCTAATATTTGCTAATGGAAACTACGCCGACATATGACATACAATAAAGTACGATAATTAATCCAAAGTTATATTTTTCTCATGATATCAGTAGAGCTATCAATGTCAGTGGTCTGTAACGAAGGTTCTTTAGTGCCGTACTTACAGACCCTGTCAATTGCAAAGTTCACGTTTTGCATATGAAACTTATGTGAGGAATGTCATGAGGAAATCAAAGTATTCGGACAAAAACCTTTCCAGTTGTCAATTTTTCCAACAAAAATGCCAAAATAACTTCTCTGGGACTAAAGCCCAGCGTCCACAATAAGAAACTAGCGTCAAGAAAATTATTCCGGTAAAAAATTGTCAAAGTAAAATGTCCTAGAACAAGTAAAAATTGTCCAGTCTAGCAAACACCATGCAACACCACGACATCCGACAGCAGCACCTCCTTCAAGAAAATCGTGGTGGGTGACATTGGGAGAGACAATTGGGCCGTTCAATTCACACGACAAAGACTAAAACGAGCACAAACATCTATTTCTGAACCGAATAGGAGGTCAGAGAGGACACAAGACAGAAAGTGCATAAACAAACACGAAGAACGAAACACGAAACAAGCATAGCTATGCACAACAAAGTGCAAACAAAAGGAAGAAGAAATTTAGGAAGAATGTCAAAGAAATGGATATAAGAATACAGAAATATGGACAACGGAATGGTCAACAGATGCAGTCCGTGACGGAGAAGAAGAAGAAGAAGAAGAAGAAGAAGAAGAAGAAGAAGAAGAAGAAGAAGAAGAAGAAGAAGAAGAAGAAGAAGAAGATGATGATGATGATGATAATGGAGAAGATATGATGATTAGACTTTCTCGATCGTCTAACCGTGGACATCCGAAATGCAAGGCTGTGAGAAATTCTGTGCTTCCTCGGTGTGTTGTGCAATGGTCACATTCAGTAACCCGCCAGTCTGTCCAAGGGCTTAGCAATGCGCGTATTATGAACCGTATTAACAGCAGCCGTTATCATCCACGTAAGCAGCACCCTCTCAGTCAAGTGCACAGCAGTGAAATCTTCCTGCCATTGTGCAGGGCTTACAGCCTGCATGATGTGGTTATCATAAGGATAACGCTGTGACAGTGCAGCCACAGGCGCTCTACTGTAATACACCAAATTGCTAAGCATTAGCTTATATCTGCATGCACCCTCCAGTGTTGTTATATAGATGAAATATGAACACGTGTAGGTCTAACAGTTCATGACATTACGTACTGAGTACTTCATTTGAAGAAGACAAAGTGAATTATATGACGACATTCATTGATGAACCAGCACTACGTGTATTCCAGGGATACAAAATTGTTCATAATAATAAAAATGTTAACAAACTCCGGAGAACAAAGTACTTCTTGAGAAGCTACTAGTGGAAAAATCAGCCAGGAATATCCTCACCTTTTGTGGAATCCGAGAGTTATTATTGTGTTCACATCTGTCCGTCATCGGACCCATCGCGAACGAGATAATTCTGTGTAGATCCTACGAGCCCAATTCCTCAGGAAGCGTTTTAACATTATTTTCCAATCCACCCCTTAGCCTAGAAAGTGGTCTCTACCTTTAAAACTATCCGACCGAAATTTTATGTGAAATTCTCATCTCTCCAACACATGCTACAAGTCCTGCCAGCTTCATTACCTTTGAGTCGAACACGCTAATAATATTTGGTAAGCAGTATATTCTACTCGGCACACTGTTCTGAAACATTGTCTGCCTGTAATCTTCACGTGGAGTGAGAAATACGTTTCACATTTCTACATAACAGACAAAATTACAGTCCTGTACCGCCCCATTTCAACTTCTACATTTTGCCCGTATACGTGAACAACAACAATAATAGGGGAGATAATTTTAATAAAAATTTTAGATACAGAAAACTCCACATTGGTCTTAATGAGGTGCCTTTTCTTTGTGGTGTATTAGATGAGCCTAGGCTGTAGGGTGTCGAAAGGTGGAATCATCAGTGAATAACAAATTGAAAGATCGTCGAAGCAAAAGCTAATGGCCTCATTTAGGGCAATGTCCCAACATACTTCAGGGCAGACTGAGGTAAATCACGAATATGTCATTCAGGCTAGTCGAAGTTCCAGCAGAGTTCAGAACCTGGCATAACCCTAACACAAAGTAAAAGCGACATCCTGAGCCAAATTCTTCCCTTAAAGACGGCTTGATAAATAGACTATCTTTCAAGACTTAACCGTTTAAAGCCCAAAAATTACTACATGTACTACTTGCTGGACTATTTGAAAACTCTGTTTTACCCCAAGTGTATTTAGGCCAATAATATTCCTATAACTCTCAGGAGAACAAAAATTATTAAGAAGCATTAACTGATTAATTGCTTTTTAAAATGGATACGAGTTTATTCCTTCTAAGCTACGAACCAAAATTTACATAGATTATCATGTAGAGAAATCTCAATATATATTTGTATTCCTATGGCGCTGCAGCCCAACGCGGGCCAGGGCCCCCTCATTTTTGAGGTTTATAGATCGCACACAACGACACAACAAATTCGGTAGGACTCCTCTGGACGAGTGATCAGCTCATCGCTGAGACCTCTACCTGACAACACACAACACCCACGACAGACAAACATCAATGGCCCCGGCGTGATTCGAACCCAAAATCTCAGCAGGCGAGCGGCCGCAGACCTAACGCTTAGACCGCGCGGCCACTGGGATCGGCACTTTCAATATCTGAACGGTTAATTTTCGGCATCTTATACTTGTACCTGACTTAATCATGCAATTTCCTTGGTAACTACAAATTGTAATTCGATCGAATCAATGCGGCACAGGTCTACCAACTGACAAACTACGTTCTATTATTAGAGCGGACAAATTGAGCGGGTTTCGCAGCTTGTTTGTGGCCAGCATTCGGCGGCAGGAAATCACTCACACAGAATAAATTCGGTCGTATGAATATTAAAGGGATGAGTGAAACGAACATGTTTGATGATTGGCAGTATTTGGGTGCACAAGCTGACGAATTTCACACATTCACAAATCTATTTTTTTTTTTCATTTTACTTGTTCTAAACGCGTATGAACAAATTATGAAACAAGGAGACCTTATAGCAACGTCCGACAAGCGTCTTGTACCTCTTGAAAACCGTACGAAACAAATCCTCACGACTACCGACAATTGAGGACCTTATAAAACATTGACGTACTTCAAAATAGAAACTGTGGTAATAATTTCAAGTCTCCTTTCCTTGTCACGCTTCTGTTTCATATAATAACGACTCGCTACGGGCTGGACGGTCCGGGGATCGAATCCCGGTGGAGGCGAAATTTTCCGCACCTGTCCAGTCGGGCCCTGGGGTCCACCCGGCCTCCTATACAGTGGGTATTGGGACATTCCCGGGAACAAATCGGCCGGAGCGTGGCGTTAACCCCCCACCACATAGCGCCGAGGTTAAAGAAAGAGTGCAGCTATACCTCTACTCCCCCCTCAGCCTTCAGGACATGTGACAGGGTGACCTTTACGTTTTATAGAACTCTTCATCTACTTCAGTGCATAATTCTGTTAGTTTAAATTCCCTCTTTAACAGCTATCAGATATACAAGTAATCTCAAATTTCCGTTCCACTGCCTCGTATGTGATGTCCAACTTACAATGCATCATACAAGATTTTAAAAATGTCTGCACACCTATCGCCGTTCTTTCCTCAGCTTTCTGCTTAACAAAATACAGGGCTACCAGCATTACAGTTGACGTAGTCTGAACAACACGGTTCGCAGCGTTACATTATGACACCTACCGCCAAGTCCCAGCATCCACGACGATTTCACGAGACTGAACATTTTCGAAGTTTGCCCATCGTCCCTCATCTAGATGACTATTGTATTTACGTGTGTGGGAAGTCGTAGAAACAAACACGAGCACAGCCGGGAGCAGCCGAATGGCAGATTGAACAACGTTTACCTATACGGCGTTCACTTGTTCAGGCAAAAATAAAACAGCCTTCCACCCCTCATCCAAACCAATTCCTAATAATGGACGTGTAAATGAGAGGGACATTTGTGCAGTTTATCGCTCTTCGTCTAATGACTAATATTAGACACATATCCATAAAATCTGTGCAGATTCAGGGATAACACACACTGCATTCATTCACGAAGAATACTCATTTCCATGCAAAACGTTGTTCGCGGCATTTGAGGTTCTCATTGTGGTTTGGATGAAGACTGAAGACTTCCTGGTATGTAAAGCCGCGCTGACTGGCCAGAGGGCTGGTCCTAAAAATGGTGGCACTATGCCCCTTCGAAACGTCGGTAACTATTTACAGGTTAACAAAGCGTTAGGTACCATAATACTTGAAGCTTCAAAATATTTTTTCATGGCATGACCGTCAAATACACGAGTGATTTTCATCAATACAGACTATGTAATTGACAGAAAGAGTACAGCTGGAGCTGTACTCCCAGTCTGCTCCGTATGATAGGTTATAGGGGGAGGTGTAGCGTTTATAAATTTCATATTAATATAGACCTGTGTACCTAAGATGTTACGGACTGGACGGTCCGGGAATCGAATCCCGGTGTGGGGCGAGATTTTCCGCACCCATCCAGACCGGCCCTGGGGCCCACCCAGCCTCCTATACAATGGGTACCGGGTCTTTCCCGGGGGGAAAACGGCCGGGGCGCCGCGTTTACCACCCACCCACCCACACCTAACGCCGAGGTTAAAGAAAGAGTAGAGCTATACCTCTACTCCCTCCCGGAGCCTGCGTGGCCGAAATTTACCTTTACCTTTGATACCTAAGATGTGGATGATCTTATATAAGCAACCTACTATAATTTCTTCTCTGAAGAATATAGCAGCACGTCCCTCCGAAACGCAAGTAATTTTGTACCAGAATACATAGCGTCACATCCAAGAAGATAGTATTCTTACTTCTAACTTTACTTTAAGGTTTGTTTTCAGGCTTGGAAGGCAATGAATTTATTTATGCCTTAAATAAAGTTACAATACGTTCGAGATTGAAGGTTCTCACACAGGTGATGAAACAGACTCCGGACTGCTTGATCCACAAAGTACAGGCAGTAGGCTGTTCCGAGAGGTCGGTATCCATTTGCAAGTCGACAGGACGTAAAATTCCAGTAGATTTGAATATTTGATAACATAACGCCATTCACCCAAACGGTACGAAAGTACAATTACAGGCGTCCACTTCAATCAAATGTTTCGATAAAAAGTTTAAATTAAATTCCATACTGATGACATTTAAGTGACTCACACAACCTCTGCACCGTCTGCGCTGTGATATGTGAAACGAGCACCAGGAAACATGGCACACGAATACGTACTGCAGGAAACGAGAATCTATCTTAGAACTGCAAGTAAAATGTATGTTCTGCAAAGGCTCAACAAGACAGTAAAAACGTGTTATTTAAACCCAGCGAATCAGACAAGCGTGTGCGTGATGTGGTTAATGCGGCAGGGGGTGTCAGTGTCACCAGCAGGACGTACAAGGTGACACTGTTTCAAGTTACCCTTCATGTGTTGTGCTTGTGACATGCCAGTGTCACCCTCAACGCCCATTTGTTCGCACCGCTGACCACACTATATGCAGAGAAGAAGAATCATCAGTTATCGTCTTACTGCGCTGTAATGACTATCCTCATTAAACAAACGTGACAAGATCACGCGTCATTTGCATGAAATAGCAGAGTTTCAGAAAGGGAAGACGCTTATGAACAATTTATGAGAAATAAACAAATGGAAACCAAAAGGAAAATAACACACAACTCGTCGTTCGAAACTCAATCTTTCAATTTGTACTAAAGGTTTCGGTCTTATTTCCGGCCATCATCAGGTACTACATTTGAAACAGGCCTACAGCTGTGAAACAGATATGTCCGAAATAAAATGGTTCTCATTTTTTACAAATACTTGTATCAAATGGTATTGATTTAAACCAGACTTCATTTTAATTCAGATACGTTAATTGTGCAGTAGTATTCTTCCTCAAGATGTTTTAAATTTAATGCCTAATAATGGTCCGAAATAAGGCCCAAACTTGTAGTACAAACTAAAATTTCATTATAAAGATTTGAGTCGTGAAACACGAATTGTATATTATTTTTCCGTTTGTATAAATTCACAACGGGATGTATAAACCTAAGTTAAAATGGAAACTGTTCAAAAAGGATAATCATAGTTAGTAAAATTCTTGTTCTACACCAGGAACAATGAGAAAGTGTCAAGCACTTAGAAAATCAGAAGACAGTTTAGAAATATCACATGACTCAAAAGTTAAAGAATTCGAAATGCGTGGTATACGACTGAAACCTGTAACGTAAGTATGTCGCAAGGTCAATATTCAGAATTGGTTGTGTCACCTACTCCGCGGGCTTCCTACACGTGTTGTCCGCACAGTTTATACTCACAAAGGAGACCCGGAATTCTGTCTTCATGAAGACACTTCAAAAAGTGTCGTTTCTCTTTCGCCATTCGAGCAATTTTAAAAAATAATGATATGCAGACAACCTTTATACCTTT
>Ga0209628_10003042_pt1 | contig 11597 bp, 9 predicted proteins | sample TergutCu122P4_FD_187285 | JGI IMG/M metagenome (GOLD analysis project Ga0209628, IMG submission 187285) | Cubitermes ugandensis P4 segment gut microbial communities from Kakamega Forest, Kenya - Cu122 P4 (SPAdes) (version 2) | ecosystem: Host-associated > Arthropoda: Insects > Digestive system >...
CCCGCCAATCCCGACGCCGCTTATGCAAAAATCATCGAAACGGTCAGCGGCTTTCCGTCGATCCTGGTCGACATCCCGGTCCGCGCGGCGCGCGCCGACGGCGGCCAGGGCGAGCTGGGCGGCGCCTCGGCCGATCTGCAATTCTTCCGCTCCCTGGCCCTGCAACTGGAAAGCCGCTCGCCGCTGTTCAAGGGGCGGACCATGCGCATCCTGCGCCTGGCGCTGGAAACCAACAAACTCGCCGGCAACCCGGTCGATCCGCTGCAACTGGAGGCCGCCGTCTATGTCCATGATGTCGGCATGATGTTCCTGGCCGAATCCATCTGGCTCAAGGTCGAGCGGATGACGGAGGAGGACAGGCGGCAACTGCACAATCACCCGGGCCTGGCCGCCGGCCTGTTGCAGCGCATTCCGGGCTGGGAGGGGGCCGCCGAAATCGTCGCCCAGCATCACGAAATGCCGGACGGCGCGGGCTATCCGCACCGCGTCAAGGGCGACGCCATCTGCGCCGGCGCCAGGATCCTGTCCATCGTCGACGCCTTCGAGGCGGTCATGCTCAAGCACAGCCATCGCGGCAAGAACCGCTCGGTGCTGCGCGCCATCGCCGAAATCAACGCCTGCGACGGGCAGTTCGCGCCGGAATGGTTCGCCCCCTTCAACGCGGTGATCCGCAAAACCATCGAGAACTGAAGTGAAACGCCCCCCACGCTCACGTTGTTCGCTGCCCCCCAAGGGGGCGTCAGTCTCCTCCGGGCGGCCGCGCGGAGACTGAACATGGCCTTCGATCACGAACGGCGCTTCGGCGGCGTCGCCCGGCTTTACGGCGAGGCGGGCGCGGCCCGGCTGCGGGCGGCGCATGTGGCGGTGGTCGGCATCGGCGGCGTCGGCTCCTGGAGCGCCGAGGCGCTGGCCCGCACCGGCGTCGGCAGGATCACGCTGATCGACCTCGACATGCTGGCCGAATCCAACGCCAACCGCCAGATTCACGCCCTCGACGACCTGTGGGGCAAGGCCAAGGTCGAGGCCATGCGGGAGCGCATCCTCGCCATCAATCCCGGCTGCGCGGTGCGCTGCGTCGAGGATTTCGTGACGCCGGACAACGCCCCCCGCCTGCTGGCCGGCGATTACTCGGTGGTCATCGACGCCATCGACCAGGCGCGCGCCAAGGTGGCGATGGCCGCCCACTGCCGCCGCCACGGCCTGCCGCTGGTGATCGCCGGCGCCGCCGGCGGGCAGAGCGACCCGACCCGCGTCCGCCTGGCCGATCTCAGCGAAACGATCCAGGACCCGCTGCTCGCCAAGGTGCGCGCCCAGTTGCGCCGGGAGCACGGCTTTCCGCGCGGCGGCGGCAAGTTCGGCATCGCGGCGGTATTTTCCAGCGAACCGCTGCGCTACCCGGCCAACGCCGCCTGCGCCGCGCCCGCCGCCCCGGCCGGCCTCAACTGCGCCGGCTTTGGCTCGTCGGTCTGCGTCACCTCGGTGTTCGGCATGGCGGCGGCGGCCTGGGCCATCGACCGGATCGTGAGCGGGGCGGGGTAGCCGACCCCGCCTTATTCCATTTCCACTTCAAGCGTTAAATTATTTAGATGGCCCGTCATTCCGCGCGTAGTCGCGGAATCCACGCGACGTCTGGATTCTGCGACTACGCTTCGCTACGCGCAGAATGACGGCGGGCACTATTGTTGTCGTTTTGAAGTAAAAATCGAATTACTGGCGGCGTCCGTCCAGCCAGACGCCGAGGCCCTGGGCGTTGAGTTCGATGTCGGTCTGCCAGATGCGCCACAGGGCGCTTTCGTCCAGATTGCAGCCGTGCGCGCGCACCTGCGCCAGCAGGTAGGCGCGCAGCGCGCGCTGGATGCGGGCGTGGCGTTCTTCGCGCACGCCGGCTTCGCCTTCGGCGATGGCCACCAGCGCGTCGATATGGCGCAGCAGGTCGGCGGCGCGCCGGGGCGCCTCATCGAGGCGTCCGTAATGGGCCAGGTACAGGGCTTGCGGCTGGAGCGCCAGCAGGCGGTCGATGGAGTCGCGCGCTTCGTCCGGGTCGAACTGCGTCGGCGAGGTGCTGGGGAAGATGAAGGGGCGGCCCTCGACATCCAGCTCGCGGTAGGACATGCCGAACATGTCGCCGGTAAAGAGGCCGCCGGTGGCTTCATCGAGGATGCAGATGTGGTGGCGGGCGTGCCCCGGCGTGTCGAGGCAGCGCAGCTTGCGCCCGGCCAGGTCGACGACATGGCCCTCCGGCGCTTCGACGATGCGCTCGGCGGGGATGGGCAGAATCTCGCCATAGACGCGTTCGACATACTCGGCGCCGTAGACGGCGGTGACGCCGGCGACCAGCCTGGACGGCTCGGCCATGTGGCGGGCGCCGCGCGGATGCACCACCAGGCGGGCGTTGGGAAAGGCGGCCATCATGTAGCCGGCGCCGCCGGCGTGGTCGAGGTGGATGTGGGTCGGAATCACATAATCGACCGCCGAGGCCGGCAGGCCCAGGCGATGCAGCGCCGCCAGGGCGTTGGGCAGGGCTTCCCGGCTGCCGGTGTCGATGAAGGCCGCCCGCCCCCGCTCGACGATCACATAGATCGCCGCCAGCAGAGGCCGCACATAGCCCGCATCGAAAGCCACAATGCCATTTCCGTAATCCCGCCAGGCCATCTTCATGCTCTCCGTAGCAAAAGCGGGGGATTATACCTTTGCGCCGGGTGACGGAAATGGCGAAGGGTCGCCTCAGGTGCGGAAGTGGGCGACCTCCTGGCCGATGGTTTCCGCCACTCGCCGCAGGTCGGCGGCGGTGTCGGCGTTGGCGCTGGCGGCGCTGTTGTTTTGCTCGGCCATCTGGGCGATGCGCTCGACGGTCTGGGCGATCTCGGCGCTGGCCGCGGCCTGTTCCTGCAGCGCGCCGGAAATTTCGGAAACGGCGCCGACCACCCGTTGCGACCAGGTCTTGATCTGCTCGATGGCGGCGCCCGCCTGCTGCGCCTGTTCGACGCCGGCGGCCACCTGGCCGACGCTGCGGCGCATGCTGTCGACGGCGGTGCCGGTGCCGCCCTGGATGGCGCCGATCATGTCGGCGATTTCCTGCGTCGATTTGGCGGTGCGCTCGGCGAGTTTTCCCACTTCGTCGGCGACGACGGCGAAGCCGCGCCCGGCTTCGCCGGCGCGGGCGGCTTCGATGGCGGCGTTGAGGGCGAGCAGGTTGGTCTGGTCGGCAATGCCGCGAATGGTGCCGACGATGGCCGAGATCGCTTCCGACTGGCGGCCCAGCGCCTCGACCGAATTGGCGGCCTGATTGACGGCCTCGGCGGTGTCGCGGGTGTTGTCGGCCATGCTGCCGACGATGCGCTCGCCTTCGGCGGCGCTGGCGTCGGATTCCTGCGAGCTGTTCTGCGCTTCCCTGGCGTTGTTCGCGATGTGGTCGACGCCGGTCGTCATCTGCTCGACCGCGGCCGCCATGCTCGAGGCCGCTTCGCTCTGGGCGCTGGCGCTGTGCAGAATTTGCCGGCTGGAAGCGGCCAGTTGCTCGGCCGCCGAGCGCAGGGTCTGCACGTCTTTCTGGATGCACCCCACCATCTGGCGCAGGGCCGCCGCCATTTCGTTGAAGGCGCCGCCGGCGGCGTGCAGTTCGTCGCTGCCATCGGTGTGGAATTCGACGGTCAGGTCGCCGTCGGCCAGCCGGTGGGCGCCGTCCGAAAAGACTTCGACGCTGGCGATCACCGAGTAATAGGTGCCGATGCCGAGATAGCCGATCAGCAGCATGACCAGCATCGAGAAGCCGAAATAGAAGGCCAGGCTGCGCCAGGCCGCCGCCTGGTAGATTTCCAGTTGCTTCTCGAATTCCGGGATCAGCGTGTCGAACATGATCTTGTAGCCGAGGTCGATCACCGCCGTGGTTTGCGCGAAATAGTCCTGCGGCGCGGTGGCGAAACGCTCGCCGAGAATGTCGTCGCGCACCAGCGCGAAAATCTTCTCGGCGTCCGCCGCGAATTCCTGCGTCGGGCCGCTCAGCCTGGCCGCCAGCTTCGGCGCGTCGCGCATGGTCTTGGCCAGATCCTCGTTCTGCACCTTCAGCGTGCCGCTCATCTGGGCGACCAGCATCGAAATGTCGATGCGCGACTGCAACGGCAATTCCTTGCGCGTCAGCACGCCGGTGCCGCGCGCCCTGGTGATGCCGAGCGGTTCGAGCATGGCCGGCATCTTGCTGACCACGGCGTCCATCAGGTAGTAGGTGTCCTTGTGCGGATCGGCGGTCAGTTGCATCTCGTCGGCGACATCGACCATGAAGGTCAGCGCGTCGGCGATCATGGCGCTGTGGCGCTTCAGATTTTCCGGCGCCGCCCAGCCCAGGCCGTTGGCGCGGATGGCCTGCCATGCGTCGCCGATCTGCTGCCAGATCGCCCCCTCGCGCAGTTTCGGCGTCAGCGTCCGCGTCACCTCGGCCAGCGCGGCGTCGACCTCCTTTTCCTTGGCGGCGCGCGGCGCCTTCATCGCCTCGTTGCCGTTCAGCACCCCGGACGACAGGCCGCGATGCTGCTGCATGTCCCGCACCATCTGATTGAGCGGCTTCAATATCTGCAAGCCGGCCACTTCCCGCTCCGAGGCGTCGATGTCGCGCTTCAGATTGACATAGATGGTGGCCAGCAGAACCAGCATCACCAGCGCAATCGCCAGGCCGAGCAGCGAGAACTTGGCGGGATAGCGCAGGCGGTTCATCAGCAGCGTGGCCGGCCGGAAAAGCGTTTTCATCGTCGTTCTCCTTCATCGCTCAAGGAAGCGCCCGCCGCCCCGTCGCCCCTGCCGCGCCAGCGGCGGCGACCGGGAGCATTATCAGATAACGATTATATCTCCGCCAGGCAGAAGCGGGGCGGGATGCGCGCTTTGCGCGGGCATCGTGTTATTCGATTTTTACTTCAAGACGACAACATAGCGCCCGTAGTCATTCTGCGCGTAGCGAAGCGTAGTCGCAGAATCCAGGCGCCGCATGGACTCCGCGACTACGCGCGGAATGACGGGCCATCTCAATAATTTAACACTCGAAGTGGAAATGGAATTACGTCATTCTGCGCGCAGAATGACGTTCGGGCCGACGGCGCGGATGATCGAACGAAAACCGCTCTATCCAGCGCCCCGGCGCGGGAATTTCATGCTGGCGGCGAGCAGCAGCCAGAGGACGGCGAGCGCGCCGCAGGCGGCGAACACCATGCCTTCGCCGAGGCGCTGGGCGATCTGGCCGCCGAGCGCGCCGCCGAGAAAGAGGCCGACCGCCTGCGTCGTGTTGTACACCCCCAGCGCCGCGCCCTTGGCTTCGGGCGGCGCGGTGCGCGACACCAGCGAGGGCAGCGTCGCTTCCAGGATGTTGAAGGCGACGAAAAAGAGCAGCAGGCACAGCGCGAGGCCGGCGAGGCTGCCGCCGAACAGGAACAGGCCGAGCTGGACGACGGCGATCAGCGCGATCGCGCCGGCGAACACCGGACGCATCTTGTCCCGCTTTTCGGCGGCGATGATGGCCGGCACCATGACCGCGAAAGAGGCCAGCACCGCCGGCAGATACACCTTCCAGTGCTGCGGCGCCGGCAGGCCGCCGTGTTCGATCAGGGCGCGCGGCAGCACGACGAACATCGCCATCTGGATCATGTGCAGCGCGCCGATGCCGAAATTGAGCTTCAGGAGGCCCGCGTCGCCCAGCACCCGGCGCAGCGGCAGGCGCGCCGGCGCGCTCGGGCGCGGCGGCGTCGGCACTACCTTGAGCAGCACGGCGATGGCCAGGAGCGCCAGCGCGCCGGTCAGCAGGAACAACCCGGCCATGCCGATCCAGCCGTAGAGCAGCGGCGCGCCGACCAAGGACAGCGCGAAGACGAGGCCGATCGACGAGCCGATCATCGCCATCACCTTGGTGCGCTGCTGCTCGCGCGTCAGGTCGGCGGCCAGCGCCATGACCGCCGCCGAAATGGCGCCGGTGCCCTGCACCACGCGGCCGGCGATCATCCAGTAGATATCCGGCGCCCAGGCGGCGATCAGGCTGCCGGCGACGAACAGCAAGAGGCCGGCGACGATCACCGGTTTGCGCCCCCAGCGGTCGGAGGCGATGCCCAGCGGAATTTGCAGCACCGCCTGAGTCAGCCCGTAGGCGCCCATGGCGAAGCCGACCAGGCGCAGATCGCCGCCGCCCGGCAGGCTCGGCGCGAAGACCGCGAATACCGGCAGGATCAGGAACAGCCCCAGCATGCGCAGGCCGAAAATGGCGGCCAGCGTCGCGCCGACGCGGCGCTCCTGCGGGTTCATGCGATCGCTTGCGGAGGACTTCATGGAAAGTTCTGGGTGGCGAAAGGGGCTGCATCTTAACAGGTTTGCCCGCGCGCAATCCGGGCGCGGCGGGGCTGGGGCGGCTAAAATAGGGCTTTTGTCCGCCGCTCCGCCATGCGCCCTGCCCTTCCGCTTTTCGCCGATTTTCTGACCGCTCCGGCCGGACAGGCGGGGAGGCCGTGATGGGCTGGACATTGATCCGGGAAAAGGCGGTTCTCTACTGGCGGCTGGCCCGCCTGGACAAGCCCATCGGCATTCTGCTGCTGGTCTGGCCGACGCTGTGGGCGCTCTGGCTGTCGGCCGACGGCATGCCGGAATGGACGGTGCTGCTGGTCTTCCTGCTCGGCGCCGTGCTGATGCGCTCGGCGGGCTGCGTCATCAACGATTACGCCGACCGCGATTTCGACCGCCATGTGAAGCGCACCTGCGAACGCCCGCTGACCGCCGGCCGGGTGACGCCCCGTGAAACGCTCGCGCTGTTCGCCGCGCTCTGCCTGCTGGCCTTCGCGCTGGTCGTGGCGCTGGGCCGCCCGCTGGTGGTCTGGCTGTCGCTGCCGGCGCTGTTCCTGGCCGTCAGCTATCCCTTCACCAAGCGTTTCTTCGCGCTGCCCCAGGCCTACCTCGGCATCGCCTTCGGCTTCGGCATTCCGATGGCCTATGCGGCCAATCTCGGCACGGTGCCGTCCGAGGGCTGGTGGCTGCTGCTCGCCAACATCTTCTGGTCGCTCGCCTACGACACCGAATACGCGATGGTCGACCGCGACGACGACCTGAAAATCGGCATCCGCACCTCGGCCATCACCTTTGGTCGCTTCGACGTGGCGGCGGTGATGTTCTGCTACGCGGCGGTGCTGGCCATCATCGGCGTTCTCGGCTGGACGCTGCTGCGCGGCTGGCCGTTCTACGCCGGCCTGGCGGTCGCCGCCGGCATCGCCGGCCTGCATTACACCTGGATACGCGGGCGGGAGCGGATGGCCTGTTTCCGCGCCTTCATGCACAACAACTGGCTCGGCGGCGCGATTTTCGCCGGCATCGCCGTGGATTACCTGTTGGCCTGAATCGCTTGCTATCCTGACGAAATTTGCCGGGTCAATAACGTCTTCCCCTTCAAGGGAGTGGCTTTCGCGCGCCACGGAGTAGAATCGGCCGACCATGAACTGCCTCGAACTCGACAACCGAGCCGCCCCGCACCGATGAAATACCGTGACTTGCGCGACTTCCTGTCGCAACTGGAAAAAACCGGCGAACTGAAGCGCATCGGCGCGGCGGTCGACACCCGTCTGGAAATGACCGAGATCAGCGACCGCGTGCTGCGCGCCGGCGGCCCGGCGCTGCTCTTCGAGCAGGCGACGAGCGGCGCCCGGCGCCACGACATGCCGGTGCTGACCAATCTGTTCGGCACGCCGCGCCGCGTCGCGCAGGGCATGGGCGAGGAATCGGTGGCGGCGCTGCGCGAAGTCGGCAAGCTCCTGGCCAGCCTGAAGGAGCCGGAGCCGCCCAGGGGCCTGAAAGACGCCTGGGACAAGCTGCCGGTGCTCAAACAGGCGCTCAACATGGCGCCGAAAAAGGCGGCCTCCGCGCCCTGTCAGGAAATCGTCCGCGAGGGCGCCGCCGTCGACCTCGGCCAGTTGCCCATCCAGCACTGCTGGCCGGGCGATGTCGCGCCGCTGATCACCTGGGGCCTGGTGGTCACGCGCGGGCCGCACAAGACCCGGCAGAATCTCGGCATCTACCGCCAGCAGGTGCTGGGGCCGAACAAGCTCATCATGCGCTGGCTGCCCCACCGGGGCGGCGCGCTGGATTTCCGCGAGCACCAGGCGGCCAGGCCCGGCGAGCCGTTTCCCGTGGCCGTGGTGCTCGGCTGCGATCCGGCGACCCTGCTCGGCGCCGTGACGCCGGTGCCAGATACCCTGTCGGAATACCAGTTCGCCGGCCTGTTGCGCGGCAGCCGCACCGAACTCGCGCAATGCCTCGGCTCGACGCTGCAAGTGCCGGCCAGCGCCGAAATCGTGCTCGAAGGCGTCATCCACCCCGGCGAGACGGCCATTGAAGGCCCCTACGGCGACCACACCGGCTACTACAACGAACAGGCCGAGTTCCCGGTATTCACCATCGAGCGCCTCAGCATGCGGCAGAACCCGATCTACCACAGCACCTACACCGGCAAGCCGCCCGACGAACCCGCCGTGCTCGGCGTCGCGCTCAACGAGGTCTTCGTGCCGCTGTTGCAGAAGCAGTATCCCGAAATCATCGACTTCTACCTGCCGCCGGAAGGCTGCTCCTACCGCCTGGCCGTCGTCAGCATCAAGAAACAGTACCCCGGCCACGCCAAGCGCGTGATGTTCGGCATCTGGAGCTTCCTGCGCCAGTTCATGTACACCAAGACCATCATCGTCGTCGACGACGACATCGGCATCCGCGACTGGAAGGAAGTGATCTGGGCCATGAGCACGCGCATGGACGCCGCCCGCGACACCACGCTGGTCGACAACACGCCCATCGACTACCTCGACTTTGCCAGTCCCGTCGCCGGTCTCGGCTCCAAGATGGGCCTGGACGCCACCAACAAATGGCCCGGCGAAACCAGCCGCGAATGGGGCCGCCCCATCATCATGGACGCGGCGGTCAAACAGCGCGTGGACGCGCTGTGGGGGGAACTGGGGCTATAAACGCGCCCCCGTCATTGCGCGAGCCATAACGGGGGGAATGACTCAGGCGGCGGACGCCCTGCCGCGCCGGCGCAGGCCACCGACCAGCCCCAGGCCGCCGAGCATCAGCGTCAGGGTGCCGGGTTCGGGGATCGATCCTCTGGTCATCGTCGGGAGGGTAAAGGCAAGACCGGAGTCTTGAACTCTATCGAGCAGATTGGTCACGCCAAAGACCAGGCTGTACGTTCCCCCAACGTCAAAGACATAGTCCATCTCGATCCAGTCGGTATAGCCGCAACCATACTCAGGGCCGATAAAGCACTTGATGGCGGAAGCGCCGAGCGGACTCCAATTCGATATACCGGGGATGATCGGCGTGCTGGCCGGGTCCAAATTGGCTCCGGCGTCAAGTCCCGGCAGATCGTAGCCCGGCACCACATCACCCGTCGCCTTGGTGCGGGCCGTGAACAAGAGGATGTCAGCGCCGCCGCCGTCCGGGCGCAACGCAGCCCAGGCATAGTCGGCCCAACCAGCGCCGTCGGAGGTGATGTAATTGAAATAGATCTGCAAGCTATCCCCGGCCGACGCCGAGAAACTGTCGCTCACATAGAGCGAGCCATTGCGCTCGCCAATGCCAAGATCGAGCGAGCCAACGCCGTCCAAGCCGCCAGCGGTGGAGACGTATTGATAATCCCCGCCGCCCGGCGGGGCCGTCACGACGCCCTCGGCGCCCAAAGTGCCACAAGTGCCAAAACATTCAGCCGCAAAAGCCGATACGGTGAAGCCGCCGGCCAGCGCAGCCAGGGCCGCGCCAAAGATCACTTTTTTCATTTCAGTTCCTTCTTCAATCAAGAATACAAAGACCACTGGAATGAGCAGTCCGCGATTAGAGCCATGTTCAGGCCGTTGACGGTCAAACCAACCTGGCAGGCGCCGGAAAACAGAACGCAGCCGCCATGATGACGATGGCAATTACTCTGCATGGCGGCATGCTCCTTTGACATGAAACAGTTACGGGCAACAGCACCCAAGCAAGTAACAAGCCAGCTTAAATTTGTTATTTATAATTAGTTTGTTAGTTTAATTGCTATTTTTCGCATGTTCGCCGAATGTAAAATTTTCCGACATGTTTCCGCCAGTTTTTTTAAATCTGACAGAGTCGTTGGGCGCGATAAGCGCAGCGCATTACGCCGGTCGGCGGACGCCCTTCAGCGTCAGGAAACGCCCCAAGGGGGACGCATGAACGCTGGTTTCAACCTTGGCCGTCGAGTGGCGACGCCTTTGGGCCCCATGTGGAGCGCCGAGCAACGCAGATGGGCCGGGGGTTTCGGCTGGCGTCTTTATCTTATTCGATTTTTACTTCAAAACGACAACAATAGTGCCCGCCGTCATTCTGCGCGTAGCGAAGCGTAGTCGCAGAATCCAGACGCTGCATGGATTCCGCGACTACGCGCGGAATGACGGGCTACCTCAATAATTTACTGTTTGAAGTGGAAATGGAATTAGCCAGACGCCCGGCCCGTCGAGTAGCGCAGAGCAGTCGGCGCAGCCGACCGCGTAACCTGGGGTCGCCTTCTTCTTTGGCTACTTTCTTCTTGGCGAAACAAGAAGAAAGTATGCCCGCGCGTCAGGCGCGGAACACAGCGGTCGAGAAAAAGCAAAGTCCCTGGATTCCCGCTAAAAACCTGCGGGAATGACGGAATTTCAGAGGCTGTGCCTTGGGAACCCCAAGGGGTGCATGACCTTGGCATTCATGCGGTTGCCTTGCCTACCCCGCCCGACGCCACTGGCGCAGGGTTTGCAGCGATTGGGCGTAGGCGTGGCGGATCTGGGCGTCGTCGTAGCGGTGCTGGCGGCCCGCCGGGCAGGCGTTGCGGGCGGGGCAGGCGTAGGCGCAGGGGGAGGCGGGGGCGAGCCGCTGCTCGATGCAGCGGTCGAGGTGGAAGGGGTCGCCGGCGGCCTGGGCCGGGCAGGCGGCGAGGCATGGGCGTTCCCGGCAGTCGGGGCAGGGGCTGCGGGTTTCGGCGCTTGGCGTGGGCGCGAAATCGGTGTCGCACAGGAAAACGGCGCGGTAGGCGAACCAGCTTCCCCATTGGGCATCGACGCCGACCATGAACGGCGAGCCGTGATGCCAGCCGGCCAGCTTGCCGAGCGTTTGCAGGTCGACGGCGCCGTCACCGGGGTAGAGCAGGCGATAGCGGTGGCCGGGGAGGCGCTCGGCGAAGGCGCGGGCGATGGTTCGCCGGCAATGCTCGTCGATCGGGTGAGCGCCGCCGCCGTCCGCCGCTCGCACGCATTCCCACAGTTGGCGGCCGGCGTGGCCGAGCAGGATCAACTGGCGTTCTTCCGGCGCGGGCCGCAGGGCGGCGCGCAGGCCGTCGGGCAGCGCGGCGACGGCGAAGACGTGCTGGCGGTTGAGTCCGGCGGCGCTGAAAAAGGCGGCAGGGAAGGCAGCGGGAAAGGCGGGCGGGTTCATCGCTTGGCGCGCCGTTCGGCGATCCAGATCAGCAGCGCGTCGATGGCCGGAGCGCCGGCGCTGGCGCGCGGGTCGTTGATGAGCATGGTCACGGCGTGGATGCGGCCATCGGCGTCGAGGGCGTAGCCGGCGGCGCTCTTGACGCCTTCGAGGGTGCCCGTCTTGATGTGGGCGCG
>Ga0209628_10003043_pt1 | contig 11595 bp, 8 predicted proteins | sample TergutCu122P4_FD_187285 | JGI IMG/M metagenome (GOLD analysis project Ga0209628, IMG submission 187285) | Cubitermes ugandensis P4 segment gut microbial communities from Kakamega Forest, Kenya - Cu122 P4 (SPAdes) (version 2) | ecosystem: Host-associated > Arthropoda: Insects > Digestive system >...
CCTACGACTTCCACATCGCTGGCAACGGGTTGTACCCAATGCTGGTGACCACATTCAAGGACAGTAAAACTTCGAAACATGTATCTATTTTGTATCAGTTGTAAATAAATAGTTGCCACTATTAAAGTTCCAACCCTCGTAATTTAAGAAATGTGCTTTTTTTGTTTATATGGTATAATCTCATCATTACTACTACTAAAATACTGAATTATGATCTCCGATCCCTGTTTGGTTAAATATTTCTATTCCTCTTGACCGAAACCCAAAAATCGAAATCCTTGACGGTGATTGGTCAGAATTACACACTGACTGACAGAGCTCCAGGGTACGATCCTGGTGCTCTCTGGCCAGGAGACTGGACCGCTTCAGTGCCGGTCTGCATGTGATCGTGATGAAAGCAATTCTTGCCCTAACTGCAAATCATACCCCGATCATCCAGCCAGTTGCGATATCTTACTCACAAACACACACACTCCAACAGACACATATGTAGAATTATGTAACGGACAGACAGCCGTTGAATATAAGAACAAATACAGTATTTTCTTTCATGTCAGTGCAATTGTCAAAGAACGTACTAATGCCAATGTAATTACGTTTAATGCGGCATTTCTGCGAAAATATGTTTCCATGCAATTCCCTCTTATTTCGGAAGAGAATAGAAGCAGATAATTAATGCATTCTGCTTTCTGGAACTATAATATAAACAAGCTATTCTTTGTAGTAAATTAATAACGGCTTAAATTGGTGCTGGGGGAGGAAATTGTACAAACTTGCAGTACGGATGTTTTCGTCTCTGTCGACATTTCGCATTCTGTGTTCCTTCCTGCGATATCTGAATGCCTTCAGAGGATCCAGACAATTCACAAAAAGCACTTGTACCTCCCATACATCACTCTTGTAGAGGAGGCTGAATAACAAGGAGCTGAATTAATTCTTCTGCGAATTCAAATTGACAGACATGAAAACTGCAACGTTTTAGAGTGGAAGTCTCGGAGAGTATCTTGCTAATAAAGTGATAAAAGTAAACCGCTGCCAATGCATTCACTGCCAAGGAAGAAGTGAAGAAATAAAATAGAGACAAAGAAATGAAGAATGAAAGAAGTAAAAATATGTAGAAGGCAAGAAAGACAATAAAGGAGGGAAGCAAGGAGAAAAATGTGCAAGTACGAGTAAATAAACAAACGGGAAAGAATGATAAAGAAATAAATAAAAAGAGCGAAAGTGCGAAAAAAGAAATATACAAACGAATAAATAAAGAAGGCATTAGTGAGAAATAAAGGAGCACATAAATAAGGGCATAAAACTTATGAAAAAATATAAGTAAAGACGGGAAGAAAAAAGAAAAAATAAATGAACAAATAATAATATTTATTAACTGCAATTGGGTTATCACCCGGTGGCAGTGGAATTAATAATAAATAAATAAACAAATAAATAATAAACGATAAAAAGAAAAGAACAAAGGAAGAAATAAAGGAAGAAAATTAAAGTGACAGAAGGTGTATACTCGTATGTGAATATATGTATATGTGAATATGTGTATATGTGAATATATGTATATGTGAATATATGTATATGTGAATATATGTATATGTGAGTATGTGTATATGTGAATACAAGTTGTATGTGTACATGTGAATATATGTATATGTGAATATATGTATATGTGAGTATGTGTATATGTGAATACAAGTTGTATGTGTATATGTGAATATAACTGTAGCCATATGAGAATAAAATTGCAATTATTCGAACAACTTTACAATTTTTTTCTACAAATTTTCTTTCTTTTGTGTTTGAATTATTTTCCAGCTCTTGTAAAACCCATAATGTAAATCTGTTTGGTATTTCACATCTGTCTGTTGGGTCCGGTTGTGTTGCATGGTACAAAGCGCGGAGGACCCGCACACAACGGGATCGAGATTTCAAATCCCTGTTGGGAATCCGTATAATATGAAAGAACAGGTTGCACTATTTATTATTAATTTATTTCAATAATAAGCCTCTACATGTTTCATGCGTTGTGTTGACTGGTTGCTGGCAGCAGCCAGTCAACACAACGCATGACTATACCAGTTGTTGTTTGTACAGAGTAGATCCTCCTGAAAATGAGCAGCAGGTCTGCTCGAAACATGTAAAGACGTATTATTCAAATAAATTAATAGTAAATAGTGCAGCCTGTTCGTTCATATTATACTGATGGATCACGATACACGGTCAACAAAACATTAAAAATAAACCCTGTTGGGAAATTAACATTTCGCCACCTGTTTCCGCTTTATACTCTGATGCTTGCAACCTATAATCGACATGATATCCGCGTAATTAGATTTCCAGAGCTGTTGGAAAGAATTCATTTCCCGAGAATATATTCTACGTCCTAAGACGGCTGTGGTCTTAACCTTGAAATAAATGGCTGCACAAATAAGGCGAATATTTCATTGTTCTGAATCATCAAACTGTGTAATATACCAGACGTTAATGAGCGTTTGCAAGAAAAATGTTATTTCTGTCTTCGCAGCCCAAACGATGAACTGCCATTGTCCTGGACTGTAACTGACCGCACTGTCATTAAACTGAGGACCACAAAAAGAATCTTCGCCCTGAAAACCGTAAATCTTATGCGTGATTTAAAGCATCTGCCGCGATGTAAAGGAGATCTGCGCTCTTCTTGGATTTTACACAGCATACACTGGTAATTCTGTGCCGACGTTTCGTAACAACATATCGGCCCCATCTTTAAGGGTAGAGCATAATGCGTAACCTTTCATTATGGGACTGAATCCCAGAACAGCGCAGATCTCAACCGTAATCTCATTATATATTTTCGAAATAAAGATAGTCCGCATGTATTTTCTGAAGGAGCCGCTAATTAAAGTTTGAATGGTACTCTCAAGTGATTTCGTTTCCAGCACACCTATACCGCATTTCTTGAGCGATCCTCAATATCTTAAAAGAAATCATCCTGCCAGTTCATGTTAAATGCAAGGAACTATTCATGACTTCTCAGCAACCTGAGATCATACGTTGCCATGGAATCACACAAAGAGAAACTTCTTTAAACGAAAACCAGCATGAAAAGCATCAATGGTTTGCGACATAACGTGCTTCTGTATATACTGATATATCTTGTACGTATGAAAGAGGAATGGGGAAGGCATGGATTAAGTGCTTTGTGGAAGGAAGGTGTGGGAACTAAGTTGAAGGTAATGAAAGACCTTTGTCTCATCCCTCTACTCTCCTCAAATTCAACAGCACGAATACAATTGAAAGCTCATGTAATGTGGGAGCTGGTGATCAAAGTTGCGTGCCTCATGAAACGAGTGAACAAAGCTGAGCGCCTGCCTCAGAGAACATTGATCATTTTGGTTGTCACAAATGATACTATGCAATACGATGTCTGTTCGTAGCTGTAGAACTTTGATAGGAGAAGAGAACAACAGAAACATCTGAGGAGGTGTTTTTGATATCAGTAAGGGGAACTGAACTGTTATGCACAAGGAGAAATTACGACATAAGGAAATTTCTATCATACATTAACGTAAGCATAAAATGATAGAACGCGGGATAATTGGAAACGTGTTTCAAATTTGTGGCTGCATTACTCAAGTAATTTTAATAATACTTTCTCGGGCAGACAGCCTCGTCAATGTGTAATCTTGATTCAAAGAAATCATACTAATATACAACGAATTCGAAGAGAGGGAGGAGTCCAGGCAGTTTGAAAATAAGATGGAGGCATTAGAAAGAAGGGAATTTAATAAAAGAATTACAATTACTGCAATATCAGGCTGGTACATTTCACGGCGACAAAATTCAAGAAAATCACTTGACAGTGGGAGCAGCATCATGTGGTTCAAATCCAGTGATGTTTCAGGTACCGTCTTTGTTTACAGCATCAAGTTTGGTTATGGGCAACTTCGGTGGAAGTGAATCAAACGAAGAGGCAGTAAGTCGGAGAAGATTTTACTGAACGTTAATGTAAAAATGAAATAAGTGTTTTTAAATAAAGAAATATATTATAAGAAGTGTTCAATGTATCCGTCTACGAACTGAATTCACGTTCGAAAGCGAAATGTTATTACAGAAACTGCCCAATCTGTGCGTTAAAAGTAACGTCAATGTAAAACTAAAATATATGCTACTCAGTGACCAAACATGTTGCAGAAACAGTTCAAAGTATCAGAATGTGAAGTGAATCTACATCTCAGGAAGATGTATTATTAAAATAGTTGATAGCAATGTGCATGCACGTAGGAGGAAGACATTTTAACAGTGTCGGTAACACTTTTCATTATGAAATACATTTTTTTCTTAGCCTGGAGATACTGTGAAATACGACACAGAAGACAACTTGTGTTCTGTTTCTATCATATCTTCTGACCGCCACGACTCAGAATTTTCAAAACCTACATGAGCAGGGCTCTTCTCTTACTCAGCATAAAGCTATATGAATGTATACCCCAAAACCGTGAAAACTCATCCAGGATTCCCACGAAAAGGTCTTCTTCTAGTTGAATGCTGCATTCAAATTAGAAGAAGACCTGTTACCAGGAAATTGGACTTAAATTTAGGGAATAAACTAGTAAAATGTCAAATTTGAAGTATAACTTTGTATGGTGTTGAAATTTGGACATTTTGGAAAACAGATCAGATATAATTGAAAAGTTTCGTAATGTGGTGTTAGAAAATTATGGGGGAAAATCAGTTGGACCGATCGCGTGAGAAATGAAGAAGTATTACCTGGAGTCAAGGATGAGAGGAAAATCCTACAAACAGTAACAATAAGTAAAGCTAATTTGATTGGTTACATATTGCGTAGTAACTGCCTTCTAAAACACGTTTTTGAAGGAGAGATAGAAGAAAGTGAGGGGAAGACGAGGTAGAAAAGGTAAACAGCTATTGGACAACCTTACGAAAATGAGAGGATACCGGAAATTGAAAGAGGAAGTATCGGATCGTACTCTTGCGGAGAAATCGATCTGGAAGAGGCTATGGACCTGTCGCAGGACAGACTATGGTGTGCTGAGATTTATGACTCCAAAACGTAGTTGTATTTGACGATCTCTATCCTTATATCGAGCGACTTTAAATTCTTCATTAGACGTACATAAATTTATTGCTGATATAAATCGATTACTGCTCTTATTAAATCATCCTAGAGATATCCCACTGCACATGGCCGCAAAATATGTCCCCCCATGTATTTGGAAACTTTCGAAATAATGTTGAAATTTTGAGTCTAAATAAGCAATATAGAAACATATTTTATGTCGGGTACCCTTTCCTTAGTGCCACTAGGCGTTTCACAGAACACCGATAAAATTTGATTACATTCTTTAGCATTGTTTTTAGGCTTAAGAGAATTATTCGGGCTAAAATTAAGATATTAGATTTAAAGTTATTATGGCGAATAAAAAGATTATGGTCTTCTTGAACGTGACGCTATATAAACTTTTTAGAGGATTTTCCTGCCTCTTCTCTAAACAACAAAATCTCCTCAAAACATTCAGTGTAGACCGCAGAAAGAAAGTAATAAGTTGTGAAGTGAATGAAGGATAAAATCAACAAAGAAAATAAAATCAGTGTCGGTAAGAATGAAACAGTACAAAAAATAAATAAAAGAAATAAGAAGAAAGAAGTAAAACTAGAAAATATGCACGTAAAATTATATAAAATAAGTAAATGAACAAAAAACTGTAAGAAGGCTACTCAACTCTCAGCGGTAGAAATACGTATTCGCAAGCGCAATTATTTTTAATCGACCTTCTTCTTCAATAAATTCTTCTAATTTCCCTCAAGCCTTCGTTTCGTTACAACATTTCTCACTTTCTTCTATTTATTTCGGGCAACTTATCTATTTTGCACCTATCAACAATCCCTTTTCTCTCTTCGCCTCTCTTCCCACCTCCTTCAACTTCTGAGGATGCGTTAAGCTTCCGAGATAACGTATCGTGATGGAAGCAAACATGGACAGCAGTTTGGAAGATTGATATAGGGAATATCGATTGAGCTGAGTCTGGTTGTGGGTGTACAGTGAGCTCAAACACAAACATTGAGGCTATAAAGGCAATCTCTGAACTCAAAAGACCACTCCTAGACCCGTGCACTGTTCCGTTACCTCTGCTTCCGACCCACTCTGCATAGAAAAACACCCCATCAGCAAATATAATGCAGGACAGACCACGCCGCCAATAATATTCCACGGTACATTTACATAACTTGGGAACAACACTGATACTTTAGTGGTCTTAGAACTGTGGCTTTCTGCTGTGCTAGTTTCTTGTTTATTTATGTATTCTTGGTTTATATAACGACGCTGTTAATATTGAGATTGTATAGTGTTGTACGATACTACAGTTAATTAATAATCATAAATTTGAAGTTCTCATGCATAAAGGCTAAGTTTCCTGGGATTAGAAGCCGTGTAGTGAAATAAGCAATAATGTTTCAGAGGAAACTCCACCTTCTCCTCCTTTACTCAGTGAATAATTATTTGAATACATATGAAAGGAAGGAGACGTGACATAACTTAGTGTAAAATCCTGACAATTTTATTGAGGAATCTTGAGGAACTGAGGAGAATGTGAAAATTCACATTCAGTCTAGCCAAAACTCAAATCGAGTTTTGAAATTGGAACATTCCTGTTGCAAAATAGTGCTAGTTACTCGATCACATTATTAAATGAATCAGTTTAGCTACTTGAGGTATTTAACTGCAGACATTGCACAGCGCTATACGAGATGGGAACATAACCTGACATTAAAAGTAGCAGTCACATGTTCAAAGTCTCTCAGAGCGATTATCCTGTTCTGCACTAATTTTTGCCTATATCTCCCACGCAAATGACTTTTTCTAAGAAGCTTTCTAGTTGAGTCTGCAGAAAATCCATGAGTTGTAAACGTTTCACCAATTTAAGTTTCCTCATTTAATTACTCCAGGGATTAGTAGCGAAACGAATAAATTATGAGGCTTATAATTATGTAACAACATCCATTGTCCTGTAATTTCACCTCCATGATGTCTAATATTCTCCTCATTACAAGATTCTTTACGCCTTTCTCTGTTTCTATTTCTGACCGATCCAGTTCACGAATGCTTGTTTCCCTCACAGTAACAGCACATAAGTAGACATTGGAATCCACAGCATAACAAACGAAATGACTTTGACAAGAAGTGTGGTTGAAAGGTGGTTGTAAGACACTTGGAGTACAGTGCAGTATTTAAACGCATATTAACCATTTAAAAATTCAAATTCTTGTACACAATTTTGCGAAATTCAGTTCCACATTCACAGAAAATTCCTGAATCCATATTACAAAGGCATAAGGAAATAATCATACCAAACCCATAAATAACCTACATTGTGAGGAAAAGTGCAGTTTGTGAACGCTTAAGCAGGTGGCGCATGTGTTTATGTCACTGCTCTTTAAACAGTTATTTCAGCGGTTATTGTAAAAAGAAGACCTTAGTTTCGGGCATTTTAAATATGCGAAATGTGACGTCATCATTATCAGATGAAAGCAAAATATTTCAGGTACAAAGAAATACATATAAAACACACTGCCATTTATTATAGACTTAATTCATTTTAATATTATATACCTGCACTTTACAATCTTCTATGAATGCAGATAAAAACTGGACATCACAAAATGTACAAAGATAGTCACTTCCCAAGGCATGTCTGTCGTAACAAGTACAATAAATTTAGAGTGATTCGTGTAAGAGTGATGCCATAACTTGAAGGATGGAGCGGCAAGACAGATATTGGGGGAGGGGGTTCAATAACGAAGAAGGAAATGTGCTCTTTTGAACACTATGACGCACCAAGTATCGCATCCGAGACTTTAACAAATTCCAAAGTAGCGCTTTAAAGATGTAAGAAACCTCCTAAAAACCACTGTAACTATCTTAATTAAGAGTAAAATATTCCGCCGACCATTGTACCACCGAGGCGTAACTTGCATTTAGGTCTCTCTTTCAACAGTACGTGTAAAAGTGCTGCTTGAGGAGAATGAAGTAGGGAACCAGTTTGGCTTTACACTGTACTATTTAATCAGCATTCAGTTTTAGTCTCGTTAATGCACTTATTATACTCTGCTTCACTTTGCCAATGCTTTGACTTGTAGCGTACTTACCCCACCCTCCATTCCTTCATCCCTCCTCTTAACCCTTGCCTCTTATTTTAGGTTTCTAATTAGAATCTCAGAAAAGGTTTAATGTGCTCTGTGGTATAATAATTAACGCCTGTAGTGTTCCTCATTAATCCCATTTTGTTTCGAACTTTAAAGACTTCAAGCGAGACGAGATCCACGTTACGATTCATGAGAGCTGTATTCACTTTAAGCCTACTTCAAACTTACGTATTTGTATGGGTGGTAAGTAGAAAGGTGTTGTTGCACGCTTTCTAAATATCAGGTATTATACAGAACGGAGCAGTCAGCTTCGTATCGCACTCGCTTTGCTGCAGGTACTCAATCAACAGAAGGATGGGTGGATCCAAAGTTGATATGGAAGCTATGGAGAAGGAGAAATTTTTTGCCCCTTCCCGAAAAAAAAACCCGATACGTTGGCGTCCAGTCTGTAGACTTGTCACCATAAAAACTGAGCTACCACAGCCCATGTGTCTGCCTGTGGTATCATTCCTAACAAAAACAGTGTCAATAAATGTAATTTTTATGTTATTTAGTCCTTTAATTTTATCAATATACTCCGTAATTAAACTTCCCGTAATGAGTGCAATGTAGACTACACTTTTTCGCCAAATTCCTTCTGAATATTGACAGATTTTTAAATTAAATTAAAGTACGTTCAGTTATGCTTCTATTCTGATGCATATAAAGTATTTATCAGAATATGCCAATCAGAGTGCCGTTATCTAAAAAAAATGGCTGTCCATATATTCATTACAAAAATCTGCTGAATCTTACAGTACATTGAAGTGTTAGTAAGTTGGCAAATGTATGCAACATAAGGTAAGAGTACAGACGTCTTCTTTCCCCTTCATTACACGAGGTAAATGTAAAGCAATCGCTGTTCTAGACTGGGCAGGCCTTGAGGTTCCAGGAGGTGGAAGATCCAAGATTTCAAGAAAATCGACACATGCAGACGCCCCGACAGTCTATACCCTTCAGGTACTCGTTTCATTAGTGCGGCCGGAAGGATTATATCAATAAAAAGTTCCAATGAGACAAACTGCGCCACCGAATACCCCCTTTGATTAAGCACATCGACATAAAAGCTGGACATAAACGTGTGTCTTATGTTTCTCTACAGTTTTGTTCAGACACTTTCGCTCTGATAAGTACTGAGTGCGTAACGTCCCAGATGTGCACTAAAACACATGAATGTTTTCAGGTGAAGTGTCCGTAAATTGTCACTTTAATTTCAGCCCAAATTAGAATGTATCGACACATTTTTTAGACTTCGGCAATACAAAATTTCATGAAAAGCGTTCACCATTATTGTAGTTCTACGGTTTTCTAAATAACTGAACAAAATGGAGCTAAGGCGCTTGTTTTATACATTGGCTAGCGTGCATTAATGTTCGGTACACTTCCTGTGTTTTTCTTGCAAAATGAGACGATACGCAAGGTGACGACAGTGCTTCGAAGGGGCAATATCCCTTGTCTCCTGTAAGTCAGCAAAGATTTTGTCACTAATACAACAGAGCCTTGGTATGAGACAAACCGTACCGATTTCCTTGAACTGTGTTTTAGCAAGACAAACAACAGCCTGTAAGTCACACTGTGTATATGACAGCGATTTGGCTCCGACACAACAGCTATAGCCAGCGGGTGGAACTTTAGTGAGGGTGGCTAAGGCACAGTTAGTCTCTACTGCACCAGACAACGGTTGTTACAAACTGTGCACGGTAGTCCAGTGAGATTACTTTGGTGGTAAGGCAGTCTGCTGGCATGCAAACGTTGCGACATAAACAGAGCTGTACTGTGGCGTAATATAGGAGCTGATAATGGCACAAAGCGACGCACTGACCTTGACGTAAATGTTGCATGAAGTAAGGAATTTTGTTTACTCCATTTCAGTTCAAAGTTTAGTAATATTAGGAAGATTCTTCTCCGGCGTGTTATGGATAGTAAGGATCACAGTACATCCAATCAAACACAACAATTTGGCTGGATTTACTCTGATTCTTACCAACGTTTGATAGTTATATATATATATATATATATATATATATATATATATTCATGCTTCCAAGTAAGTATTAAGTATTGAATAAGATGATATCTAAAGAGGCAAGGAGCCGAAACGTATAGGAATATACATATTCTGAGCTGAACTAATACTGGATTATATCAACGAGAGTATGAGGAAAACCGTAGTGAAATCTTCGCCCTTCTGGCACGTTACGAAGCGTAGGTGTGCAGTTAGTAATCGGCTCTTCGGGACTATATGTCGGTCACTTCTTAAAGGGTCAAACAGTCTTCTTGGGCTGCTCGACCAATAAAGATGGGACCGAGAGATATTCCCGAAACGTCGGTAAGTAACTACAGATCTAAGCTGCTAACATTCCAGAAGAGCGGAGGTCTCATTTACACCGCGGCGAAGCCTGAAATCACGCAAAATATAAATTTCCCACATAAATTTTATAATAATTACCGAGTACGTCGTATCTATACTATATATTATCATATAATTTTCTAAAGAAATCACGAAAAGCCTAATTTGTTCAATAACTTGTCGAATTACTCGATAACTAATTCCCTCAGTTACTAAATTACTGGGCCAATCAGTCATTCGCTTATTCAGTCACTTATTATCTCATTCACGCATTTAATCCCTTCATTCATTCGATCGCTTACTGACTTACTTCTTCAGTCTGCCAGTCAATTAATGAAGCCACGCATTCATTCAATTACTTGCATGCTCACCGACTCAGTTAATCACCCACACATTATCTATATTAAAAAATAAATCGTACTTTCTCTTATTCATTCATTAAGTCTTTCATCCGGTCCCTCACTCGCAGAAACATTTTCTTCCATAAAGAGACAACAATTTAGCTATTTTTAAAATTCCCGCTCTTAATGGAACCATAGGTTGGTTTTAAGTTAAATTGGCAAAACCTCTTTCCTTCGACTATTGAAAGTTTGCATACTGTTACACATACAGCCCCAGTAAGACCATTGGTAATTAGGTACATAGGTACCAAATATTTTAGAATTAAAAGTCTGTGTAGTGCCCTCATAGTGCACTTTTATGGTTCGTATGTTTATCAGAATAAACAGTTATTAACTGGTTGGCTTTAGAAATAGAGAAGTAACGTGTTTACTGCGAGATAGGAACTAAATTTTAATTATTTCTTTGATAAAATTTATACTTCAAATAATCAATACATTCGAAGGCAAAATATGTTTCAATATTCATCATTGGATTAAACTGTATTTCATTGCTCTAATAGAATTCGATAGGAAGATTGTCAGAAAAATTAGCGTCCCATAAATGAAAGAGACAGCTGGAGAATAAGGACAAATAAAGAGACACAGTATGTATTTCAATAGACAGACACTGTACAGTTCATAAAATCGCTCAGATAAAGATGGTACGGACTTACTAAAATGATG
>Ga0209628_10003044_pt1 | contig 11595 bp, 2 predicted proteins | sample TergutCu122P4_FD_187285 | JGI IMG/M metagenome (GOLD analysis project Ga0209628, IMG submission 187285) | Cubitermes ugandensis P4 segment gut microbial communities from Kakamega Forest, Kenya - Cu122 P4 (SPAdes) (version 2) | ecosystem: Host-associated > Arthropoda: Insects > Digestive system >...
GGAAGGATATATATAATTATTGTATTGTGTCTGTGAATTATTTGTCTGCGGGTCGGTAAAGGTGGTGTTGGAGGTATTTATGCGTCCGTAATTTCCATAATTCATTTCTACTTTGTACAAACTTCCGTTGTTGCCTCTTGCTAATGTTAGTTGTCCGCCGTAATTATTCATTTTTCTTTTTCTTTACCTACAAGATGGTACATTACCCCTTACTATTACTTAATAATATTTCACTAAAAGTTGTGGCTTTTTTGGCTACTATTTCTAACGTACTATTTTTAGATTCAATCGCACGTTCTATGGTTAATTTTTGAAATTCTTTAAAAGAATACTGTTCATTTGTTTTAGCAAAATATAAATACATATTGCCAATAAAAGGTATATATTTACATATTCCTGTCTTTTTATAAAATTTAAAATCAATTATTTTGTAAATATCACCATTACAATCAACAAATCTATATTTATCTATGTTTCTCCAATAATCTTTACCAACTTTTATACAAGAATATGGATTTTTAAATATAATATTCGGTTCTCTATACTTTTTCCAAATATATTCTGTTATATCATAAATCGGAAATATCATAATTTACCTCCTTTCTTATCTCCTAACCATAATTCTCTAAAAGTGGTGGCTTTTCTTGCAATTTTTTCAAAATAATCATCTTTGGTCTCTATGGAGCGGTCTATGATTAACTGTTTTAACTTTTCAAAAGGATATTTTTCTCCTGTTTTTTCAAATTGAAATTCGATAGTAGCAAAGAAAGGTATATATTTTGTTATGCCCTTCTTTTTACAAAATTTAAAACCAACTACTTTGTAAATATCACCCTCGCAGTCCACATAATCAAATTTTCGCATTTTATCCAAATACTTTTGCCTATTCCATGGTTTTGTACAAAAAGATTCAGGATTTTCAAATATTATTTCATGTGTCCCCTTAGGATACATTGCCCAAGTCTCTTCTGATATATCATAAATCGGAAATGTCATAATTTACCTCCTTTCTTAATAAAGTCCATTATAAAGTTTAAGTGTACCAACAGCATCATCTATTCTGTCGCCTATTCCCCGTCCTGTAAATACTGTAAAACCAAAATCTGTTACAAAATATAATCCCGCAACAATTGAACCCACGCCCGGCACTGCAATTGCGAATGTTGTTAGAGCAACATTAATTCCTTGCGATGCTTTATATTCTCCACTAAGTACGGCATCTCCAACAGTAATAGCAATGCCTGCATAACCTAATTTAGTTCCTGCGGAACGAAAAACACCTCCTCGTTCCGCTATTAATGCTCTGGATCCATTTACACAAATATTATTCTTCCAATATCTACCACCTATAAAATGTTTATTCCCATTTTTAGAAATATGCCACAATTCATTAGACCTAAGATACCCGCCTTTTATTGTAGCCCCTAATGAAGCGAAACCTATTCCTGAATTTATTCCGAAAAGAAGTGCCTTAGTATAATTTATCCAATCCTTTCTGCTTGATATGGAAACATCTGCTCTATCTGCTGTTACAACCGTCCTCCCGTTTCGGAAATAAGTACGAGTATGTTTATTTTTACCTTTGCCATAAATATCAAACCGATAATCTGGTTTTTCGGGAGTGCCTGCATCATATATATCACCTACTCTATCTTTATCCTTTTTGTATCTTCTTAGTGCTTTTTGGCGGCATTTTTCAGCTTCTGGTCTGGAATCAAACAACCCTGTCGGGTCTATCCTATTTATCGGATTATTAGAGCAATACGCATATCTTGACATCCACGGTCTTAACTCAAAGAATGGGTCGGGGCTTATAAAGGTTGTCGTGGTTGGGTCGTAATACCTCGCATGGAAATAGTTCATTCCACTTTCCTCGTCTAAAATCTTTCCAGAAAACATATACTCAGGCACGATTCCGTCCTGCCAATACATTGGATTATAATTACTTATAACATCTCCAAAGGGCGTATAAAGTATTATCTGCGTAATATTTCCCGATATATCCGTAACTAATTGAGTAGAATTTGTATTGCTACCATGATAGAAGAATAAGGCATTTTCGTAAGCCTCTGGGTCATCGCCTATTAAGTGCGTTATGGGTTCAAAAGGATAGAGAACATCTACCACTTCATCATCGGGAATTAGTTCGCTTAACTCGCTTAGCATTATGTCAAATGCTGCGGTGTTTTGTATTATTCCGTAAGTTAGAGATTGTTCGTATCCGCCGCCTATTTTAGAGGCTATGCGGGCAGAACCAGCGTAATAATGCTTGGTATAATTTCCGTCTTGGTTAATGTTTATGTATCCGCTTGGGTAGAGTGTGAATTTCTCTGCCTGTAACGTCTTACCGCCCAGCACATTCGTTTGGACTTCTATGCTGTTTAAAGTAACTTTGTAAGTCCGTTGCCCGCCTGCATCGTAGCCGTAGTAGCCGTAAGTTTCACCATTGTTAGAGTAGGCTTTCATTTGATTAAAGGCATTGAATAAGTAATATTCTGTCTTTTGCGGAGTAGAACGTTTTCGCAGACTTCCATTTATCCCAAATTCAAACTCTATCGTTCCATTATTAGCGCTTACAGGAGCAAAACTGTTAGAGGGTGCATTGCCAACAGTTGGATAGGCATACGTATTGTTTTGTATTTGTACACTATTTGTTTGCGGGTCGGTAAACATTGTTTTATTGTTCGCCATCCTGCCGTAGTTTCCGTAGGATAGTTCTACTTTATACAAACTTCCGTTGTTGCCTCTTGCATTAGTAAGTTGGTCGGCGGCATCGTAATCAAAGGTTTGGTTTACAGAAAATTGAGGCAATAGATGGTTGGTAATATTCATTTTTTTGATATTTCCTTTACTGTCATATTCATCGTAAGTTGTGGTGAGATAGTTTTGATTGGTCGTTGATAGGGATACCTTTTGCGTTTTTAATCGCAGATTTTGCGGGTTATAGGTATAATCCGTTGCAATTTCATTTCCATAGACAATACGTATTTCCGCTCCAAATTTATCGTATTTCAGGTCTTTGAGGTAGGAGTATTGCTCACCTGCTTTTTCGCCCTCTATGCTTTTGAGTTGTCCGCCGTAGTCGTAGTTGTAATAAACTTTTTCGCCATCGGGGTAGGTTATGTTTAGGGTTCTTCCCCAGCAATCGTACTCAAAATTAGTTTCTATGGACACACTTTGTTGCATAAAGGGCAGGGTATAAATGCGGGTTTGTTTGGTAACTTCGCCCATACTTCCGTATTCAAAAGTTTGCGTTCCGCTTGCATCTATAATTGTGCTTAACTTTCCCTTATTATTGTATTTATACTCAATAGGTTGCTGGTATTCGGAACTTTGTACAGTTTTCGGTCGGTTAAAATCATAATCGTAATCTATAAATTTTATTCTTCCTTGCAATCCTTCTACCCAAGAGATTGATTTTTTCGTTAAATTCGTTTTTGTATAAGTGTATATTTCCGTCAGTTGGTCTTCTGTATAGACTGTTTTTCTGCCTAATTGGTCGTATTCGTAGGTACGTTCAAAATCATCACCATATACTTTTGTACATTGCCCTATGAGGTCGTATTCAAAATGTACGGGCTGGTGTCCTGCGGGTTTTACTTTGTATTGCAATCCGAGTACATTGCTTAGTGCTTCGCTTACATGTCCATTTGGATCCATAACTATTGTTCTAAACCGCATATTACCGTTAATATCTTTGCCAAAATCGTATCCGTATTGTACTGTTGCCCAGTCTGGTGCTATTTGTATTAAGGGTCTGTCCATAATATCGTAAGTCGCCGTACTCGGATTTTCGCTATCTTCGGCGGTGGAGAATACGGTATTGCAACCCGCCTCTACGGTTGGGTATTTGCTTTTCACTGCTCTTCCCAAGGCATCATAAAACACTTTTCCGCTTACTATCATGGATTGTGGTCGGCTTCCCTGCGGGGTTTGTACGCCCATTTCCACACTTTTTTTGGTTTGTACTATCCGCCCCAATCCATCAATATAAGTAAATACTTTTATATCATTGCCCGGATTGGCAGGGTCGTAGTGATAGGTGCGGGAAGAGAACGGTTTTTTCGGAGAAGCACTTAAATTGCCTCTGTAATATTCGTATTTAATGGTATAATCTTCGTTTGCCTCAATTTCTTTTGGACTTCGTATTTTGGTTATTCGTCCCCAGTTATCCAATTTGTATTCCATTTTTTTCCCGCTCTTATCGGTAACCAAAAGCGGCACGCCAAATCGTAAATCATATTCATTCACGTATGAAGTATGCCCAAAATCGTTTGTTACGCTCATGGGATAGGTATGCGTTGTAACCTCATATATGTATGTATAGGAATTATCCGGGTATTGTATATGGGTACAGTTTCCGTATGGGTCGTAGGACATTGTTGTTTCAAGGGGTGGGGCATCTTCCAAATAGTCTATTATTTTTGTTATCTGTCCCTTTCCATCTATTTCGGTTTCTCGTTTTCGATAACCCGGTATTTCTTCAATTTTGGGTATTCCCACGCAATAATTTCCTGCTATTTGCGGGTGGTAGTCAATATTTTTTACTATCTGTGGTGTATGGGTAGAGGCTTCGGTTGTTTGAGTTACATTGCCGTAATTATCATACAGATAGGTTTGCATTTGTCGGATTTTTGCTTCCGTTTGTCCTTCATAATAGCAGGTAATGGTGGTATCCAATGAAATGAACTTTGCTTCCGTGTGTCCTGCAATCGTTGTTGTTCCGTAGGCATTCCTTGTATAAATATATTTTGCCCCCATATTGCCTGCTTGCAATAATTCGGCTGCCAACAAGCCTTGTGTGTAATAATCATCATTGTGGTAATACGATGTTGTAGTACGATATATGCCGCTATTATATTCTCTTTCCGTTATTTTGGCAAAACCGTAAAAAGCACGTTCTTTGCGGTCGTAATACCCGTTTTCGTATTGGTAGGTCGTCATCATTTGGTCTATGCCATCGCCGGGCAGACCATCGTTTATTTTCACCATATTCATCGTCCAACGGCGGCTGTGAAAAACAGTAGGCTCTGTTTGAGTATATACCATTTCATAACTGCCGCCCAAGGGGTTGGTAACCGATTTCAACAAGCCGGTTTTTCCGATATTGGATTTCATTACCTGCAGGTCATCTCTGGCATTAGACATCAAGACATCGGCATAGCCGTCTCCGTCTATATCCATAAATTGCACATGGTCAGCGGTAATGCTAAACCCTGCATTAATATTGGCGGTTCCGCTAATTTTAAGAGCCAAAGGAGGGAAAATAGGAATCGTAAAACCCAATGTTCCCGCTCCGTTAATGTTTGCCGTAATTGAGTTATTCCATTGGTAATCAGGTATGTTTGTTCCCGTCCAAGTAATCGAATCTCCGAAACTTGAGCCTATATTAAGTCGCACTTTCAGTTGGGTACCTGTTCGCCATACCAAATCGGGCAATCCGTCTCCGTTCATATCCATCAGAATTGCCTCTGTTTGGGATGCTGAACCTGAAATACCAATTCCACCGCTAATACTTGCCGCCCAAGCACCATAATCAGCACCACCTTTGGATAACTTCCCTTTCCAACCTTCTCCCAAGTTTTTACTCTTGCTATGTGAAATCGATGTGCTTTTTGAGCGAAGAGTTTTCTCTAATCCAACCCAAACCGTACCTGTTGATTCAAAACGATACCCCAAATTCAAGTGTACGCTACCGCCTTTATACACCCTGTCTGGTAGCCCATCTCCATTAACATCCATTAGTGTATATTCTACTGTATCATAACACATTGTTAGACTTGGCAGGTTAAAAATACTTGTGTCGAAAGTTGCATTTTCGTCATCTTTATCAGGCGCATCACCCGGCTCCTCTTTTGCATCATCATAAGTAATGTTGTTTCCTTTTGATGAATTCGTTGGCGGCTGCATCGTTTTTATAAATCTGCCTGTAATGCTGGTAGTTATGGATGTGTTTTTTGAAATATGATGCGGTAGCCCTCCAAAAGGAACATTAGTAGGAGGTTCTAAACTTCCGTTATAGGGTTTACTATATTGTACATTTCCAGATTTTATAACATCAGGATAGCCATCTCCATTCAAATCCATTAAATCATTGTAAAGGGTGGTCGTTCCGTTTGATTTGCTTTCCCCTATGGAGTAGGGAACAAGTTTAGAAACAAATTCGGTAGGTCCAAAACTATACGCCGTAGATTTAGTTATGCTTATTTTATCAATACCGCCGCCGGCGGGAGTAGGTTTTTTCCCTCTGCTACCTGACGTGTTGCCTCTTGTATTGCCACCCCCTCTATCTTGATTGTCTTCTTCCTCTTCCGCATATTCTTTATCACAAGGGCTTTCATCTTCATCTTCGTCATCATCATAACAGGGGATACCGCCTAAACTAATTTCCGCCCCACGTATCCATGTATTTTCCAAGAAACCAGCATACCCATAGTGTTCATTATCGGCAAACATAGGAATAACTTCGGTATTATTTCGGAGTTGATTCATACGAGAATTAAAACCGCCAGCCTCTACAAACGCTTCAAATCCGCCCATAGTATTTGGTAAATGAGTGGTATCCAAAAAGGGAGACGGGTAAGATTGCGGAGTAACAGAATTTACTTTATCTACAAGATTACGAATTTTGTTATAGTCAATAATGCGATGTCTACATACGTCCCATGAAGGGTTGTTATCATCGTTACGATGCAAAAACTGTCCCCAGCCGCCGTACATCTCTCCAAACACGGGATGCTTCTCCGATGGGGCATAGACCGTACAAGGATAATCCTGGTTATTAATATTAACTATATACAAAGTATCCGGCAATCTTAATAAATCTCGATGAGAAAGATAACACTCTAAATAAAAGATTTCCCCATTAGCGGGCTGCAATGTATGATAATAAAAGGGGAAAGTAGAAGCCCGAGTATATACTTCGTCAATTATTTTCCGTTTATCACTTTTTATTACAAATCGAACTTCCTCACCATGACGTAAAAAAGAGGAAATGGGGAAATAAATCTGAATATTCATGGGAGTAGGGGTAGGAGGAGTAGGAGGAGTACCCGCCCATTGGTGCACATAGGGAGATGTTGGTTGTACAATATCTGCATAGAATTGATAATAAGGTGCCGGATAGAACTCTAACAAATGTTCCCCCGTGGAGTCTATGGTAGATATAACATCGGTGCTATCAAGGATAGATTCATACCATACGTGGGGCCGCCATTGAGCATTTACTAAATCCACATTGGTAGCACATTCTACTATAAATCTCAAAGAATCGCCAACGTTTACATCTGTATTCCAATCTATAAAAACATGACCTAAATCACGCTGAATTAATGTATCATTGTGGTAAAAATTGTAATATACATTATCCGATAAACCGGATACAGAAAAATTGTATGAAACGTGTAAATTTCCTGCAAAAGGACAATAAAAAACACTATCTCCCTGCCTTAACTGGGAACGGGAGGCTTGTTCTCCATTAGGGAAAAGCAAGCCATTGGCATCGCGTAATAGACTATCATACGGAAAAACTGGCATCATCATTCGGTTGAAAACCTGCGGGTCCCATACTACTTTGGACTTCACGCCATTTTTTATCGGACGTACTCTAAAAAACAATAACGCATCTTTTGCTATCTTTAATTCATAAAACAGAAATGCTTCCCATTCTATATCTTCTATTGCACATCTGTATCTTTCGCTAAGAGAAAGTCCCTTCTCAGCAACAGGAAGGCTGTAATTATGACTGTACCACTTCCATGAACTATTCTCACAATGTATGGTTCTGTCATCGGCGTAAATAGTATCTCCCCAAAGTACAATATGTCGGTCGTATGCCATTTGCGCACCTATTCCATTCCGATGCCCCCCGTGCAATTCGATTGATACAATTACGCCGTCTTCTTCTCCGCAGAAATTAGCCGTTGTGGTAGAGTCTTCTTCCAACCATACCGGAGCAAATAGACAATGAGGTGGCCCAGAAAAGTCGTCCATGCCTATTCCTGCTTTCCACACACGCACCACATCGTATTTGAGCATATTTTCATCCATCGGATGCTCATCATCTTCTTCTTCAATAGGAATATCTTCCACTCCTTCCAATTCGCCTCCGCAGTCAACTTTCAAATCTCCAACCGATTGAGATATTTCAGGCGGATTGCAGTCGTCTATAAAATTTAACTTCGGGGCTTGGATTTCCCTACTTAAAAGACTTATTTTGCTATCTACTATTATGTCGGGGAAACCATCACCATTGGCATCGGTCATATATATATTAGTGGTAGAGGTACTTTTATTCCATTCCACTCCGCCGTAATAGCCAAAAGATGCCTGGGGACCGTGGGTAGAAGTAGTGGTCTTTGTTCTCAAAAAACGACTTATATCTTCCAATAGCGTATCGTTCTCAAAAGTTTTGGTATTCGGTATCTGCGAACAATAATATATATTCTTCCCTTTTGTATAAACTTTATCAGGCAAGCCGTCTCCGTCCATATCCAACAACATCGTACGACCATGACTCCAACTGCCGCTACCACTGCCATAATACCCTACGGAAAAAAGTTTCGATGCTGCATTAAATCCTAACCCTAAATCTATACCGCCGCCGCCGCCAATAAATAGCGTTTGCGAACCGCCCAAAGCCGTAGGTTTTGGGAATAAGATATTTAATAAACCTGTAATTCGGTTTTTCCACCAAGGGTCGTCTTTTTCCAAATTGACATTATCATCTTTCTCATCGCTCCAATCCTCCTTTCCTCGAAGGTATTGTTTTTGTTGTCCATTACCTATCTCATTGTAATAGGTTAATTTGTGGACGTAAGCCGAATCGCAGTAATCCGTCCCCCATTGTTCTATTTCCTGCAACTGGGCACGACCAAATACATCTTCGCCGTAACAAAAACTATAACTGCGAACACAACTATCACCATAATAAATAATAATCTTCCGCAATTTATCTTTGGACGACTGCCTGAACCCATTGCGGGCGTTAATAGTATAATCAGGATTATACATCTTTTGACAGTCATTGCATATTGGATTGGGATTTGCTGGTACTGTTTGCAATTTGGCGTTTTTTACCGTACAAACCCATGTTGTTCCAACCAAATTCAGACCGTCAGTCATTCCTGATTGTTCGGTTAGTTCGGCATTTCCATCTAAGGCTACCGTTATTTCAAAATAAGTTTTAGGGTCATTGGAATAATCCGTTGGTGAGTTAGATTCAACAATTCGATAAGTTTTTCCTTTTTGCAAGCCGATAATCGAAGTAAGTCCGCCCGTTCCGCTCTGGCAATTTGCTATTGCCTTTGTCATATCAGGATATTGATATACCTTAAATTCAGCACCCGACAATGTGCTTCCATCTTCGCTATCTATTTTTTTGATACGGAAAGAAATCGTATCGCCGTCCGCAGGGCGGTTATATACGGTTATCAATTTTAATCCCGTATCTACTGTAATTTGATGCGTATGGGTTATTCCTTGTAATATCCCCTTAGAAATCTGGAATGCGGCTTGGCAAGCACCGCCCATAGTATATCCCGATGGTGCTTTTGTCTGCACTAATAGATAAGGGTTTCCATTGCATAAATTAATCGTAAAATTTGGCAATTTTCCTTGACTATCGCTCGTATCTGTTCGTAATGGCTTACTGCTTCCCGCTTCCTGCCATTTGAAAATTGCGTTAGGCAAGGGAAGTGAGTCTATGGAAGATAACACCCTTACACTATAATTTATTGGCGGCGGTGTATAGTTTACGACAATAGCATGGTTGCTCCACGATGATAGTTTAAAAGTACAACCATTGTTGGGCGGGTCCATAATATAAATAGGATAAATAACAGGCGGGTCCGCCAAAGTGAACCTATTATTAGCCGATACGTTAATACCCGAAACATTGGCAGTTAATTCCAGCGAATATTGATGAGGAGAATACGCATTAAAAGTAAATAAACCCGAAGCATCAGTTATTCCTGTAATAACATTCGTATCAAGCGTAATCCGCAATCCTACCCCAGACCAAGCACTATTGCATATATTGGTCTGTATAGAAACTGTTGTCATGTATTTTTGGTAACATCCGGGCATAGTTGGATATTTGCTATCCGCACAACAATAACAAGGAGGAACAGGATATTTATGTGCAGGTATAAGCAGTTTCTGCACTTGACAGTCGCCGGGATAGTAATACGGCATAATTGAATCCTTCGTTTGAACTATTCCTGTATCATTGCTTATAACTACCTTGCCTGTAACGGACAATATTATAAAATCAAAGCGTATAGCCGTATGCTGATAACCGCCTCCAAAAGAAGAACTCAACACACAATAACGTTTATCCGTTTTTACTTTTACGCAAAATTCTCCCGATGAGTTCGTATGGGAACTTTGCAAGAAAACCGTATCCGAGTTGGCATCATATTCATACAAGTCTATTAGGCAAAATGGGAGTTTGGTGTTCTTATTGTCTGCATCTACCACACCGATACAAATAAATACAGAATCGTCCGAAATACACAACGGAATGTTTTCTATCGTAATTAGATTATTGCTTGTATCCAAAATATAGGACGAGGTATAATGAATTGTTACACTTCCATCAATCGCCACGCTAATATCTAACACAGGTCTATCATTGGTATCAAAATAATGATTTTTGCCCGCAATCGTCTGTATCAAACGGTATGTTTTGCCTGCTTCTAATTCCAATCCCGTAATCATTCCCAAATTGTTGGTCGTATCTATCTCAATTGGAGTTTGTAAATCGTTTATATCGTACAATTCAAAAACCGCTCCGGGCAATGTTTTAGAATGATTTACCGATGATACCACTTTTACCGAATACTGCTGCGGAGCAGGCATATAACTTATTGTTATCGTTTTTAAATAATTATTTGTTATCTGATGTCCATTTGTGGTCGAATTTTGAAGTAATAAGCGGTAACTGTTCCTATTAAGTAAAAATTCCGTCTCGGCTAATTCGGATATATTTACTTGACAATTTGGGATTAAATTCGTTTGTTTAAGGAAATACCACTTGTCAGGGCAAACGACAACTCTTGCAATACCATTTATATCTGTTGTGCAAGCATCTATAACTTTCCCATTGTCTATGATTTCAAAAGAAACATTCGATAAGGCTTGACCATTATGCAATGTATGTATGGTAACGGTGTCAAAACAATGACAACTATACGTTATGATTATAGTTTTATTTTGATTGCTCGTTATCTGATGGTTATTATTGCTCGAATTTTGAAAAGACACAGCATAATTAATACCATCAACAAAAAAATCCGTTTGAACTAATTCCAACGTGTCTTTTTGGCAATTAGGAATTAAACTCGTTTGTTCAAGGAAGAGCCAATTATTAGAAGGAACTTTAAACGTAGCCGTGCCGTTAGTATTTGTAATACAAGAATTAATAATTATTCCATTTTGAGTGATTTCAAAAGGCACATTCGAAACGTTCTGTCCATTAGACAACTGTGTGTGTACTGTAACCGTAGTAGGCATATTTGGACAATGAATGTGGGGGATTAATATATCCACATCGGGCTGTCCTCCTTGCGATAGAAACATGGAGGGTTGAAAAGG
>Ga0209628_10003045_pt1 | contig 11593 bp, 10 predicted proteins | sample TergutCu122P4_FD_187285 | JGI IMG/M metagenome (GOLD analysis project Ga0209628, IMG submission 187285) | Cubitermes ugandensis P4 segment gut microbial communities from Kakamega Forest, Kenya - Cu122 P4 (SPAdes) (version 2) | ecosystem: Host-associated > Arthropoda: Insects > Digestive system...
CACCAGATCTCGCACCGTGTGACTTTTTCCTATTCCCAAGGCTTAAGAAAGTTCTGAAAGGACACTGATTTGAGGCAACGGAGGACATCAAACGAAATTCGACGAAGACACTATTAGACATCCCGAAAGAGGAGTTCGCAAAATGTTTCCAACAGTGGCAGCAACGTTGGGCGAAGTTTGTAGCTGCGGAACTATGTAGAAGGGAATTAGGTTTAAAACCCCGTAAGTTTTATCTACTTCATGTACTGTGGTCAGTCCGGATACGTTTTGAACAAACCTCGCATGTCTAATCTTTATGTAGCTCTCGTAATTCCGAATAGTTCTTATTCCCCACATTCCTTGTTTTACCACTGATCTATATATCCTCTATCAAATTTTCCTCTCTCATGTATTCAGTCTTTACATTTCCATCATTATCATAGGCTACGTTTCTCTTCCATGTTCTAGAAATGGTTTCGTCATCGTTTCATGTTTTTTTTTTATTTTGACTATTTTACTCATAGTTCTAGACCTAAATATTTGTCCTAGAGTATAGAAACATCTGTTAACTCAACAGTCCTTGAGTTTATTTTTCCATTTTTCACATTTTTTGTCAATTTATAAATGTACCTAAGTCTCTACAATTCTGAAATACCTCAAATACGAGTCCATCTACTACAAGATCTTGCTCTAAACGCTTTGTATTTCTTTGCCATCGTAACATCAGATACCACATTAAAAAAGGGAAGCCGTCAAATTGCCCCATATGTCTAACATTATTAATGTACAGACGGATTCTAATTTTAGTCGGGCAATAACGTGAACAGGAGAATAGCGTATCACGTATTGATTTATTGACTTACAGGAAACATAAACAAAGGAATTCTATCTGCATTGATTACATGGCATCGTATAAGATGGAAAGCCGATCCCAATTTTTTCACGTACCCTATAACCTTTATATACAAAGACAAGTGAAATTCACCCTCTTTCTCTTGAAGTGGGGTGATACCTAGATACGCCACGCAACGGCCCCAAATGTGTCTGCTGTATCCGAAGTCTTAAAGTGAGAAACTGAAAAGACAGAATCCCGGAACATACATTTTAAATTTCTACTACGTAAAGTCTGGAAACATGATACGATGAATTACAGTAGTTCAGATGTGTAACAAAAAAAGAAAGTCAATTCGCACAAAAGTCCCGGCCTTCATTGAAAGGAATTACCTTCCATGCCTTCACCTTGTTACATTATTCATATCGACGATTAGTGGTTATAACATTCTTTCTAACAACATTCAAGGCAAGCGTGTAGTAAAACTATTCATTCACAAAACAGCGACCTACATTTGTGAGTAAAAAAAGAAGAAGAAAAAATAATGAATACTGATTTAATATAAATTACATAAGCTTCAACATCAAGATTCCTTGCGAATATAAGAATGAGTTTCGGAAATATTCAGGGTTAGCCGGCCAGTCAGATATCTGAGATTTAACCACTGCAATTCTTTGAGGAGATCTCGCGTTAGATCAGGATATCTTTTAAATACGGAAGACACTACTGGAAATGTTCCACGTGTCGTCACGCAACCAGCGCGGCATAGTGCACTCCAGCTTGAACTGGATCGGTTATGATACACACTAATATTTTGATTCCTTTTCTCCAAGACTGGCTCCGAATCCGCACCCATTCTATGCAGTAAGTAGCGGAGGAAAACGGCTGAAGCGTAAAGCTTATTATTCACCTTATCCAGCACCGTTAGTAGGTACAGCCACACCTCCCTTCTCCCGCAACCTTCATGATGTATAAAAGGACAATTCTACTTCACTTTTATTTATCAATATTCCTATCAATAAAATATAGGTTAATTGCCTAATTAGGTATGCCAACAGAACTAATGGTTTGAGCTTACTGATTGCTTACTAAAATTAGCGCCTATATGTATTACAAGGACGAATATAGTTCTATAGTTATGAAGGCTGTCCACACTTTCGCTCGACGTAGGAATGAATTGTAGAAAAAATGAATCACCTCGTGTTTTTTTATAATAACAGTCGCCTAACCTGTTAGTTTCGCTTTCAAAAATCTGACTCAGTTACGTTAAATTAAATTTTACTTCCGCTGGGAGATACAGTACGTACAGCATATGACGTACAAAACGGTGCGAGATGACCATATTTTTTTGTGTGTGCAATTTTGTAATAAGTTGTTACCCTGTATTCAAATTTTATAAAACAATTACACCCAACACGCTACATTTTCAACAAACACAGAAATTATTTATTGTTATCAAGTGTACGTTCTTGGTTATATTGTTGCACTCAAGACCACAATTTAAAACACAAATTATTATAATTAGTGGTAGCGGAAATCTGAAAGTCAGACATTCCCCATGCGATCCTTCAATATGTAAGTAAAGGCGAAACCAACTAGATGCAACAAATAGTGATTTATTGGTAATCGATAGTATCTCAACATGTTCCGGGCATCTTTATGCCCATCATCAGGAGATCTAACTGCGTTCCACTGCCTATAGTTGTCTGTCCTGTTTTAGCTGTTGTGATACTGGACAGCATCGCAACAGCTACAACATGACAGACAACTATAGGCAGTGGAACGCAGTTGGATCTACTGATGATGGGCATAAAGATGCCCGGAACATGTTGAGATATTAATGATTACCAATAAATCACTATTTGTTGCATCTAGTTGGTTTCTCCTTTACTTACTTATCAAAGATGCACGGTCATTCAAACATAAAGCTTCAATTATGTGCCTTGACATATCCTTGCCAGACACCGATATTACACAACTTCCGTTGGATAAATATAAATGTACCTTAAAATAAGGACATGAAAACTGTACGAAGGATTTTGGGCACGAAAACTTGCTGAATATTTTATACTCCAAATTTTGCTGGTACAGATTTGTGTCTTTGAATTCAATATGTCGGATAGGCTGAAGACATATGTGATAGTGAAGCATAAATTCTGGAAGAAATTCACAGATGTTTCGAAAGAAACTCATGTCTCGCTACCCTGAACATGGAGAAAACACTTATATGAGAAAATTCCTTTAAATTTCAACCACACTACATGAATTAACGTCATATAAGACAGTATTTTTACAGCCACCGTAGTAACAGCTTCTAACACTACCTTAGCGAAATTAAAAAAAAAAAACAAACAAAAAAGCCATTTTACTAGGAGGGGCCCTCAGAAACATGTTACGGGACTTATAAATGCATCAAGTAACACGATTAATGTGGGTGTAAATAATTTACTACAATTACATTCGCACAAAGTTTGGGCTACAATCTCGAAGCAGGAACAGCTTAGATATATTTTCAAAATTACGGTTGGAAATTTGAAGGGAACATATTTCTTGGGAGATTGAAGTGTAGACGAAAAATAACATTAAATGGTACAAAAGTGGGCTGAAAACTTTTCCCTCCAGCTGAAAAAAAATTAAGGAATTGAGATATTTTGGCAAAACAAAACAATAAATGTACGTTTAACCTTTATTTCCCACCGGAGATTATCAATTTACTACATATTCTCTTCCAAATTCAATACATTTTGCTCAAATTTAACATGTTTTTTTAAATTCCGTCCTCTTTCTTTCTCCCAAAACCACTGGCGTACTGCAGCCTTGACTTATTCACCGGAACTGAAGTGTTGGCACCTGAGGTTTCCTTCAGTTCGGGCAACTCGTGGAAATCGCTAGAAGTGAGACCCGGGCTGGGTGTGATAGCAATGTAAACGCTAAACGTGCAATTGTATCAGCTGTGGCGAAAAATTCAGGCCTCGGAAGGCCTGAAATTGCCTTGTTGAAGCAAGAAATCATCACTTTCTGCCCCCTTCTTCCTGATGAATTTTTTTTAGATATTGTGGGGTAGCGTTCAGATTTCACTGTAGCACCTTTTACTAGTAAGTCAGTGAGCGCAAGACCTTCATAGTTCCAGAATACAGTCAACATGGCTCTTCCAGCAGAGGCTTTGGTTTTGAATTCCTTTGCCGCTGGTGATCTTGTGTGACGGTATTCCATAGACTGTCTTTTGTTCTCAGGATCAGGGTGATGGACCCAAGTTTCATCACCTGTCACTATCCAATATATAAATACCTCACCTCAAAACAACCAAGAATTCCCCTTCAAATTCTGTCAGCATTTATCTCACCAGTCAATTTATGTGGCACCCAACTGGTATAAATGTTTCGGAATCCAAGAGGGTTGATGATGTGGCCCACTCTTTCTTCAGAGGCCTCCAGTTTAAATGTAATGTCTTTCTGTTTGATTAGACGATTTCCTCGAATCATTTCTTCAACGTGTTCTTGATGAGACTCGTCTGTTGCAGTCACTGGCCTAACTGACCATGCTCTGTCACACAAACATTCTTCCCCCAATTATTCTTGCTTAAACTGCCATACCCAAAGTGTAACTGTGCTTACATCAACATATTTATCCCCATACACTGCCTGAACATTGCAATGAATGTGGATGGGAGGAATTTTTTCCTCAGTCAAGAACTCAATAACGGCACGTTATTTCAACCGCACGTCCTCACAGCCTTCCATTTCGACTGGCACAGAAACGCAGTTATGGATAGCTGTGGGTTCAAGGCTACGTATGGTAAGGGGGAGATACCCCTTGAGTGCGTGGAACCGGTTTTATCCAGTTTTCTTTATTCGAATAAAAATTATGACAGAGAAGGCAAAGCTTTTTAGTCCGTCCGCATATATGGCGGAAATGGAATTCGAGGATGCAGACGGGATTCATCGAGCATTTTAGCTCAGGATAGGGTGTACTGGCAAACGTGCCACATTGTACGTACTTCATAAACGACGAAAAATTTCTTCACGAGATGCATGACTATTAGTTTCTGTAAAAGGCCCCTGATTCATACGCTTAGTTATGCCTTATAAGGAAATAAAATTAGCGGAATGAATACGAAGTACATTAAGCAATAAAAAGGACAAAAATTCTTGTTATGATTTATAAAGGGAGTATATGGCAAACTGTACAAACTTTAATCAATAGAACTTTAAAAATTAAAGACCGCTTGCAAAGTAAATAAAATATACAACACATAAATATCGAGGATCCGCATATTATACAACCTTAACAAGAACTGTTTCGATGAATTCATAAAATTCTGGAATAAAAACTCAGATTGCAACAGCCAGTTGTGGAAATGTAGGAAAAACGAGTGTATTGACGAGAGTAGGGGGACATACGGGTAGTTGGACGCTGGATACATGCAGTTCGATTATTCTCTCGCAACAAATGCATGTGGGTCAAACTTGTGACGGTATGTAATCCCGTCACTGCATACGGCTCAGCAGGGAAATTGTGATATTCCCTGTAGGGTGTGACAACTCGTAACTGGTGCCATGTCATAACATCGCAGTCGGATGTCAAACCGCAAATAATTTTACGTCCGGACTATTTCAAATAACTACAGAAGCAGTCAACATTCTGAGTGAGTTTATAGCTACAAATATCAGAAAAAATATTCTAACAATGATTTATCCTCAACGGCTCGGTACATCTACGTCAGCAAGCATAAAATCGCGATGTTCAATCAAAGTGCATCAACCAAATAAAATGACATCGCAAAGGAACTCCAACAGCCTACATATCTACTGCAAAATTTTCTAGTCTAAATAAAGGGGCGTTACCTTCCTTCGAAAACATAACTATTTACAATCCACAAGGCTTAACGACGACCCCCAGGACTTGAATCTGGCAGATTAAGCCCGCTAATAGCACAGTCATTGCCTTCCTTCATTAATACTTCACACAACAACAACTTGCTATGTAATAAATAAATATACAAACATAAAATATCAGTAAAAACACAACTATTTATTATTATATGATAATTACATCTGGGCTACATGTTTCGACGCTCTCGAGCTATCATCAGGCCCTCAAAGAACAGGTCCAAGGTACATAAGTATAATGTGCACTCTGGTATCCCAAGCGCTTACATAAGGTGTTAAAATTATTGTAAACATACATATCGGTAATCACTTTTATTAGCCGACTAAATGCACTTGATTATACAAAACTTAGAAGTTAAAACCTACGTTGTACAAAAATTTTTAAAAGATATAAAATTAAAGATCACTCCGACATGTTTCAGATCTATGCGATCCATCGTCAGGGAGTATAAAGCTGTACTTGACTGAAATTCGTAGTGGTTCACGCAAAGCAACCAATCAAGAATGGCACAAAATTCTCACAATAGCTAGGAACAATGGCTTTCCGGAACATATCATCCATGAGCTAAAGAAAAAAAACTTACCTCAAACAAAATAAACGTCACACAAACAAACCCACCTAAAAAACAAAGTAATAAATTGATCACTTTCATTTTCCACGGCCCTCCAGTACACAAGGTTACCAACTTATTTCGCAAAACAGGCCTGAAGATATCGTTTCGCCCCACTAATACTTTTTTCAACAACTAAGACAAAAACCAAAAAAACAATAACCCCAGCGGAATATGTCAACTTAAACGTAATTCATGCAATAGAGCCTATGTGGGACAATCCGGTTTGGCAACATCCTTAAGACGTAAAGAACACATCCGATACATAAGAAATAATAACCCCATCTCAGCTTACGCCATGCATATCTTACACAACAGGCACCAATTTGGTCCAGCAGATGAAATATTAAAACTCTTAAAGTCATGCAGTAAAGGTACAAAAATGAACTGCTGGTAAACATTATATATGCATATGCATTACAAACAAGGTATATTGATCCCCGAGCAACAAGTCACAGATACTAGCCCGTTATTCCATTTGGCAACAATCCCACGTGACTTACAGGCCCCTTCCACTGACAGTAGTTCTCAGACCGTCGTACCGTACACACACACACCAGTGGGTAAGTCCAGATCAAATTCATCACTTGTTATTTTGTCATCAAGTCAGTATTTTATTGACACCATATCGTACAATTTAACATCCATCTTCATATTACAGTTAAAAAATTACGCTGCCAAACACCGATTAAGCACACGACAAACATCAGCGAACCACTACGAATTTCAGTCAAGTAGAGCTTTATACTCCCTGATCATGGGTCGCATACGATCCGAAACATGTCGGAGCGATCTTTAATTTTACGTCTTTTAAAATTTTTATACAACGTAGATTTTAAATTCTATGTTTTGTATAATCAAGTGCATTTAGTCGGCTAATAAAAGTGATTGACTGTAATAATGCACGGTGAAAACCCGAAATACATATCGGTAGTTATAATACACATATATTAGATTATGATTAAAATTATGATTAAAAATTAAAACATTGACTGATCAAGGTACTAAAACTAGTATTGTTACGGTACGTAGACGCATATAAATTAGTTATTGTATAACATAAATATAATTAATAGGGATGAGTAACAGTTTTCCGTACTTACATAGTTTTTATTCTAACAGGTGAAGCACAAAAGTTCGTATTTGGGGGGGTACTAATAAAGGTAATAACTCAGGGTAGATACGACCTTCCGGATGTCGTTTCCTGCACTCGGTACCGACGTGGTTATATTATCTTAGTGGAAGGGAATTATCAGTAATGTTACAGTAGTTTTGTTGAGAATATCGTCCTGAATCTGCTAGGTTATTATCGCCTCGATTAGTATGGACACTTGTCACTGACGAGTTAGTATTATCTGGCCACGATGTGGAAGGCGAGATAGTATCGTGCATTTCACGTCTTATAGGGTTCTTGAAAATTGTCTTGTGTTTATGCAGACGAATCGTCTATGTGACCCTAAAAGAGTGATGTTGGAGCCTCTTGGTTATGTATGCGTTGGCGGCTGTCTATGTTGTAGCGTTGCGGTGGTCTCTCTCATTTGACACCGAACGATACAGAAACGTTAACGTATGTAAGACAGGTAGGGTAAATTATGATTTTTTTTTTTTTAAATTTCTCTTCTTTTTCGTACTTATTGTTTAGTTCTTGAAGGCCTTTTCGAGGAAATTAGAAGAATCATGTCGCAGGTTGCTGGCTACTCCCATGTTCCTTTCGTCTGGCAAGGTATTATAAAGATAATTAACGCCGCGTTCGTCACGCGAGAGGCTGTGGTGATATTCGCGGTTCCTCCACATCCCATTTCATTATTTTCTTGGTTTCTGATAATCTATCGACTCAATACACAAAATATTATTCAGATATTATTATATTTTCAATACACCTGAACGCCACCATCGTTTAAATACGACCTTTTTAACTGCCCATTTGAGTTTTCAGGTGCGATCGTAAAACAGCGAAAAGCGACTATTATCTTCGCCATGTCTGTCTTCCGTCCCATGGAACAACTCGGCTTCTACAGGACGGACTCAAATTTGATATTTGAGTATTTTTCGCAAATCTGTCGAGAAAATTCAAGTTCCAAGCAAATCCGACAAGAATAAAGGGTTACTTCACATGAAGACTTATGCACATCCATGATAATATATCTCTGAAGTCTTCTAGAATGAGAAATGCTTCACACAAACGTTGTTAAGAAAATCAAAATATGCATTTGATTTTCAATATTTTTTTCCCTGAAAATCCTGCCGATTATTGGGTAATGTGGAAAAATATGGTGCAGCCGGACAGGCCACAGATGACAATACAATATGGCGCATGCGCTTTGCATGCTGGATAAATAAGGGTGCAAACACACACTCAGAATATGTAATGCTTATTGCTTTTCAAAGGCAATAATGTTTTCGCGAAACCGCCTCGGTGCAACGTTACATGTACATTATTTGTTTGATGTAAGTGTGACCGTGCATCATATATATATATAAGTAAGGAAGATGTACCAACTTGATGCAAACAATGTTACTATGATTTTATTCTCATAAATGGCCTCTACATGTTTCGGACCTTTACATGTCCATCTTCAGGAGTTCTTATATATAGGTTGTTTCACTGCCGCATGTGGCGTTATGCCCTAGGTGTTGTGGCTGTGGTCCTGCGGAGTTGGTGTGTAGTCTAGTGCACTGTGTGTGAGTTTGTATCCGACGCATATATATATCGGGAGAGTACAGATTTTTCTTTATCATCATTTCGAAAACGGTACATTAATCCTTCATTCTAAGTCTGTTTATTCCTGTACATTTTTCTGTGGAGTTTTATTTTTTACAAGTGGTCTGGCAGTGTATGCACATTTTTGCTCGTAAAAATATTGATAAATGCATGTCTAAAATGGTCCTTATACAAGTCATGGATTCTTGTGTGCATGTGGAGGTATAGATCCACCAATTCTTAACCTCAGCACTAGATGGACGTAAGCTGTCAGCTTTACGTCACGGTCGGTTGTCCCTCGCGAAATGGGCCTAAAGTATCCACTCACTAGGTGGCTCGATGGGATCCACACCCGGTCTGGACGCTTTGGAAAAGAGAAAAATCATTCCAACTGAAAAGTCGTTCAGTCAAAACACAACAATATATTCAATAATGTAATGTTTGCTACATATTTCGGTTATAAGTAACCATCATCAGGCAGACATTTCAGTACATGGACATGACATGCTCAGAAATGTCTGCCTGATGATGGTTACTTATAACCGAAACATGTAGCAAACATTACATTATTGAATATATTGTTGTGTTTTGACTGAACGACTTTTCAGTTGGAAAGATTTTTCTCTTTTCCAAAGCGTCCAGACCGGGTGTGGATCCCATCCAGCGACCTAGTGAGTGGATATTTTAGGCCCATTTCGCGAAGGAAAACCGACCGTGACGTAAAGCTGACAGCTTACTTCCATCTAGTGCTGAGGTTAAGAATGGGTGGATCTATACCTCCACATGCACACAAGAATTCATGACCTGTATAAGGACCATTTTAGACATGCATTTATCAACATTTTTACGAGCAAAAATGTACTACAACATAACGGGATGGCTCCTCTTAAAAAATCTTTCCTTCTAACGGGAATCGAAATGTGTTCCTCGACTATCCAGCACATAGCCTAGTCACTACGTCGACTATTGTATTACTGCTCCCGTAGGAAGGAAAGGAATACTGAAATCAAAAGCACCTCTTTCCATCTCATATCACAGCCCGTGCACAGACAGTCAACCAGTCGGCTCGCTCTGCTCGCTACCCGACCTCTTCCACGCTTTCGTCCCCAGCCAAATTACAGTGCCATAACCATTCAATCGGAAACGAAGCTGAGTACTAAATGCAAGAGTCAGAAAGCCCTGATAGTGTTACACTGGAATGTCTGGCAATAACTGATCCAATCGAGAAGCAGAACATATTTGTAACCTATCTTTTTATGACGCACGAAATGAAAAATAATATTAAATATTTGCAACCGTCACACGTGGCCAGTGACGATCACTTTCTCGAAAGAACGGTAGCTGTAATGTAATCTGTATCATTTAATGGTTAATTTCACTGAGTTTTTCCAAAGATGTTTACGTACGTATATAATTGCTCCTTTTACATAAAGTACAAGTATTTATGTTCAAATATGTTACATGAGACAAAGTCGTCCCTTTGCAAGCCATGAAGGCGTACTGGGGAGATGTACAGATCATCTTATTCTTATCCTCGACACTAGAGTGCTCGGTCCCACGCCCCAACAGCTTTAGCAAAAGGGAAAGAGCCGCCGTTACGCTGTGAATAGGAAGCTGGGCAGACCGATCTAGAAGTTTTGGAATAAAGTAACACCTCTTGTCCCTTCCAGGAATCAAAGAACGACTCCTCGGTAACCCAGCTAGTGGCCTAATTCGCTATGCCCGACACTCTATAGCGACACCTAAAATATCACGTATATAAATGAAAGCAGAATCGGTGTTAAACAACAGGCCCAAGCTTTGTCACTTTAATTTACACGTCTGGGAATACGCAAAATATTTTAGGAAAAATTAACGAATCAACTACTTGTAGAAGAGTTCCCACTTCATCATTAAAAGGATTATGAGGGGTGTGTCCGGAAAGTAAAGATACAAAGGTCTTAAACATGCACAACATTTTTAATTTACAAAAACGACACTGTGAATGAATTGCCTGTACATAACTTTATTTTTCAACATGGTCGCCGGCATTGTTCAAACATTTATTGTCTTGGCACCAGCTTCTGTATCCCCGAGTCATAGAAGTCTGCCGCCTGCCCTTTGAACTACGTCATGACTTCTTCTTGCACCTCATCATCGTCGTCGAACTTTTCCCGGCGAAATGTTTCTTTAGGCGAAGAAACAAGTGGAAATCGCTGGGTTACTATAAACAGCAACAATTTGTTTGTGAATTTACGCTGGACGTTTACGTTTTGCGTTGAGAAATCGTATGACGGAACGCACCTCGCATTTGGCGGGACTTTGGATCGGCGCTGCCATTTCAAACACGTCTCACTCAAACAAAGCCGGTTTTACCACTCTCAAACGAGCACGACTCACAGGTAAAGGATCAAGGTCGACGGCAATGTTGTCATAATAAGCATAAAAAATTTCCCTCTCGGCCTACAGGTGATGTATCTTCACTTTCCGGACACGCCTCGTATTTCAAGTAAACGTTTTGGATCGCCAGAGGAGGCTGAGCGATACTTTTGGAATAAAAGCAACACAACAAGTGCCCACAGCTCTCCAAAAAAAAGTGTAA
>Ga0209628_10003046_pt1 | contig 11591 bp, 8 predicted proteins | sample TergutCu122P4_FD_187285 | JGI IMG/M metagenome (GOLD analysis project Ga0209628, IMG submission 187285) | Cubitermes ugandensis P4 segment gut microbial communities from Kakamega Forest, Kenya - Cu122 P4 (SPAdes) (version 2) | ecosystem: Host-associated > Arthropoda: Insects > Digestive system >...
CCATCGCTATTTTGTCCACCACTTGCAACGTATGCAGGTAGTTTTCTTTGTGCCCTACCCCATTCATTATCTCTACTCCTTTTAAAGTGAGTAATTCGGGAAGAAATTGTTTCAGTAAACCTGTCTCATCACAAAGTTTTATTCCTACTGAGGGTTTCTTCGAGCGTAATATTTTATTAAATTCTTCCGTAATTCTTTCTTTGGAAATAATTTCCAGACGATGTGCATTTCGCTTAATGGCATCCAACGTTTTCTTTTCGATTGTAAAGCCTAATTGTGAAGCGAACCTAACAGCTCTCATCATTCGTAGCGGGTCGTCTGAAAAAGTGATGTCGGGGTCTAACGGAGTTTTCAGAATTTTGTGCTGCAGGTCATCAAAACCGTTAAACATATCTACCAATTCGCCCTTTTTTTCACCTGAAATACCAATAGCCATTGCATTGACGGTAAAATCGCGGCGAGAGAGGTCATCCTTCAGCGTGCCGTCTTCTACAACAGGCTTTCGGGAATTGAAGTCGTAGGATTCTTTTCTGGCGCCAACAAATTCAATGGCGGCACCCTCATAAACAAACTGTGCCGTACCGAAGTTTCTAAAAACATTTACTTCCAACGTAGGCGAAATCTCCCTGGCAACCGCTTGCGCCAATTCTATACCACTTCCGATTACCAAAATGTCAATATCTTTTGAAAAACGGTTGAGAAACAGGTCGCGCACCACCCCACCCACTACAAAAGTGGCAAGTTTCTTTTCCGTTGCCACTTTTTCAACTATTTTATAAATAGGGTGTTGGTTAAATAGTATATCATTTTTCACGGGGCAAAAATAACGTAATTTTTCATAATGTAAAAAATCTATTTTTGCAACTGATTATTTTATAAAAAATTTGAAAAATTTAGTATTCACTTAAATTATTTTCCGCTATGAAAAAATTTTTATTATTTAGTTTTTTGTTTGTAGGACTAACCTCTTACGCCCAAAATGCACAGTCCACACAGGTAGAATTTAACAAAGTAAAAGTACCCGGGGTTTCTATTACCATTGCCGGTTATGAAGTTGATTTTGTTAAAAGTGCTTTAGAATTTCGTCTTGAGAAAGTTTCAGGACTTAAAGGCAGCAACTCAAAAGGATTTAGAGTTTACCTTGCACAAGTATTTCACGATTTAGGGTTTGTGAAATATGACATCTTTACATTAGTGGACAAAGGAACAAAAAAAGACCAGTTTATCACAATTAGTCTGTTGGTTTCTAAAGGGATGGATGTTTTTGCTAATCCGGTTGATGACCCCGAATTGACGCAAAAAATGAAAGATTTTTTAGACTATTTTGTTAATGATTATCTCGTTGAATATTATAGAAAACATAAAATTAATCAACTTACCGATGAAATCAACAAACTTGAGAAAGATTGTAGCAGTTTAACTTCTGATTTAGAAAAATTGGATAAAGATTTAACGAAAATTCAAGATCAAATAAAAAAGAAAAGCGTTGAACTTGAGAAGAAAAGCGAGGCGCTTCAAAATGCTAAATCAGATTTGGAGAGGATAAAATAGTACTCTTTGTGAAAGAATATTTATTTCCCGATGCAAAACCTTCCAAACACTGCATTTAATAATTCATCCGTAGTAATTTCGCCGGTAATTTGTCCTAAATAGTCTAAAATTAAATTAATGTGAATAACAATAAGGTCAGTAGTGATCTTTTGCTCGTAAGCATCTTCAATCTTATTAATCTCTTCCTCTATTTTCAACATGATGTCGTAGTGACGGATGTTGGTTAGGAGTGCTGTGTCTGTAATTTCCTGTTGGTCAATGTGTTTCATTAATAAATCGCGAATATCGTCTATATTTACATTGCGTTTAGCGGAAATGAAAGCTATGTCGTAATCATTCCACTTGGTAAATTGTAAAGGCAACTCTTGTAATTGGTCTATTTTGTTGGCAACAATAATCAGTTTTTTTCTGATAAAGTCAATTTCGTTTTCTAAAAACAGCAATTCTTTTTCTACTTCCTCTAACGATGTTTCTGAAATATCAACCAAGTACAAGATAACATCGGCTTTGTCAATAGCTTTAAAAGTTCGTTCAATTCCAAAGGTTTCTATTTCGTCTTCCGCAAGTCTAATTCCAGCTGTGTCAATAAGGCGGAAGTTAACACCATCAATAGTAAAATTATCCTCTACGGTATCGCGAGTAGTTCCGGGAATGTGTGAAACGATGGCACGGTCATCTTTTAACAAACAATTGAGCAAGGTGGATTTTCCCACATTGGGTTTTCCGATAATGGCAACAGGAACGCCTGTTTTGAGCACATTTCCCAATTTAAACGACTCAGTCAGTTGCGTTACTTCATTTTTGAGTATTCTCAAAAGGGAGAGCAATTGTGAGTGGTCAGCAAATTCCACATTCTCTTCACTAAAATCAAGTTCTAATTCCATAAGCGCTGCCAATTCCACAAATTGATTGCGTAATATTTTGATTCTTTTTGAGAAACCTCCTCTAAGTTGGTTTATTGCCAATAGATGCGCTGTTTCTGATTGCGATTCAATTAAATCCATTACAGCTTCTGCTTGGGGTAAGTCTAATTTACCATTAAGAAACGCGCGCATTGAAAATTCTCCTGCTTTTGCCAACCGTGCGCAGTTATTAAGCAATAATTCTATGATTTTCTGTTGAATATAAATTGACCCATGGCAAGTAATTTCTACGACATCTTCGCCGGTATAGGTTTTAGGCGCAAAGTGCTTAACAACCATTACTTGGTCAATCAAATTATCATTTTCATAAATATCAAATCGTTTCACAAAATGAGAAAGCATGACTTTAAAGTCATTTGCGTCTTTAAATAACTTACTTGTTATTTCAAAAGCCTCTTTTCCTGAAACCCTAATCACTGCAAGCGCCCCAACACCCTGCGGAGTAGAAATAGAACAAATTGTATCAAAAAACTCCATATTGAATTTTTGAATTTTAAATTTTTGTTGTTAAACTCTTAGTTCGAATACAATTTCAAAAAATAAGTATTCCCATTTTCATCATATTGAAGATTCAACTCTCTTCTTGTCAATTTTTTAATTTTCGCTGTAATTTCCGATTTTTTATCATGCAGCATAAAATGCATGTAAAGAGTTGACTTGTTAACAAATTTATACATTCCATTGGCGGAAGTATATTGCCCATTCACTATTGTTTCAACATTTAAACTGGTCTCAAGAAAAAAATAATAATATGTGTATTTTGGTAATAAATGGTATTGCATTTGTACTGAGTCAATAGGGCTACCATTTACTTTTACAGACTGTAGATTCCAACGGTTCATCAGCATATCTTCTTTATTGCAACTCAAAAAGAAGAAAGAAGAAAAGAAAATGGAAAAAGAAATTAGTCTCCGAATGAGATTCCAACTTTTTTGGCTGCACATAATAATGAGTTTGTTTTAGGGTTAACAAAATTGAGATTTTTCACTACTTCTTCAAGAGAAGCATAAGTAATATCGGGATGATTATAGACGACCATATTTCCATATTTTTTTTCTTTTACTAATTCAAATGCTTTTACTCCAAATGCAGTAGCTAAAATTCTATCGTATGCAACAGGAGTACCCCCTCGCTGTAAATGTCCTAAAACGGTAACACGAATATCATGAGTAATACCTGATTTTTCCAATTCATGTTTGAGTTTATCTCCGGCGCCGCCAAATTTAAAATGCTCTTCTCCAGCAACTGTTGATTCAGTTCCGGCAACTTTTCCGTCAATACCTTTGGCTCCTTCAGCAATAACGATATTACAGAATCCCTCCCCGTTTTTATATCGCGATTCAATTTTTTCGGCAATAATTTTAGGGTCGTATCTAATTTCGGGGATGATACACACATCTGCGCCACCGCCCAAAGCAGAGTGCAACGCTATCCAACCGGCATCACGCCCCATCACTTCGAGAATAAACACACGGTTGTGACTTTCTGCAGTGGTAACTAATTTATCTATAGCTTCTGTGGCAATTTGCACAGCGGTTTGAAAACCGAACGTAAAATCTGTGCACGATAAGTCGTTGTCAATAGTTTTGGGTACTCCCACTATATTAACTCCTAATTTTGCCAATTCCAACGAAATGCGCTGCGAACCATCCCCCCCAATACTGATAATGGCTTCAATGCCTAAGTCATCCAAACGTTCTAACAGCAATTTGGAACGGTCTTCGGTTTTCCACGAGCCATCCGGCTGTTGTACGGGAAAGTTAAAGGGACCTCCTCTGTTTGTAGTTTTAATAATTGTGCCCCCCTTGACATGGATTCCGGAGACCTCTTTTTCAGTGAATTGAACAACTTCTATCTTATCCTTTAACAAACCGTTGTAGGATTCTATACAGCCAATAACTTCCCAATTTCCGTCTAATTTGGCGCTTTTCACAATCCCTCTAATCACTGCATTTAAACCCGGGCAGTCTCCTCCGCCGGTAACTACTAATATTCTTTTTGACATCGTTTTTTATTAATTGAACGCGCAAAAATAAAAAAAATTCGACGACAGTACAACTGTCGCCAAACTTGTGTGTGTGCTCTGGATCACTAATAAAGTGAGGGTATCGAACAAAACCCTATTGCTTTATAAACTTTCCCGTAACTAACACATTATTGTCATTGAAAATCTTATAAAAATAAAAACCGCTTTGCAAATGCTCAATGTTTACAGTATTAATTCCTTCCCGCAAAATATAGTTGCCGATTTTTTTACCTTCCATAGAGTAAATCTCCAAATAACCTGCTTGTGCCAAGTCATTTATTTCAAAATGAATAATACTTGAACTCGGATTAGGGTAAACAAGAATTTCTACATCATTACCATAATGGAGAACAGTATTATTGTTGATAAAAGTGATGGTGTAAGTCATTGTGGGCTCGCCTTCTTCAGCTGTAATCCTGACAAATACCTTCAGCGGCAAAATATTATTTTCTTCAATTTTCACACTAGCGTTTGGGTCTTCACTTTCTACTGAAACCAATGGTTTTCCAACATATCCTTCCGGCAAACGAACCTCGTATTCACGCACATATTTGTCAAAATTCGGCAAGGGTTTCCAATCCACATAAATCATCTTTGCAAAAGGGTTGTCATTCCCTTTTATTCTGAAAGTAATCTGATAAATAGCAACATCTCCGTTCAGGGCTGTAACGTATATTTTTATTATACGTCCTTCTTCAAGGGTAACATAAGTAACTATAGAGTTTACATCTTCTGCAATCCCTTCCACTTCAGGATATTCTTCAGGTTGTGTTCCATGTTGTAATTCTACAGTATAGTAATATCTATTTTTTTCAAACTCCCACCAATGCAAGCCACCAATTAAAAGGTCACGAAGATAGGTATTATTACCCGGGTCAATGCTGAAAGAAACAGTGTAAGTTTTCGTAAACTCAGGGTTTCCGGCAGTTACTTTTACAGAAGCCACTCCCGGAAATGCGCTGATTTGAGTTGTTTCTAAATGAGCATCACAATATTTTGCTACGCCCGACACAATAGGCAGCTCTGTTCCATAAGGAAACATCGGAACAGTATAATTGAAGATATTGGAGTTAAAATTGGGCATAGAAACGCCGTTTACCATTAAGTCTGATAATAATGCTTCTGTGGAAAGTAAAACGGTAAAGTTAACCGTATAAGTAACAGTAGCATCCTCATTCCAAGTAACTAATGTTACTGATGAAGAGCCATTGGGTTCATTTTGCGCAATATAAGTAATGTCACATCTATTATCTTCCGGAAGGAATACCAATTCGGGAACTCCCGTGGTGCATAAAGGTAAAGTGATATTATAGGTAAATGTAGTAGGACTAAAGTTGGGAATCGGATAATCATCGCCATCAAGAGTATAATACATATCAATCAGATGTGGGTCTCCTTTGCGCTGAAAAACAACAGTATAGGTTTTGTTATTTTCTCCGTTTTCGGAGACTACCAAAATGGTTCCCTGCCCAAATGGGGTGGTGGGCTGGCTCTTAAAGATTTCTGTATTTATCCACGCTACCGTAGCATCCACTGTTGGAGTAATAGAATTAGCATAAGGTAAAATAACGTAATAAGTTAAACTGTCGGGGTGAAAATCTAACGGATATTCTGTAGTTCCCAAATAATAGCTAATCCCTGTTAACAAGGTGCTTCCCGAAAGCGTTCTTTTAAAAATGATAGAATATATTTCCTCCGATTCATCTTCTGCTGTAACTTTGACAGTTCCGGTTAAATTGTTGGTTTCATCCGGTTGTTCAGTAATTTCAAAAACAGCGCGATTATCGGTTAGCATAATATCCGTAATAATTGGTTCGCCCTCGGTTTCTACCGGAAGCACAATCATCATGGTTGTTCCGGTACAGATAATTTGATTCGCCTCATTGTTGTAGTTATAAGAAATTGCATCTATACTTGTTACAGGAGATAGTTGACGGGTAAAATCAATGGTATATACTTCCATATAATCATCATCTTCGGCAGTAACTGTAATAGTGACTGTTCCTATAACAGTATCAATTTCCGAAATCTCCACTTGAGAGTAAGGATACGCCGGTGTTGCAGTAACCACCGGAGCGCTTAATACCGTGTATGGCAATTCATATTCATATTCAAATTCTTCCGGATCAAAGCCATCTAATGAAACGCCGTTTATTTTTATATCACCCAAAGCGGCATTAGTGTTTTTAACTCTAATAAAGTCAACTTTGTAAAGTTTTGTAACCGTCATATCTTCCGAAAACACAAGCACTTGTTGGGTGTATGGCGGTGTCTGCATTTGAGCGGCAAAGAAAGGGAGCGCAGTTGGAGAAGAAGGAGTAACTGTAATTTGTGGTGGGAGAGGATTTGAATAAGGAATATCAATAGTATAATCATAAATAGTTGGGTTGAAATTCCGAATTGTTTGATTATCGTATCTAATATCAATGAGATAAGCATCTTTTTCTTGGGGAATCACCTCAAAAGCAATTGTATAGGTTTTTGTAGCTCCACTTTCTGCTGTTACTACTATGGTAGTAGCATCATTCAAAGTAGCCGCATCGTTAATCACAATGTTTTCTTCCGGAAGCCATTGAAAATTTGGAATAGCTTCAATAGTAGGTACTTCGCTTACGCTTGACGGAAAAATGAGTGTATAATTCTCTGTAGCCGGCGCAAAGCCCGGTACATTTAACCCATTGTATGTGATACTTTTAAGTGTTGCATCCGGTGAGGGGGTAAACGAGAAAGGGACTCTGTATATTTTTTGCGTAACGCCGTCGTTCGCAGTAAGTGTAACTACCGCAGTATCTTTTCTGTGTTCAGGTTGAAAAATTTGATAAGTAGGAGGTGCAGCATTGGAAGCAGTTGCCAATCCATAAACAACAAGTTGTGCGGGAACATTAGGACCAATCGGGGTGGTTACTACAGTTGTGATAACAGGATTAAGATTGCCGTTATGAGTAGTAGTAATGTTGATGGCAGTATTCTGATTTACAAGACCGTTGTAATTGTATCTCAACGCATTATTATTTCCTGTAGCTAAAAAGCAATTGGTATTTTTAAGCACTATTTTATATGTGATAGAATCCGTTAGACTTAAAGACTTTACATGGAAATAATTGGTATCGGGATAATAAACTGTAGTTGCCGGCACCCTGTTCACAATTACACTTGCACAAGTAAATGTAGGTGTAATGGTTTGCGCAGCGGTAAAAGAAAAAGCGCGTTCATATACAGTTTGCCCCGCTATGGGCGTAATATCATACGAATTTCCTCCACTAAAACGGAATCTCGTAAAAGAAACATCGATATTAGTAAAACTGAAATTCACTTTATATATAGTTTGCGTACCGTTTTCTGCTGTTACTGTAATAGTAGCCGTTCTATTTCCGTTGTATGTTGCCGGAACATAGTTAACATTGGCATAAACGCTTGTTTTTTCATAAGTAATAGTTGGAATTGTGGATGTACAAGTGGTTATAGAATAATTATACGTTAAGATATCAGGGTTAAATCCTGCAATATCTGCTCCGCCCACTTTTATCCAGTTTAGTTTTGAGTTAGCAGATTTTACCTTTTCAAAAATTATATTATAGGATTTTAATTTTAAATTTTCGGCTTGCACCACAACTTTTGCATTTGAGTTTACCCCTGTGGGTTGCTCAATGCGTTGTATTACAGCGCTTGGATGCGATAAAAGAATCGTTGATTCTAAAATTTGGGGAACACGTATTTCTTCTGGGTTTTCTAAAGAAATATTGTAAGTAGTTTGAAGAGGATTGAATGGGGAGCCGATTGCAATCGGTGTGGTTCCATCTAAAGAATAGCTCATGGCAAGCACATTATTATCTGGCGAAAGATTTGCGTAGTAATATACCCTGTATTCTTTTTTAGTAACACCATCTTCCGCGGTAACTAAAATGGAAGTATAGCCTCCGTCAGCGTCTCCTGCGGGCCCGTTTACATTGGTTACTACTACACCCTGAATATCACTTACTTGGGGTGTCCAAGAGAAATCGGAGGGTTGGAGTGGAAATTGAAAGTTTCCCGGAGAACCTATGGGCGCCGGACCGCCGTACTTTAAAAGCCCCTGTTGAAACCCATCAATAGATACACCGTTTATTTTCAGATCGGTAAGCCACGCTGAATAAATAAATTCAATATCATCGAACCAAACCTGGTCTGGATTATTTAAGCCTCCGCCGGGCTTCTCATGGGTGGTCATGGATACTAATACATAATAATTACCATTTGCATTTTTTTGAGTATTTGTACCTGTGTACTCAAAAGGAACCATATAACATTGCCATCCACCGTTTTCTTTATAAAATTCACAAGATGCTTTTCCATAATAGAGTTCTTTTTCGGTCATTCCGCCCGCATATTGCGGAGCATCTCTGCAATGGGCTGTTCCATGTATGTAAATTCTTATTCTTCCTTTATCTTCAGTATTAGTAGTTCCGTTTCTTCCGGGTAAATATTTTGTCCAAAAGCGCAAAGAATCCGGAGTCCCTGTAATTTCTTGAATAAATTTGGGCGGATTGGCAGGAGTATATTGGGTAGTAGGTACATAATCTGTGTAATTATAATTTGAAGCGCCGCCTGCAGTCATATCATCCGCATTTATCCTACCGGTAGTAATATTCCCGTTTGCCCTTACAAATAAAACAGTATTTGATTGTAACCGAACCGACTGAATTCCTGTTGACCCTGGGCGAACATCTGTAGAAGACCAGGTGCGTTGGTCTGCACCCACAGATGCTAAACTTCCCGATGCAGAAAAAAATGAGTTGAAACCATAAGGCACAATACTTTTTACGTTAGAAGTTTCATTATAAAATGGGGCTTCAAAATCGCCGTTTAATAATTGGTAAATACCGGTTTGTGCGTTCACTTGCAGAAAGCAGAAAGCAGAAAGCAGAAGGCAGAATAAAATGTTAACTTTTTTCATAATTTACATGAATTAGGATTAGTAATTTTTAAGATTTCTCACTTCTCTCGAAATGACGGAGCAAAAATATTATTTTTTTGATACATTTTGTTAATGAACGTTAATGAAAATAGCATGTTTTTGATTATTAGTTAATTAAAATTGTTAATAAATGTTAATTCTTATTTAGATGTATTTATTTTAACTTTTATTAAGAAAATAATGTATTTTTGTGCCCTCATTTCGAAAGAAGTGAGAAATCTTAAAAATTACTAATCCTAATTCAAGTAAATTATGAAAAAAATTTTTTACACATTATTATTAATTATGAGTGGCTTCTTCTTGTATGGACAAAGTGCCGACGCACTTATTGGCACTTATCTAAAAGCAGATGGCAAATCAAAGATTGAGTTTTTTAAATCAGGTGAAACTTATTCCGGTAAAATCGTTTGGCTGAAAGAACCCAACGATGAGAAAGGAACTCCCAAAAAAGATGTTAAAAACCCTGATAAATCTCTACGGGAAAAACCACTTTTGGGTTTGGTAAACATAACCGGTTTAAAGTACGACGGAGATGGAAAATATGTAGACGGGAAAGCATATCGCCCTGTGGAAGGGGATGAGGTAAAATTTAAAATTAAAGTAAACGGCGACGGAACTTTAACGGTTACAGGTTCCAAATATGGTTTTTCTAAAACTGAAACTTGGAAAAAACAGTAATTTCTTAAAAAAAACTTTTAGTAGTTTTCGTATTAATAATTAATTATATTTGCGACCCTCAAAAAAAGGTATGCTTGCAAGTCCGTTTTGAACCTCTTGTAGTATTGCAACGTGCTTTAAATTAGGATTTTAGTTAGAATATTTGTGTTATGTATGTAGAAACAGGTTTGGTAAAAGATGAATAAATTTCTTCCGAAATCTTATCTAAAACAGACGCAAAAAAAATAGAAAATTAAAAAAATAAATAGAAAATGAAAAAAATAGTGAATTATTTTAAGGAAACTTACGATGAGTTGGTTCATAAAGTAACATGGCCCTCAGCAAAAGATCTTCAAAATAGCGTTATCGTAGTGTCTATTGCTTCCCTAATCATAGCACTTATTGTGTTTTTGATGGACAGTGTGCTTAACGCAGGTGTAAACATCTTATTCCCTGCTATGTAGTTTTCTATTTTTGTTGGTATTTATTATCCAATTCACTTTGAGTATGGCAGAAATTGAAAAAAAGTGGTATGTGATACGTGCCGTTACCGGAACTGAAAAAAAGGTAAAGTCGAACATCGAAAGCGAAGTTCAGTCCTTACCTCATATTAAAGATTTGGTACCGCGTGTGCTCATCCCTACAGAAAAAATTTACCAGATTCGCAACGGAAAAAAAGTAAGTAAAGAACGGAACTACTTCCCCGGATACGTCTTCGTTGAAGCGGTTATGGTTCCGGAAGTAAAACACACTTTGCTTATTGTTCCAGGCGTACTCGGATTTGTGGGTTGCAAACGCAAAATGGACCCGCCAATCCCCCTTCGCCCCGTTGAGGTAACCCGCATGTTGGGAAAAGTGGATGAATTGCTCGAACAAGAAGCAACTTATGCTACCCCTTTCATTGTGGGTGAAGAGATCAAAGTGACCGACGGGCCTTTCAACACTTTTACCGGCATCATTGAAGATGTGAATCTTGAGAAAAAGAAACTGAAAGTGATGGTAAAAATCTTCGGGCGTAAAACACCTCTCGAACTAAGTTTTATGCAAGTTGAAAAGGTATAGTACCCACTACAATTAGTTACAAACAATTAAAAAACAAACAAATGGCAAAAGAAGTAGCTGCACTAATTAAGTTGCAAATCAAAGGAGGCGCTGCCAATCCATCCCCCCCCGTTGGTCCCGCATTGGGAGCAAAAGGGGTAAACATTATGGAATTTTGTAAACAGTTTAATGCCCGTACGCAAGAACAAGCCGGAAAGGTAGTTCCTGTAGTCATTACTGTTTATAAAGATAAGTCGTTCGACTTTATTACCAAAACACCTCCGGTGCCTGTTCAGTTAATGGAAGTTACTAAAATTCAAAAAGGTTCGAAAGAACCGAACAGAAATAAAGTGGCAAATGTTACCTGGGAACATGTGCGTACCATTGCTGAATCAAAAATGACAGACTTAAACTGTTTTACAGTTGAGGCTGCCATGAG
>Ga0209628_10003047_pt1 | contig 11589 bp, 6 predicted proteins | sample TergutCu122P4_FD_187285 | JGI IMG/M metagenome (GOLD analysis project Ga0209628, IMG submission 187285) | Cubitermes ugandensis P4 segment gut microbial communities from Kakamega Forest, Kenya - Cu122 P4 (SPAdes) (version 2) | ecosystem: Host-associated > Arthropoda: Insects > Digestive system >...
ACCTACCGCTTTGAAGGCGCGGCAGGTCTGAACCGGTTGATCGAACACCAGCGGGCCGACGGCTCAGTCATGCGCTACCAACACGACGGCCATGGGCGCCTGGTGGCCACCACCGACCCGCTGGGGCGCACCAGTTGGATCTTGCGCGACCCGCAAGGCAAGGTTCTGGGCACGCAGCGGCCAGCAGACGCCAACAACCCGGCGGGCATCCGCACATGGCGAAGCTACGATGAGGCTGGGCGCCTGACCGGAAGCCAGGATCCCACGGGCGCCATTACCCGTTATGAATACGACGGCTACCAACGCCTGGCGACCATCACCCTGCCTGACGGCAGCACCGAGCGTTATCAATACCCTGATCCCAAGGAGCACGCCCTAACTTGCGACAGACCCATCCAAATCGAAGATGTCAGAGGCGGCATCAAACGCATGGCCTACAACAAGGCGGGGCAACAGGTCAGTTTTACCGACTGCTCCGACCAGAGCACCCACTGGAGCCATGATCGCTGGGGTGCGCTCACCCAGATCACCGATGCCCAAAACAATACAACCCAATACGAGCGAGACACAGCCGGGCGTATCACGACCACGCGCTTGCCCAACGGTCAGACGCTGCGCTACCACTACGACCTGCAGGGCAGTGTTACCCGAGTCGAATTTGACAAGAACAGTCCCCAAAGTGCGTTGGAGATTGCCCGCGACCTGTGGAGCCGCCCCATCAGCATCACCCAAGACGGCCTGACGGTAAGCCACCGGTGGGACATCGCCGGACGCTTAACCCAACTCACCAACGAAAACGGCGCCAAGAGCACCTTCGTGTGGGATGCCATGGACAGATTGGTCCAGGAAACCGGCTTTGATGGACGACTGCAACGCTACCAGTACGACGCTGCCGGGCAACTCATCGAAGCCAGCGACGGCAATGCCGCCCAGTTGCAAACTACTAGCTACCGCTGGGACAACGTGGGCCGTCTGAGCGAAAGACAGCTACCATCCACCGCAACGCAAGCCGCCCAGATCCACCGCTACGAATGGGACGCGGCCAGCCGCATGAAAACAGCCAGCGTGCATTTGTACCAATCTAAGCAGGAACACCTGCAAACCCGCATCGAATTCGAGCGTGACCAACTCGGACGCCTCACCAGTGAAATGCAGCGCATCTACAAACCCGGCGCGGCCACCAAGCCGCCAATCGAATACGAGCACCACATCGTTCACCAACTCGACCCACTCGGCAACCGCCAGCAGACCCAACTGCAAAACGCGGGCAATATTGACTGGCTACTCTACGGCTCAGGCCATGTGCATGGCGTTATGCATAATGGCGAGGAATTGATCAGTTTTGAAAGAGATGCACTGCACCGTGAAGTCAAACGCCAGTTGCACGGGCTGCAAGGCGCCAATTTGCAAATCAACCGTTGGCGTGACAGTCTGGGCCGACTGCAAGGCATTCATCTGGAGCAACTGCCAGCGCAGGCCATCAACCCGCCCCCGCAAATCCTGATCGGCCAGATCACCGAGCGGCAATACCACTACGACGCCCTGGGCCAGATCGTGGGCATCCAGACCCCCAACCAAACCTTGCGCTACGGCTACGATCCAGCAGGCAGGCTGCGGGCCATGGCCGACAGCACAAAGCCAGAGCAAACCATCCGCTGGGACATTGACCCCGCCGGCAACCGGCTTCCCGGCAAAACGGCAAACAGCCAGCCTGAACAATCCGATTGGGCCGAACAAGTTCACCGCAGTTGGCGGCAGCACGAATTCAACCTGCTGGGCCAAGGGCAAGCCGGCCAAATCGCTCAAGGACCCGTCACCAAGTGGCAAGACAACCGCATCGGCTACCACCAAGGAAGCGTCTGGCGTTACGACAAATGCGGCAACCGTATTGAGCAAATCAGCCTACATCCGCAAGGCTACCGCCGCCAGAAGTTGAGCTATGACGGTGCGCATCAACTTACACAAGTACAGGTCGAAGGCATTGACGGGCAAGGAAACGTCACAAGAATCAGCCAGAGTAACTACGTCTATGATGCGTTGGGCCGAAGGTTGAAGAAAACCGTCAAAGACCAGAACGGCAAAGAGCACATCAGCTACTACGGCTGGGACGGCGACCGATTAGTGCACGCCGAGCGCATCCAGGAGGATGGCGCGCGGGACATTGTGGACACGATTTATGAACCGGGCACATTTACGCCATTACTTAGGCTGAGCACCACAGCCCACGGTGATCCGCAGTCCAAGCTGCACCTGATAACGCAAGCCGCCAAAGCCGCCGTGCCTTCAGGCCAGCAAGACATCACCACAAACACTGCGCTGCAAGGGTTGCAAGGCATGATGGCGACCATGCCCGAGAAAGACCGCAAGATGATGGAGCAGAGCATGAAGCGGATGCTTCAGGGCGGGCAGACGGAGCTTTCCAAATCGATCATGCGCGGCATGGGGATTGATCCCGATGCCTTGGTTGCCAACATGCGTCAAGGGATTGAAGCTGAAAGGCAGAGGGAGCAGACGCCGGTAGAAATTCACTTCTATCATTGCGATCATTTGGGAACGCCCATTGCGCTGACGGACAGGCTAGGGCAAATTGTCTGGGCCGCGAAACACGATCCTTGGGGAATTACCCAAGAAGAGTTCAACCCGTACGGCATTGAGCAAGACATCCGGCTGCTGGGACAGCACCATGACCAAGAGACGGGGTTGCATTACAACTACCACCGCTACTATGATCCCTTCATCGGCTCCTATGTCAATCAGGATCCGATTGGGTTGAGAGGTGGGGTCAATCTGACTCAGTATGCGGTTGGTTCACCTCTGCAACAAACAGACCCTTTGGGGTTGGTATGGCAACTTGGCAAGACATTTCCAAGAGATTCTACTGACCCTGACAATCCCTTAAATCATCAGACGATTTATTGTGATGATGAGCAGCCTAAAATTAATACTCTAAGCTCTGGACGTTGTGAAGAATCTCTTAAAACGGTACAGGAGCACGAACAAATCCATCTAAACGATGCCCTCAAAGACAATCCAAATATATGCAAAGGAAACAAAGGGATAACACAAATTGTAAGTACAAGCGCAAAAGAAAGGCTAGAGTCAGAGCTAAGAGCTCACGAGTTAAATCTGAGAACTCTTCAAAATGCTCTTAAAGATCCTCCTCCTGGATGCAGTGTTCCCGGATTAGAGGCTCAAATTAGAGTAATAGAAAGAAGCATTGAAAAAGTCAATGCGGGAACCTATCCAAACTAACTTAAGAATATATTTCGCATGAAATATCTAATTGCTCTCGCATCGCTTTTGCTGGCTAATGGCGCCTGCGCCGAAAATTCAGAACAAACAAATCCAGTCAAAATTGAATATGCCTTGAGTCTGAATTTTGACAGAAATCAGCAAAAAATAATTATTAATTTCCACAATAAGTCCAGCATAGATTTGCATATTCGACGAGATTTTAGCCCGTTTTCACTTCTTTTGGGGGGAATATCTTTGTCTGCTTTTAATGATTCCGATACTTTACTGCCAGTTCCAGCATATTATGCAACCGGACATGATTCCCGCACCATCACCATTCTGGCAAATAAACATTATAAAGAAGGGATCACATTAGATAGTTTTATACTCAAAAAAGATTACTGTAACATATTAAATATAAACCCAATTTTAATTCTGTGGAGCTACTCGTACTATGGTGACGACTACACCTTGCATCCAAAAGAGGGAGTTTTCAGGATAAAGAAATCTGACATAAAATGCGAGAGCAATTAGTTAACAACGGAAGATACACCGCCATGAAATATTTTGTTGGATTTCTTTTTTCTTTGCTGACCGTCGTTGCATCCGCAGAAATTATAAAGCGGCGCAATTCGGTTGCAATTAGCTATACTTTAAATCTAAGTTTTGACAAAGATCGCCAAAAAATAACTGCCAGATTTTATAATAAATCGGCCATGGATTTGCAGATTCAGAAAAATTCAGATTCATCTTCATTCTTTGCCGGAAGAATAAAACTGTTTGCCTTTCAGGATAACGAAGATTTGTCGCGGCTACCATCATATTTTTCAATTGATTCGGATCCGGATTTGATTTCTATCAGGACAAATGAATATTTTGAGAAAGAAATTCGCTTGGAAGACTCAGGGAAGAATTATTGTGACATATTAAATAAAAATCCCATCCTAATTTTTTGGTCTTACTCGTATCATGATGACAGATACACTCTATTTCCAGAAGTTGGAGTCTTTAGAATAAAAAGATCAGATATGGATTGCAAAATAAAATGACAATCTGTACTGCCTGCATTTAATTTGACTTGTACTCACCTATCAGGCTGCTGAAATACTAGTTTCCGGGTCTTGATCCAAGAAGAATGATCTCATAGAACAGCCTCCAAGCGTTTTTCAATGAACAAGGAAATTGGCAGACAAATGGACTGAAAAATGCGAAAAGCAAAAGGAGTTGCACCTTCTAGAAATATGTCAGGCCGTATACTTATGCTAAAAAATATTGGACGCACAATAAAAAGAGCCGTTTTTGGCACCCTCATAAATTGCGCAGCCATAATATTTTCCGAATTTATTTACGAAGAATATCTTAGATTGATTGTCATTGGAAACAATTCTTATGAATTTTTGGCGCATTTGTGGCTCTATACTTATCTGATGGTAATTATTTATTTTTTGTTATGGAAAAAATTTGAAATGGCAGCGGGAGCATTATTTGGCATTTGCATTGCCTTCTTTATTCTTTTTTCTTGATCCATATAAATTATGGGCGTGCCATCTGCACTATCAGCACACTATTATCAAGATTTTTGGTCGTTTTTCCAAAATTTCACGACCAATTTGACGTGCTTTTCTCTATTCTTGCCCCGATTTAACAAAAAAAACCAGCTCATTCATGCCCGTTTTTGCTGCCCATCCCTCAATTTTCCGGGCCTCGCACAGCCGCAGGTGCGAACATGGTACTTGCGTGGACTCGAATGGGGTCAAGCCCCGCTCAAGCCGTAAGCCCGCATCTTGGCGTAGAGGGTGCTTTTGGCGATTCCGAGCTGGCGGGCAGTGCGTGTGAGGTTGCCTCCGGCGTCGGCGATGGCCTGGCGGATCACAGCGGCTTGAGCTTGGTCCAGCAGGCGGGCGGAACCGGCCGCCGAAAGATCAAGGAGCGCAGCACCCGAGGGAACGCCGATCTGCTGCAATTCTGGCGGCAGCATGGCAAGCTGCAAAGGCGCGCCTTCGCTGACGAGCACGGCCGCTTCCAGCACGTTGCGCAATTCGCGCACGTTGCCGGGCCAGTCGTGTGCGCGCAGGCAGGCTGCCACGTCGTCCGGCAGGTTTTCGACAGGCTGGCCGGCTTGGCGGCGAAAGTGCGCCAGGTAGTGGCGCGCCAGCAGCAGCACGTCGTCGCCGCGCTCGCGCAGCGCCGGCACGCGCAGGCTGGCGACGGCGATGCGGTAGTACAAATCCATGCGGAAGCGCCCGGCGGCCACTTCTTCGCGCAGGTCGCGGTGGGTGGCGGCCACCAGGCGGAAATCGACGCGGCGCGGCGTGTTTTCGCCCAAGCGCCAGACTTCGCCCTGCTCCAGCACGCGCAGCAGCAGCGGCTGCATGTCCAGCGGCAGTTCGCCGATTTCGTCGAGGAACAGGGTGCCGCCGTGGGCAGCTTCGATCTTGCCGGGCATGCCGCCCTTGCGCGCGCCGGTGAAGGCGCCTTCGACATAGCCGAACAGTTCGCTGGCCAGCAGCTCGCGCGCCAAGCCGCCGCAGTTGAGCGCCACGTAGGCGCCCTTGCGTGCGCCATGCAGGCCGCGCGCGAAGGCTTCCTTGCCGGTGCCGGTTTCACCTTGCAGCAGCACCGGGGTTTGCACGTTGGCAAGCTGGCGCGCACGGTTGACGGCCTGGCGCATTCCCTCGTGCTCGAACACCAGCGCCTCGAAAGCGCCGGCGGTGGCCGGCGCGGGATCGCGCGGCAGGCTGATGAGCCGGGCCATGCGGCGCGAGGCGGGAATGACCAGCAGGGTGCCGACTTGCTCGCTGCCCACGGTCATCGGATGCAGCCATTCGGGCTTGAGCCACGCGGGCAGATCGGCCGCGGCGGCGTCCGCCGCGAGCGCGGGCAAACGACGAACGTCAAGCCAGCGCGGATCGCCTCCCACGTCGGCCAGCGCCAACCGGGCGTTGCCGTTGACCTTGACCGGCGCGCCGCGCCGGTCGAATAGCACCGCGCCGGCCTGGCTGGCGCTGGTCCAGTGCGCCATGGCCTGGTCGAGCAGGCGGTAGCGCCGCTCGGTATCGGCCATCATGAGGCGGTTTTCGATGCGCGCGGCGGTCGTGACGACCAGCGCCAGGTTCTGCCGGCTGTAGGAGGACGATAGGCCGGAAACGTCGAGCACGCCGAGGATTTCGCCGTCCAGCGGGTGGCGTACCACCGCCGCCGAGCAGGTCCAGCGCTGGATGCCTTCGACGAAATGCTCGGTGGAATGAATTTGCACCGGCTGGCCAACCGCCAGCGCGGTGCCAATGGCGTTGGTGCCGCAATGGAACTCGGCCCAGTTCACGCCGGGAATCAGGCGAATGTCTTCTGCGCTGCGCTTGGTGCGCGTATCGCCCTCGAAGTTGAGGATGGTGGAGCGGCTGTCAGTCAGCACCATGATGGTGCCCGTTTCCGAAAGAAAGTCGCGCGCGTAGGCCATGATGGGCGCACTGGCTTCCAGCAGTTCGTGCTGGCCTTCGCGCAACTGGTGCAGCGCGTCGTCCGACACGGGCGTGGGCCCGCACATGCCGCGCGGATCGACACGCGCCATGAGGCTACGCTGCCACGAGGTATCCACCACGGGCCGCAGCGCGCCCGCCGCACGCGGCGGCGGCATGCCGGTCAGAAAAGCCTCCCAAGCGGCATACACGGCACGCTCATTGCCGGGGCTGGGATAGGGGCCGCTGGGCGGTTTTACAGTAATCACGACAGTCTCCTTGCGCAGCAGAATGCGGATTGCACGATTTTCTGCGGACTATTGGCGATCACGGAAATAATGTCAATAGAGTTTTATGCTCATGATTTATTACAAGATGTAGGGGCCACTGGAAAAACCAATGTCCCTCGCCAGCACACACGACAGAAATGGATGCTGTGCGGCGCGCCGCCGACTTGCGCGCCAAGGCGGCGTGTATCAACTGGCCCGCTCGGGCAGCGGCAGCTTGACCCACTCCTTGTAGAAGGTCTCGATATCCGGCTCGAAGTCGTGCAGCACCGGGTACCACGGCGTGGGCGCTTCCACGTCGTGCATGCAGCCGCACTGCGGGCAGTAGTACTCGCGGTACACCTGCCATGCGGTGTCGGGCGACATGAGATCGGGGTAGATCTCGTTCATCGCGTCCTTTGAGTCACGCACGTAAACCAGCGCATTAAGTTTCCAGTTTTCGCGGTAATCGCCAAAGCTGTGACCGCAGTCGCACTTGGTTTCCCACTTTTTGGTGCGGGCGTCGCTGACGATGTACAGGTGCGGCCCCAGCGGCAAAACGATGGTGTCTTTCATGCCGGTCTTGGCTTGCAGCGCCTTGACGTACATCCTGAAGCGGTCACCGTCCTTGGGCATGGAAAGCATGCGCAAGGTGGTGTCCCAATCGAGGGTGCCGTCGATCATGTGGCCGATTTGTTCCTGGGTATAGGTACTCATGTTCGTCTCCTGTGTTTCAAGCGGGTTTCATTCCTCGACCAGCACGACGGTGCGCACGTCGGGCATCTTGGACAGATCCATGCGGAACTTGGCGCCGTAGCTGGGCACGCCCAACTCGGATTCGTCGATCATCCATTCGGGCGGCAGGCTCCAGAATTTGCGGAAGCCGTCCAGGAACTTGGTCGAAAGCCCGAAGCTGGTGGCGTACATGTGCCGCACCTGCACCGAGGCGTCCTTGCGCAGAATGCGCTCGCGCTCTTTTTCCATCCACTTGCGCGTGGGCTGCGCACGGGCGATGCGCTCCTTGCGCATTTCGGCGCGGCGCTTGGCGGTGGCTTCGGCATCGACGTGCCAGACGCCTTTTTCATCCTGGCTGCATATCGCGCCATAAACCTTTTCCGCGAACTCGGCCAGCAGGATTTGTCCGTTCAGGTCTTTCTCGATGGCCGCCACCTCGCGGTCGATCGGGTCACCGAAGCCGGGGCCGCCGCGCAGGTAGTTCAGGTACAGGTCGTAGTTGTCGTAGCAGTCCTCGGTGGTCATGCACTGCTGGTCGCGCTTGACCACGCTGCTGCGGCTGATGTGCTTTTCATAGTTGCCGTCGTCCGGGTTGCCGTCGCTGCCCAGCGGCAGGCTCTGGACTTTGGCGATGCGCTCTTTCAGGCCGGTTTTGTGCGCCTCGAAGCGGTAGCCGGTGGCCGACGGGTAGCCGCCCATGATGCCCCAGTCGCTGTTCATGTAGCCGTTGCCCATGAAGAACATGGTCCAGTCCTGCGCTTTCCAGACCATGCGCAGCGATTCAAACCCTGCGCCGCCGCGGTACTTGCCGTAGCCGGCGGAGTTGATCTTGGTGTTGCGGCCCAAGAACAGCAGCGGCTCGGCCATTTCCCAGATTTCGATGTCGCCCATGTCGCCTTCCGGGTTCCAGATGGCTGCGGCGTGGTTCAGCCCGTCTTTCATGGCGCAGGCGCCGGTGCCGCAGCTCGATGATTCGAAGCTGTTGACGGCGTGGATTTCGCCTTCCTGGTTAATGCCGCCGCCTTGCAGCCAGTTGCTGGTGTTGGCGTTGCCGGCGTTGACTTCTTCCAGATAGCCGCGGCTGAAATAAGCCTGGCTCAGGCTGCGCCACATCGTCGTCCAGCCGCTGACCAGGAAGTGCCAGGCATAGGCATGGCCGGTGCGCCGGTCGTCCGGGTTGTTCCAGCCGCCCTTGGGCATGTGGAACTCGGTGCCATAGTAGGCGCCGTCGTTGATGCGCTGCGTGGGCACCAGGGTCTGCGTCATCATCACCCAGATGCCGCTGGTGAAAGCGCACTGGTGCGCGTTGTAGCTGTGCCAGCCCCAACGGCTGGCGCCTTCGAAGTCGAGCCGCCAGGTGCCGTCGGCGCGGATTTCCACTTCCACCGGCGCATGCATGATCGAGTCGAGCTTGGCAAAGGCGTTGCTGGTCTGCACGTCGGGATGGTTGTAGGGCACGTCGACGAAAGCGACCTTGCGGTACTTGCCCGGCAGCGTCATCGCCTTGATGCGCGTTTGCAGGCCGCGCCGGCCTTCTTCGACCACCTCGTAGGTGAATTTCTCGTAGGCGTCCTGCCCTTCCTCGGCCACCACTTCCTCCACGAGCTGGCGGATCATGTGGCAGCCGGCGATGCGGGTCTTCTCGTCGAGGATCCAGTACTTGGGCGTGCGCACCGAGCGCTGCGATTCGTGCAGCCAGTCGCGCAACGGCTTGTCGTTGATGCCGGTCTTGCGACAGGTGATCATGTAGCCGTCGCCGAAACGCTGGGTCTGCCCGGTGGACATCGAACCGGGCGTGACCGCGCCGGTGTCGATCACGTGCGTGACGCCGCCGACCCAGCCGATCAGCTTGCCCTTAATGAAGATCGGCACGATGGTGGCGATATCGCACGGGTGCACGTTGCCGATGGCGCAGTCGTTGTTGGTGAACATGTCGCCGGGGTTGATGCCGGGGTTGCTCTCCCAATCGTTTTCGATCATGTACTTGATGGCCGCGCCCATCGTGCCGACGTGGATGATGATGCCGGTGGAGGTCAGCACGCAATCGCCCGCCGGGTTGTAGAGCGTGAAGCACAGTTCACCTTCTTGCTCGACGATCGGGCTGGCGGCGATTTTCTTGGCCGTCTCACGCGCGTGCACCAGGCCGCCGCGCAGCTTGGAAAACAGCTTCTCGTAGCGGATCGGGTCGGACTCGCGCAACTCCAGCTTGTGCAGGCCGTTGTAATAGCCGGTGTTGGCCGTGCGCGAGAGGATGCCTTGGCGGAATTCCCGCAAGGTCTGACCGTTGCCCAGCAAATCGGCGAAGGGCGTGCCTTGGTTTTTGCTCATGTTCTGTGTCTCCTGATGTTCAATGTGTGGATGCCTTGCGCGTTTCGCGCAGGTGGAACAGGCGGTGCTTGTCCAGCGTGGTGGCAAAGCCGTCGGGCACAACGAAGGTGGTGGCGTCCGATTCGATGATGGCCGGGCCGGTGATTTCGTTGCCGGGCTTGAGCGCCTCCATCTTCCAGATCACCGCGTCCAGCCATTTCTTGTGGCGGTAGAACTTGCGCGTACCCAGGCGCGCCTCGGCCGGCGGCGTGGGACCGCCGTCGGGGTCTTCAGGCAGCACGGGTTTTTGCGTGGCGACGGTGCCGCGCATGATGACGCCGGTGACCGAAAAGCCCAGTTCGGGCGAGCGCGCCGCGCTCGCGTAGACGCGGGAATAGGTGGCTTCGAAGGCTTCGGCCATGGCATCCCAGTCGCCCTCGCTGGCGGCGCTGTGAATCGGGGAGATGATCTCCAGGTCGTTCAACTGGCCCATGTACTGCATCCGGAAACCGGGGCGCAGGGTCACGTCCTTGGCCTCGAAGCCGTTGATCCTGAACTCCTCGATCACCTTGGCCGTGAGCTCTTCCCACGCTTGCTGGATGGCGCGCGCGGCTTCGCGTTTGCTTTCGGACGAACCGTTTTGCGGCACCGCCAGATCGACCGATTTGTCGTAGCGGTATTCGAAATCGGCACAGGCGCAGCCGAAGGCCGAAAAGCCCGCCGCCCACGCGGGCACCACCACGTCCTTGAAGCCCAGCCCCTCGGTGTAACCATAGGTGTGCACCGGCCCGGCACCGCCGTAGGAAAAGCAAACGAAGTCGGTCGGGCTGTAGCCCTTGGCCGAGACGTTGGAGCGCAGGTATTCGCGCAGGTGCAAGTCGAGCAGCTCGATCACGCCGGCGGCGGCGTCTTCCACGCTCAAGCCCATCGGATCGGCAATCTGCACCTTGATGTGGTGGCGCGCGCGCGCCACGTCGAGCTTGATGTGCCCACCCAGGAAGTTGTCCGGGTTCAGGTAGCCCAGCACCACGTGGCAGTCGGAAATCGTCACCGTATCCAGCCCGCTTTCGGGCCAGCAGGTACCCACGCGGTAGCCGGCGGAATCGGGACCAAGCTTGATGGCGTTGCTGTACGGGTCGATGCGCACGAAACTGCCCGCGCCCGCGCCGACCGAATCCATCGTCACCAGCGGCAGCGACAGCACCAGCCGCGCCATATTGGGATCGGACGCAATGGCAAAGCTGCCTTTGGTGATGAGCGCCATGTCGAACGAAGTGCCGCCTATGTCGCTGCACGCAATGTTGTCGTAGCCCAGCGCCTCGCCCAACATCTTGGAGCCGATCACGCCGCCGATCGGGCCGGAAACGATGGTGCGCGCCAGCTCGGACGCCTTCCACGAAATCGTGCCGCCGTGCGTGGCCATCACGCGCAGATCGAACTTGCCGCCGTGCTTCTTGAAACGGTCGCTGACCTTTTTGAGCGTCTGGCGCGACGGTTCGGCCGCATACGCTTCCAGGATGGTGGTGTTCATCCTGTGGCTTTCCTTGCGCGCCGGGTAGTAATCGACCGAGGCGAACACCGGTAAATCGTGG
>Ga0209628_10003048_pt1 | contig 11583 bp, 6 predicted proteins | sample TergutCu122P4_FD_187285 | JGI IMG/M metagenome (GOLD analysis project Ga0209628, IMG submission 187285) | Cubitermes ugandensis P4 segment gut microbial communities from Kakamega Forest, Kenya - Cu122 P4 (SPAdes) (version 2) | ecosystem: Host-associated > Arthropoda: Insects > Digestive system >...
CCCCCCGTCCATTCGTTCAACATTCAGATCTATTCCTGGAAGACGAATAAAATATTTAGTCCCGCACTTATATTCATATTTACTACATCCAAAGTGTCGCCAATAAAATTTATAGAGACAATTAAAGGAGGAAAAAATAAAATATAGTCAACACATTCTCTGAAAGTGTAGAAAAGTTCACACACTGGAAAAGGACATTAAGAAATGAGTATTGCATTCAAGAGGCAGTTAAGAGCAGATTAAATAATGGGAATATTTGCTAACATAAAAATAAAAAAACGAAAATACAAAGAGCCAGAAACATGTAATAAAAATCTGATGTACAAAAAGTAGAACATGCACAGATCAAAATGAAACACAGAAAGGAAAGAAAGGAAAAGAAAACCTCTCGAAAGTAGAAAGACACAACAAATAGGAGACTAAAATACATATATGAAACATAAAAAAGACAAAAGAGACAACTTTCCCATCCCTGTTCAATGTACATCCCTTACAGGTATGACACGCACCAAACATGTTCTATGTTCTGCATCAACAAACCCACTTGGAGTTGTAAACCGCTACCATATCGTGACCACCGGGCCATGTGAAATTGATTCCAGATCGTCCCCTGCAGCCAATAATAAATGCAAAACATATTTACATTTCAAACAATTTTCGTCAATTGTTCCTGAAACTATACAAACACGCATACAAAGAAAATTTAATATGGAGAATGTCTTGCAAGTAAACGAAAATTCCCGTAAGTTACGATCCTATTTACTTTGAAATTTTCTTCGCTTTATTTCTATTATACGTGACTTAACGACATCTTCGGAATAAGAATGTCTGCTTAACGTTTGTTACGTTCTTTTAATAAAAAGGAATGCATTCAGCATTTCATTCCATCTTTGGAGCACTTCACATTTACAGACAATATCTCAATATCTCACGATGTGTAACAGCTTTTTGTGCCACCAAATCATCTGGAATTCAAACATAAAGAGTCACGACACAGTCTTGTTTACAGGGAGTCATTGAATGGCTCAAATGTTAAGGTTATTTATTGACCTACCATTGTTCAGCAAGAGACAATCTAATGAATAGGAAAAGGATCTGTCAAACTAACCCTTCTAGAATCTGTGACAGGCAGAAAAGGAATGAGAATTTCACTGCTGCCTTTCTTTATCTCAACCGGAAACAGATCTTCACTACAGAGAAATTCCTGATTGTCTATTGAGGATTCACATTTTAGGGTACCCCTTGGTTTCTTATGGGCTTGTACTTTACTGAAGTGTTCCTAAATACATAGATATTTGGTTGTCGAAATGCGCGCAGATATAATCGCTGTTGAAATGGTGGACAGAAGCAAGGACGAAACGTTAATAGCAACATACACATTAGATTTATTTGCGGGGGGTTTACCTACGCTTAAAGCAACAGCCTTAATCTTGTTCACATCTCTAATATGACGCCAATACAATTCACTGCAGAAGTTTATCTTTCGCGTCTTCTTCCTAGCGAGTTCATGATTTCTTTTTACAGAATTTCAGTGCACGGGCTGCAACCCTCGCCTTCATCGGATTTTGTATGTCTATACTCTTTAATTTAAAAGTAACCTCTTACGTAACGCAGAAAATCTGGGTTTCAGAACATGTTTTAACAGGCGCGGATGCGAAAATTTGGCTAATCTTGTGCCCAAGCAGCAGCCGTATATCTTGTGAAGGGCTGAAACACTGTTGTAAGAGTGTCTACTCTAACAGCGAATCGTTCTTTAGCACTATGACACAGACGGCGGAGACAAGGTTTCAATAATTCCATGGCATTCCTGTGCCATTCTGCAGTTATTGGCTTGCCACACAGCTAGCCTAAATTCAATCTCAAGGCGGTCCATTTGAGATCTGTGGTAGAATGAGTTGCACTGGCACAGAAGTTTCTTTCCTATTAATTATCGTTATACCAATGTTCCACACTCATTCACCCATTAAAGAGAGACGGACAATGGGTGCATTAAAAGACACAGATTCACAAAGCAATAGCCTCACTCAGCAGGATGAGAAAAAATCAACTCTATAAAATACAGATTTCTTTTGTAAGTTCGCAATCTCCCAGTTAGTCATAACATTGTTTTATTTCATATAACTGGCGCAAGAAGTAACCTACTTTTGGAATGTAAGACAAAGTAAAGGTTATACAGGAACAAAGGACTGTTAAAATAAGATGGCGAACGGTTTGGTAACGGTAGGATTGTATATTTCTTTGCCTCAAAAATGTTTCATTAATATAATAACTCAAAGGAAAGAGACGTTTACGTATGTGATGGAGGGAATGTTTATAATTTTTAAACATTTATGAGATTTCAGTTAGATCATTTATAATGAGTCGAGTTCAGAAGTTTATCGTAACTGCATCTTTAAAATCCTTAATATCAGATCTCGGGAATTATTACTGAACCTGGGATGCATTAAACAGACTAATGAATGATACACTTAATGAGGTATGGTTTTGGTACCGACACTGTAAGTATACCAGTCTATACTGTTGAATATTAAGAAAATTGATGCAGTTAGATTGGATGGAAAGGACTTAGTAAGCGGCGGTCGACAATTCCGAGGTGTGGTCGAAAGGAACCATGTAAAACTTCTCATGGTGAAAAATATTATTTCTGTGACTTTTTGTTGGATTATACCTGCTGCTATGGAAGGCATTATACCATATAAACAAGTCGAATAGTTTGGAAGGGGAGATAATGAAAAAATGAGGGAGGCTGGCTTATTGTGGGCTTTAAAAATTGTGTTGTCCACTTTATACCAAGGCCAACAAATCACTAAACACGGAGTAGCTGCATTCCATAGGTAAAGAGAGAGAGTATGAGAAAGAACACGTAAAAGTACAATGCTGAGATGTCTAGCAGAGCTATAAACCACTCCGCTTTCTCCTTCACTACTTGACCTTCCCCAAAGTTTTGATAATGACTTTTTGAAAATCGGTTTTCTTCCCTTCCCTCTGCCACCTTATAATGCTCCGGCGTAGTTGTAGCATTGATGATGGAATTGCCAAGACTTGACGTTGGGATAATTTATACTAGAAGAGCTGGAATACAATGGATTATTGCGGACTCTATACCTGACCCTTGGCTCCAGCGAGATGGGTGTCCCTGTAAACAAGCCGTCTGTCCACACGACAAAAAATTTACTCCGGTTACATTGCTTTACGCACCGGGAACAATGCGTAACTTGTCACCTCGCTTTGTAAGAGCCTAGGGGCTTATAGCTTGTGACCCGTGCCAGACACCAACTGAACTACGACCCTCCGGGCATTGTGGAGTGCAGGTGAAGAAGGGTGGTACATAATGTTTAAGATATCAAAGTCAAAACATGCAAATTATTTGGGTTATCATATAGACGAAGAGTGTAGCAGGAATGTGACGGGGGGGAAAAAAAAAGCATACACAGCTTGATGATCAGGAAACTTGAGGGAAGTTGGAAGGTATGCGTGTCATAGTCCAGCCGTGCCTTTCGTTCGCAGGACGATCGCAAGGTGTTTGTTTAAATGAAGAAGAGCGTAGATAATGCCCACATGCAAATAGGAGTTAAGAAATTAAGGCGACAAATTTCGATAGAAATATTGCGCTGTGTTTATATCTTAAAAGTGTGAGTGTTAATATCAACTAATATTAAGTAACTTTGCTGTAACAGTTTTGTTGTTTCTCTTACAAGAAATTGTTTCTCCAACATAAAGTAAAATTAGAGTATCCTTACGGTTATACCGAGTAGGCTAGTAGCTGGTCGATTGGGAACTGGGAGCGCAGGATCTTATGGGACCCTCCCCGCGTCTTATACAAAGGGAACAGGATAACCTGTCCTGGGGAAAAAAGCGGCTGTGATACAGCTCTAATTACCCACCTCTAACTATTTACGAATGCTCCGATATGCACCTCCACTAGTGCATGTCTTCCTATTAGGGTGCTTAATTAAGCACAGGGGAAACTTCGCATCGCTTCCTTACACGGAATAACGCTGGGGAGAAAAAAAAAAAATCAGCAAAAGTAAGGTTACGGTTTTAAAAACAGACAAATTTACTTATTTTTTCTTCCTCTTCTTTGTCTCCACCCTCTTCTTATTTTTTGCAGTGTGTACCTTCCCGAATCAAACTTACGTTTAAACACTCGAATAATTAATCATTAATGTACCGTCCATTGTATGTCATATTTCGTTATGTTGCTCTCACATCTGTAATATGGGCACGGAAAAATCCATAACGAAAATTGAAAAATTAAAAATTCTAAACGAATATTCGAAAATTATAATAACTATTTTAATGTAAAAAGCCTCAAAATTTTCTGCGTTATTGGAACACACCTATCACCCTCTAGGGGTACAGTGAACTCCTACGTAAGGGGCGTATACAGGACCGAGTGGCAAGACAGTTAATTGAAAAGTTGTAAATGCACAGAACCAGTGAGTAGTCCTAATGCAACAAAAATGTAAATCCGCTTCTGTATAGGCCATGAAGACATATAGGGGAGTGAAGGTACAGTTCCACTTTAACTTGGGCACTGGTTGGTCTCAAAGCGAAAAATCAACCACGCTTATTGGCAAAATGTACTACACAACAATACTCCTTCAAAATCCGCAATGATGATGATAATAACAATAATAATGTTTACTTCCCCAAAGATGGAAGCAGCAATTTCCCCCAGAATGTTCGTATTTATACACAAATATATTTTCATATCCCAAACATCCTCAATGTGATACAAATTTGTTATAAAAATAATTAAGTTGTTATTTTCGCTTGTTTTTGTTTAAAATCCAGACTCTTTAAGCCGGAGATGCGGCTAGGAGAGGGTCCAGTCGAAGTCGTTTTTGGAATATTACCACGTCTCCAGCAAAAGCTGTAAATAGGAATTAGGTTATTCCTTAATACATTCTACACCGACACGTCATAACCTTGGCTATTCATAGCTAAAGCACCGTGATACAGGCCAAAGATAAAAGGCAATTTGATTAAATGGCAATTTTAGAGAAGACTTATATTAGGGTCTTGTTCGAAGTAACTCCGTACAGCCTGGTAGTTTTCTAAATATCTCACATGACAATAATCTAACCTCATTTCGCAATGTAAATAACTAAATTTGTTGGCCACACATGTTATTGTTTTGAAGACCGAAAGAAATTTATATGGGGTTAAAAATTCACACGTGCCCAAGGTCACTTATAGCTTAAAAGCCAATATTTTCCTTCAGTGCATTTGAAGTCTATCACTAAGTACTACAGCAAGTGTAATACAAAGCGCTGCTGCCAAGTCTCTTGCGAGGTGTGAACAAACATAAGCAAAGTCCACAGTGTAAATTCAATTATGATCTAGTGCCTGGGATCCCATTAGACTGAATAGTCCAATGACCCTTCAAGTAACAATGAAATCTGCTGCTTTAACGGGACTTGCTTCGAAATGTCCTCGTTTCCTTTGTTTAAAATGGACATTGACAAGTGACCACCTCTAACCATGAAGGGAGAGAGAGAGAGAGAACTCTGTAATACCAAACAACAAGCACAAAGGGTTAGGATACTCATAGTGTTATGAAGCCTGATGGAATCTTCCCATTTTACCTCGTCCTATAGAACTCCACTCAAAAGCACTTCACTCACAGAGGACATGCTACATACATTCACAACACTGCAGCTCCGTTCATCTGTAGACTGCCTTATGTTTGTGAGACGCAAGGGAGTTCTAATACATACAAGCCTTATTTAATGATTTGTGGTGACAAGTATAAAAGAAGCTTTTACTTCTTTCAAATTGGTTCCCAAATATTTCCATTCCAAAGTATTTACACAGATCAACCATTTAGTAAAATCTGCAATATTACGAGGCGCTGGGCATGTAGGTTGGATGGGAGAAAGTTAAGAATTTACAAAATTCTTTAAACCCTTCTCAAAATTCAAAGTCTGAGATTCTGCGTTACAAAACCGTCTACAGTGGAAGATGAATATCAACTTTTCTTTGCAATAAGCCGGAAAAAATCTTCATGGGAATCGAATTCTGCTTCAGGTGTTCAGACTAAAGGTAAACTAATATAATATCTTCCTTGTTTCCGTCATGACAATCACTGGTACTTATCTTGAGTGGTGACTTTAAGAATTTCAATACTATTTCGCTGTGGCAACCGTCAGCTCATCATAAACCAAACATACTAAAAGTATATCGCAGATAATTGATTTAAAATTTTATCACCAACTTAAATTTGATCTGGAAAAGGTGTCGTGCTTTGATGTCGCTGATGACACATATAAGTATAACATCGAAATTCTTTATAAGGGAGATATTATTGTGCATAGCGTAATTACAAACGCAGTAGTGTTCAAAAGCACGGCGATTCCTTCCATCATAAAGTATTTATACACATAGCCTGCTCAAATGCTATAATATCGGTTACAACACAGAACAAAATAATATTTAAATTACCTTACAGCAGAAATGTTAACTTGACAGGCTCAAATACATAGGTTCTGTTATAGCTGAAATAACTTCCGCAAAACGCAAACCGCATACTTCTGTGACATTCGAATTTCTCACGTTAGTACTCGTAGCTGTTATCATTTGTGGGAAGTGACTGAATGCAGTTCGTAGGCAGGCAACAAAACTTTTAAGAAACATGCTGACTTCTTGAATCTTATACACCAACTAATGCACTTCTATATACAACAAAATATTAGTCTAATATGTTCATATAAAAACACTTAAAAACGCTCCAACATGTTTCGATCATCATTCGGATCATCTTCAGGGAGCTCGTATGTTCCTTGTTAAAGCCACTGATTTTAAAATTTGTTAAAAATGTAAAAAGTCAATGTGGTGATGCGGCAGCATATCATTCGGTGTGTGTGCTTGCGTTCTGTGTGGAGAGGTATGTTGGACTCCAGTCCACACAGAACATGAACCATTCAGACTAATATTTTATTGTATATAGAAGTGCATTAGTTGGTGTATAAGATTCAGTGAATTAAAATGCACGGTGAAACAGTGAAATACACCGACTTCTTGTTCAGGGTGAAACTTCGGAAAGTGCTTACCACACTAAACGGCGTTAAAGTACAGAAGAGAGTAATTCACCTCTGTGACGACATCTGATCATGTCATCGTAAAGTTTGGTATAGGCATAAAACTACATAGCATCACAACCAAGAACCTGGATCTTCAGTACCACATCGCCGATAAAGATAAGCCAGCATGTGTTGTCATTCTCACCAACACAAATTTAAATTTATTTTTACCTCATGCCTCGATCTCTCAAATACGTAGTAGCTTCAAAAAAAGTTCCCGAAATTCTCTGGTATAATTTACAGTGCATTGTCCATTATGAGTTCATCCCTGAAGGTAAAAATGTGAATGTAGAAATATACATTGACATCATTTATCGCCTTGAGGATGCGGTCAGAAGGCAACTCCCAGAAAAATGGAGACAAACGTTTGTTTCTCCTTCATGACAATGCTCCAGCACACCGGTTGATTTTGGTCAAGGATTTCGTAGGAAAAAACAATGTGGCAAAACTGGAGCATTCCCCGTACTCTCCTCACCTGGCTCCATCTCATTTTTATGTGTTCCCTTGAACGAAATGAGAATTGAAGGGACGGAAATTTTGTGATTCTATTGACATCATAAAAATCGGACGGAACAGCTGAAAAGGCTTGCACAAAATGGCTTCCAGGAACGTTTCCAACTAATCAACAGCCGCTGGCAAAATTTTACAGTTGCACAAGAGAAATATTTTGAAGGCAACGTAGTTTAAATAATTGTACTGTTTTGTATTTCTCAGAAATAAAGTGATTCCGACATTTTGATGCTACCACGTACTTCATCCCCATCATATAGACAAATCTTTCTTTTGTCTCTTATATGGGAAACCAAAGAGGCGTACGTTGGAAAGCACTTTGAACTATTCCATATAAAAATTCGAAAACATGAACACAGCGTCCCTTTTCGTATAACTACTTCAGAAACAGGGAAACAAAACTGTGCAAAAAAAAATGTCAAGCGTTACATACTTTCGATAGAAGGACACTATGTTAATGATAAAGTGGCATAAATGTGGAAGGTCACTGTTACCCTTCAGATTACCAGCTGTTAGTATATGTACCCAGTCTTGCCAATACTGAAATAATTAACGGTTTGCTCATGCCGTATTTCTTCTGATTCTTAAATTATACATCGATTATTTCTCCATACACTTTAATGGGTTGGTCAATATAAAGGAAATTGCAAGTGTTTACTTGAGGTAAGACCGGAATTTTGCGTATATAACTTGGTTGAAGTTCAGTTGCTATTGTCTAAGCATTTGACTGCAGGGAAAAATGAAACTTACCAAGTCTCAATCAGGATAAGCATCATGCGGACCGAGAATCGAAAGCACGACTGCTCATAAATCCAGTATAATTTATAGAGTTGGCCGATATCTCAGTTGGTAAGATGAATACGACGAATGTAAAGGTAAAGGTAAACGTAAACGTAAAGGTAAATGTAAAGGTAAAGTTCATCCCAGAACTGGCCCAGAAGGGGAGTAGAAGTATAACTCAACAATTTCTCTAACCTCGGTGCTAGATGGGATGGGTGGTCAACGCCATGCCCTGGCCTCTTTACCCCCGAGAAGGCTCCGATACCCACTGTATAGAAAGCTGGGTGGTCTGTCTGGACGGAAGCGGAAAATTTCGCCCCCACCGGGATTCGATATCGTAGCTAGTCGCTGTACCGACTACGCTATCCCGGCCCACGATGAATAGGACACGAGCTGTGTTACAGAGGAATTCGACTGCGGGCAGGGAGAAACTGATCTTTCTGTACTTCATAGCATTCAGATTGGGCTAACCAGCCTCCTGACCAGTCTGCAGCAGGGTTTCTTACCATGGCGTTACAGCAGTCAGTGCGTTAAGTTGACCAGTGACCTTCACCTAGTTCCGCAGTTAAGAATTTATTCCTGGTAGTATTTGAGCCTACAAAATCACCCCATCACCATTCAGACGTGTCTCACTGCAAAAGGAGAATTTAATTAACGTGTTTAAACAGGCACCTGCAAACCTTTGTCAAACTGAAAGCTTCTTAAGGGACATTCTTTTCAACTGTAAAAATTCAGCAATGATGGATCTCTTAACCCTTTGTCAAGGCTAACAATACATTTTTGGAATCAAACAGAATACATTTTTGGAACTTCTACTACAATTGAAAGCTGTCGGAATTACAAACCAATACAATGACAAGATTTTAAATGTGTACGTGCATTAGGTGACCAACAACAACAACATTCAATGAAATTAAGTGCCAACGCAGTCAAAATGTGTGATTTTATCTGCTGCCTCCATTTCAGGGTACAAGACTTCTTTTACCGTGAAAATGGGGAAGCTTGGCTCCCTCAAAATCTTGGCACCCTTTCTACAATGTACACGGCGTCAAATTCCAGAGGATTCAATTTTTTAATTGTTATTTTTAGATCGTTGTGGTACCTCACAAATTACTAAATGTTAGTGCCAAGATTTCGGCAGGAAGCGGTCGTGGCTTAATCATGATAGGACTACTATCCCCAAACTTGGCCAGAAAACTGAAGGATCCCACGAGAAACACCATTCAGAATACTAGGTGTCTCCGGGCGACATGCGAACCGTGCACCTTCTGAAAACACCAGAACATCGACCTACTAGATCGACGTCATATAGTGTCCACAGACTTAGCGACGGACAGGACTCTGTTAAAATCTTACAACAGTGACTGCCAACCTGTGTTCTGTGTCACCAATCTTGCAGTTCTCTCAAGGTTGGCAAGGGAGCTGGAATATTTCATGAAATAACCTCTGCACCTAAGAGCTGGATTACCAGGGTCGACTCTGCATAATACCCACAGATGAAACATAGATTTTGGTCTATAATATATAATAAACCAACAAGATGCAACTCTGGCAGTATTGAGTTTATTAACAACTACAAGTACGCCCTACATGTTTCTAACGCCCTTTGCGTCCATCATCAGGAGCTCTATAAACTGTAACAGCAGCCACTGGTGGCTGCTGTTACAGTTTATAGTGCTCCTGATGATGGACGCAAAGGGCGTCCGAAACATGTAACGCGTATTTGTAGTTGTTAATAAACTCAATACTGCCAGAGTTGCATCTTGTTGGTTTATTATATATTATAGACTTTGACCAACCACCACGTATCTAATGCGTGTGGAGGTCCCCTTACTTAGGAATAACCCTGCCTGAGCGTGACGCTGATCACTTACTCTCGACTTTTAGAAAACAATACATTTTATAAGCTTCCGAAACTGCTTCACAGACATATTGGACTGGCGAAACTAAAATCACATGCCATCCTGAACCTTCTATCGCAGAAACAAATAAAACAAATTTAATACAAGTTCATTCAGCAGTTTCGAAGTTCAAATGTCTGGACCGACAGACTGATCACGAAATTAGGTTTCTATTTTTAGGCGCATTCGCAAAATTGCGAAAAGCGGCTATTAGCTTCGTCATGTCTGTCCACTTGGTACAACTATGATCCTACTGGACGGATTTTCATCAAATTTGATCAAATTTTATATTTATGTTGGTTTCGAAAATCTGTGGATAAATATTCATATTTCATTTAAACTAAAAGAAAAACGAATATTTTTCATGAAGACGTGTGTACATTTATGGTGGTATCTGGCTGCATTCTTCTTAGAATTTGAAATGTTTCAGGGAAAAAAAAACTGTAGGGAAAATCCAAACACAATTTTATGTTCAGTAACTATACCTTTTTTTTTTTTAAATCGTTCCGTTTTTAAGATAATGTGGAAAAATATGATTGAGCCGGACAGGCCACAGATGACAATATAATACGGCGCATTCGCATTGCATTCCGGATAACTCTGGCTATAGGCACACATTATAATTTGTTATACTTAATGCTTTTCCACGGCAGGTTGTGCGAACGCACCTTAGTGTTGAGTAATACGTACTGCCTATCTTGTTTAACTTCAGCATAAATATTGTTGTCTTCTGGATTAAGGGACAGAGAAATTTAGCCGATGGGTAGCCTAAGAAGTTCCCAGACAACGCTCAATAAAGGCTATCGTAAAATATCTTGTCTTTTATGAAAAAAGGCATTTCGCAAGGTACAGTTAAGTTTGCCCTTCGCACGCCATGAAGACATATTAATGTAATGTAATTGGAGGTATAGCTCCATCCATTCATCCAGGCGGCAAAGATCTTCATGTCCTGGCCACCTAGAACCGGAAGAAGAGCTTCCGGTGCCCATTAAACAGGAAGGTCAGTGGAAGAACTGGTAAGGAACTTTGGATAAAAGGAGAATTTTCCTATTCCTGTTGAGAATTGAAGCGTCAAGAGTATTCAGTGGTGAAGGTGGTGATAGGTGCAGCATATGTCACACTCTACTGCACAAGCAATGCGTAACAACTGGAACTGTTAAGACGGCATTATTTTAACACAAGGTACAAGTAAGATGTGGAAACAAAATGCCAACTAGATGCAACAGAGGTTTTTATTGCAGATCTTATTGCTTGCTCAACATGTTTCGGGCATCACTATGCCCATCATCAGGAGCTCAAGAGTATTA
>Ga0209628_10003049_pt1 | contig 11581 bp, 9 predicted proteins | sample TergutCu122P4_FD_187285 | JGI IMG/M metagenome (GOLD analysis project Ga0209628, IMG submission 187285) | Cubitermes ugandensis P4 segment gut microbial communities from Kakamega Forest, Kenya - Cu122 P4 (SPAdes) (version 2) | ecosystem: Host-associated > Arthropoda: Insects > Digestive system >...
ACCGGTAGAACAGCAATCTATCGCTGTACTGCACAGCAGACAGTGCCACTGTAGCACCGGTAGAACAGCAATCTATCGCTGTACTGCACAGCAGACAGTGCCACTGTAGCACCGGTAGAACAGCAATATATCGCTGTACTGCACAGCAGACAGTGCCACTGTAGCACCGGTAGAACAGCAATATATCGCTGTACTGCACAGCAGACAGTGCCACTGTAGCACCGGTAGAACAGCAATCTATCGCTGTACTGCACAGCAGACAGTGCCACTTTAGCACCGGTAGAACAGCAACTATCCCTGTACTGCACAGCAGACAGTGCCACTGTAGCACAATTTCTGTACAATTCTGTAGCTACAGCCATTACCTCTGTGCACTTCTTCCAACCGTCCAGTGCAGTACAATTTATACAATCCATACAACACACAGTTGCTGAACCTGTCATTATGCTGTAACTGTACTGCAATATGTGCTATGTTATCATTTACCGAACTGTACAGCAACACCTCTTGGTTTCCTACGTTTTATCACAGTTCGCCTAGCAACAGTTACTGTTGGCAGTGTGGCAAGCCCAAGAATTTTATAATCTCCCTTTTCATTTCATTCGTGTTTAACTTATCCTCTCGATAGTGTGTGGCAGGGCTGACATGTTTACTTAGCTGATGTGCAGTAAGGCGCTACTGGACGAACCAAGTCGGTTTCTTGACTGATATTTCCGTCACAAAGAGAGCGTTCCTGTATTTAGATTTATACAATTGTTAATATTCTAATTAACGTCGTAATCTATAGATATGTCTATATACCTTTAAGAAAAAAATAATAATTCTGTAACCAGCAGTCATTCAATTCCCTCCACTCACAACCACACAATGCCGACACACACATACACCCATCACACAGCCACCTGCTGCACACTCCCTCCCCAAACCCGCTCCAAACTGTCCCACATGCAGCACACCCAATACCAACACACACACACACACCCATCACACAGCCACCTGCTGCACACTCCCTACACAAACCCGCTCCAAACTGTCCCACAAGCAGCACACCCAATACAAACACACACACACACCCATCACACAGCCACCTGCTGCACACTCCCTCCCCAAACCCGCTCCAAACTCTCCCACACGCAGCACACACAATGCGCAATCGAGTTAAAATAAACATTGTTACGCCTATTAAACTGAAATCTGAGTAATTTTAACCACACAACGCATACAGAACCAAACACTTATTTCCCAAACTATGAAACACTTCTATACTCATAGACCAATATCAACATTCTCAATTTTGGGTATTCTAAATATTTGTTGATCCAAGACACAAATTTTCAAGAAATTTCCTCCACTGGAAACTCAGATACAGCCAGATGATACATTGTTATGCCAGTAAAGTTTCCTTGATTATTGTTCGAACATAACCAACTTTATACCGCATGTAGGCAATGTGTGTGGGGCGAAGGATGGAGATTTTCAGGAAGATACATTTCCTGGAAGCGGAGAATCGGACAAGAAAGTATATTGTTCCTCACGTAATGTGCTGATAATCACTGACGAATCACAACAAAACTTATGTTGGTTTTAGCGAACAAGTGTGAAGTGGAAAACCTGAAATCTCACAAATGTACCTCCAATAGAAGCCAAGATACACAAAAGAAGTTGCATTCCTCTTCCAGTAAGATGGCCTTAATTATTGACAGATCGAAATAAAATAAACATTTTTAGCGAAAGGGTCTGAAATGACAGATATGAATTGTCAGCAAAACCCTGAAATTGAGGTAAAATACAGCCAGCAGTTACAATTTTTTCTTGTAAGTGTTTTTAGTTACCGATCGCAACCATATTTGCAAATTTTTGAACAGTGTGGCTCCAGTTAAAATTTTGAATTTTGAGTAATATCCCTCCATTGCAACCAGAGGTACCGGCAGAAGATTCATTACTGTTCAAGTAAATTGCACTTAATATGTGGCTGATTGCAACCACAATTACACAGTTTATGGCGAATGTACGTGTAATGGTGGATTAATATTCAGGAACAATTGTACAAATTCAGCCAAGACACAGCCGTCCAGTTACACAGCTGTTCAAGTGATAGACCTTAATTCTGATTATTAAGAAACAGCCACACATCGATTTCAGCAAATTCACGTAGAGCGACAGATGTGAATTATTTGGAAAATCCCTCAAACGAAAACCCAGACACCACCAAGAAAGTGCTATTTATTCAGGTAACGTGTCCTGCATTACTGACCGTTCCCAACCAAACTTAAATCGTTTTACCGTATCTAGTTGGCTTGTCGAATGTGCATTTAAAATTGGATCAAAAAGCCATAAATCTTGCAGCATTTACAGTGATAGGTACATTTTGTACTGATAGCTTTAATATTTTCTCAAAATTCTTTATCATTTTTATTACATAAAAAGACAAAAGTGGAACAAATTAAACAAAAATATTTATTTACTCTGTTCATTCATTTATCAAGCAACTACAGTGTTAATGCAATTTCCTCAGTGTTATGACTGTCCCTTGCAAATGTTGCCTGTTACGTGAACTGTCTGTCAGTACAGTCCTTGCACAAACATTATGAACACAGGCAGAATTTACTGCATGTTTATGTCCTTATCTGTCAAAAAACACAACACATTCCACGCCGTCTACTTCCGTCTCTCTTTACAATTGTAAGGAATCTGACTGTTTCCAAGCGACACACATTCCTGTCATGCCCTCCGCAATAGTTCTGTATAACTTTCCGCTTTCAGCCCTTCTTAAATATGTTCTTACAGTTCCTTTCCCACAAAATTCAGGTACAGACGTCCACAAAAATTTACACAAACTATATCAGAAAAGCTCATAATTTTCTATAACTTGCTTCTGAAATATCAGGTATGAACTGTCAGGACATCTCTCCAACGAACGCAGAGATAAGACAGAAAATGTACTTTGGTCTGCAGGTTCTGGTCACTTAATTATTGACAGATCGATATCAAACATACAGCGACTTTAGAGAAAATGTGTTGAATGCGATGCAATAAGGTTTAGGAAAACTTCTCCAATACAAGCTATAACCGTCCGGCCCAACTCTCTTGCTCATTCGGTTCGCATGAAACCTAATTTTCAGGGACTACCGTGGTTTGAGTGTGATGGGCTTGGTGATGATAATTATTAACACGATTTTTGTTTAACTGACAATCTGGAGAATATTTGTGATTTTATTTTTAGTCACGGGGCGCTAATTTGGTACAGATGTTACTTCATACGATTAAAGTAGCACGGATCCCTCTCTTATTTAGCGTTTGCAATGCAGCTTAAACTTGAAGGAATAATAAAGTTGTACACTGTCCGAAACTTGGTAATACTCATGAATTCCAATTTAATGTTACTTGTTTTAAGTATGTAACCCCGTAGAACACTTATAAATTTCTAAATATCTAATTTATTCTGTTGATCGGGCCCAAATCTGGAGCGATGCACACGCACGTCCTCCTCTTACGACAATCGAAAAATTTGTGTCGTTCGCTACAATATGCGAAGTTAGTTTTCCTGTTTCAAAATTCCCCCTACTCTAATTTGCCTAACTAGTATGATTGGTCCCCTGTAAATTTAGCAGTCTCGTAATAGGCCGAAAACTTTAAAATTTTGTATTCTCCCTCCCCATTGGTTCTTACGACAGGCGCGATATCGTTTAACTTAACATATGTAACCCCCGTATAGACGCGTTCTACTGGACATTTTTAATGGGCTACCGTGACTAACATGGTATCCACACCCTCGTGATATACATTTCCAAAAAGTGTCAAACCCTCAAATTTTGACTGTCCTAGCAGACTTAAAAACCCCATTAAACTTGACATTGACAAATACCTAACAACTAGAATTCTCTTTTGTAAATATTTACCGCATCTTCTATCGTATTCTATCATCTACTTGTCTTTTTCTTCAGTTATCTGTCTATCCTACTTCACACATGACTCCTTCTCACTCTCTGCCCTGTAACCATCCTTCCCTTGGCCACCCCCCCTTCCCTTTTGTATCTCTTACCAGATACTTCTGACCTCCCTCATTCGAAAACGCATTTATTCCGACATCTCAGAAAACAATATTGAACCTTCTAAACAAATAATTGTTCCCACCGGTTATAAAGCTTATATACAGCCAATAAGGCACAAGGCTCTTCAAATGAAGAGACAAATTATTGATTGATCGCAGCCAAACTTACATACTTTTCAGAACATGAGCGTCATGTGCAGGTAGACACTGTCAGGATAACATTAATACAGATATCGAGAATCAGCGGAGATGGCACACGGTTCTGCAATAAAGTACCCTTAGTTATTGACAGTGCGCAGACAAACTGACACCTCTTGTGGTCAATATGTGTGTAGTGGCAGATGTGAAGTTTCAGGAAAATCCCTAATATGGACGTCCAGACAACAGCGAAGGTACACACCCATTCAGTAAAGTGCAATGAATTACTGACCGATCGCAGATGAAAGTACAATGTGTGTAGCGAATATCCATGAACGGAGAGACATCAATTTGCAGGAAGGTATAAAGCTAACCGTGTCTCATACTGAGCGTCACTATATCGTTTGTGTCTTTGTATGCCTTGAAGGCAAACTGGGCCAGCATGTACGGTTTCGGTAAAGCAGGCTTTGCTGTGAGTTGGATGAGGGGTGTTATGCTCTTGTCTTCCAACAAATCATGCAGCGCTGCTTAAAATTTTCGTTGCTCGATTTCAGTTCTTCATCTACAAACCATCTTTTTTTTTTTAATTTCGTCAAAACACTTCGCTCTGCTCAGTGGTTGGTTTTCGACCCTACATTTTCCCTCGCACTGTCCTACCAACCAACACACCCTAACCCACACATTATGCTGTCTTATCTGTACACACTGTACAGTCAGTCCCTTGCTATAATGGAATACAATACCAATATTCATGAAAAGTGCCAAATAATTTTTAGTGAAGTATGAAACACAAGTCTAAGAATTTAAGATCACAAACAGCCTCTGTGTTTTTATTTGACGAAGTAAAGTGGAATTAGTTAAATCTCGTAAAAAGTCCTTTTCATTAAAAAACACGGACACATGCAAAAATGAATGAAACTCAATTTAAAGTATGTAAATTTTTGTAGGTTATCATCTGAGACACAAATCAGCAGAACCTGTACAACTACTAACCCAAGATCGACACTGTTCAATTATGTAAAATTATTATAAGTTGTCAGGTATTCTTAAGCTCTCTTTTACAGATTCTGATAACCCAGTTAAATGCTGGATACACTCTGTAAGTATCTCTCTGTACAATATAGGCAGAAAGATATTTTGCATCCTTTCCTTCATTTCAGTTATAGAAAACTTGGGGCAGTTTGTGTAAAACCACTGTTCTGTAGCAGCACAGTGTTGGAACCAGTGATCAAGGGTTATCGCTGTACAGAGCCTTGGACGTGAAGTGACACCAATCTTCAGTAAACAGACTGCAGTAACTTCCGGTATAACGTCAGCGAATGAAGACACGTGCTCTCCACTGTCATTCTGAAGTTTGCACTAGCCTTCGAGGGCTTTCTGCAGGCTGTAGAACGTCCTGGGTCTGTCCACACCATCATGCCAACATCTAATGGTGTTACAGTATGTGGCAGCCAGTTTCCACCTGCCGTCAGTAAGCACTGCCAACATCAACACAGTGCAATACCCAAAACCGTACAGCAATGTGCAATACCAACAATCGCAGCTGTTATGATGTCGAATGTGCTGCTTCCTCAGTTCAACATCATGGCAGCCTTTGTTAATAGCCACAACAGTCTATTCTTTGATGTCTCTCCCGGCCTGCCAATATATAACAATCATAATGTCACAAAATATACATTTCTATTCAGTACGGTTATTTGCTACTAACCTACTCAGACTCCTGTCAAAGTGTCCAACTGTCAAAACAAAAGAGAACATTTTCACCTCTTAATGCCTCACTGTAAGGTGATAAAATTATTTAACTCAGTTACAAATTATGAATGTTGAATTGCAGCAGAACAAAATGAAAGACGCAGATTTTGTAACATTTCTTAGTTTGCAATGATTTATGGAGCGCAGTAACACCAACTGGAAGAAAGTGAGGACAATTTGATTTTTGTTCACTGAAATTGGGAATTAAAATATTTGAGACGTAAATATCTAGGGGGGTAATGTGGACAGACGGCCTCTGTAAACTGGTGTGGTAGGTGTGACGAGAGGTAGCACATGTAGCACGTCAGGAAGACAGGGCAGTCAATGTTTGTGACAACAAACTGCATTTGAAGGCGTCCAGACGAACCACATCGACGACAGCATGGAGGCTTTCGCCTGTGAAAGTGGCTGATAAAACAGGATCGTGGTAATTTTATATTTATTGAAGTGACGTCTTAACTGACGTAGTAAATTACGTGCACAATATTGAAAGAACGTTGATTGTACTTCATATTGCTGTTATTACAGCTACTGATGTATCTTTTTCGATTTAAAATTCGTTTAAACCAAACAAGCATTGTGACGGTTATAGTGCCATGTGTTTACCTTACTGCTCTTAGTGCAGATGTGACTATTAACTGTGCAGGTTTTGCGGACTGTTGAAAGAAATTATCTTCTTTATTTGTTTCAGAAATGGGAAATACAAAAATAAACATTTAAACAATAACTTGAAGGAGGGGAATTTGCAGATTGCAGTGAGTGGCGACAGAACGAACTGTCAACTGGCGGTGCTAAGGTGGGCTTGATGAACTGTCTACAGGATCTACAGGTGAAGTGAACAGTTAAGGTAGGCTTTATGTACTGCCTGCAGGATCTACAGGTGAGGTGAACAGTTAAGGTAGGCTTGATGTACTGCCTGCAGGATCTACAGATGAGGTGACCAGTTAAGGTAGGCTTGATGTACTGCCTGCAGGATCTACAGGTGAGGTGAACAGTTAAGGTAGGCTTGATGTACTGCCTGCAGGATCTACAGGTGAGGAGACCAGTAAAGGTAGGCTTGATGTACTGCCTGCAGGATCTACAGATGAGGTGACCAGTTAAAGTACGCTTGATGTACTGCCTGCAGGATCTACAGGTGAGGTGACCAGTTAAGGTAGGCTTGATGTACTGCCTGCAGGATCTACAGGTGAGGTGACCAGTTAAGGTAGGCTTGATGTACTGCCTGCAGGATCTGCAGGTGAGGTGATCAGTTAAACTAAGCTTGATGTACTGCCTGCAGGATCTACAGGTGAGGTGATCAGTTAAGGTAGGCTTGATGTTCTGCCTGCAGGATCTACAGATGAGGTGACCAGTTAAGGTAGGCTTGATGTACTGCCTGCAGGATCTACAGGTGAGGTGACCAGTTAAGGTAGGCTTGATGTACTGCCTGCAAGATCTGCAGGTGAGGTGACCAGTTAAGGCAGTATGACGAGAGAGGTCTGTGTTAACAGGCTTTAACATTTCGGCCGTTACAAAGCTGCAGGTCCGGCTTATTGCTGTCCGAAAGTGCCACATCACACCTGCAGAACAGAAGCAGACCGCCATGATATTCCTTTACTGTACCTTCCCAGTCAGACTGCCAGTGAACTGCAACTGATGGACAAATCTGTCTTGTGACTGTAATGAGAGGTTCTGCTGTTGTGTAGCCACAGCAGCACAGATCGCGCTGTCATCAGACTGAGATTGGGCGAGATTTGTATTGAAACAGGGGATACAGCGGCCATGTCAGCCAACATTACAGCAGGATACCGTGCCACCGGCTTTTATCCCATCAACCCCTTGGTTATTGCCGGCCCAACTTTTGCTCCCAGTCTGCTAACACACAGTGAGGACGCTCAGGTCTGCAACGTTGTGACACTGACTTAGACGCCAGTTGCTGTTCTTTTGTCATACCAAAACACTCGGAAGGCTTTTCTTGTGCCTGGTACATCTGGCAACGTTGTGTCAACCAACAGGAATGATGATACGTTGGGGTATGGTACAGAAGAGTGTCATTAAATAACAGGGCGGAGTACTGCAAACAAATATTTGCAGTGTAAGACTAACACCAAAGGGGGACGATAAGAAAAGTGCCACTGTGTTTCAGAGCGAACCGACTGCAAGGAAGTACAAAAAAATGTTGGTTTGTTGTATCTGTCGAAATGACAGACATGCGCTGTTCTGTAGTATGGGTGGCGCCATGTCTAGGAAATCTACGATGGATTGACGGTTATAGCAAAAGAAGAATTCCTTTGTCTTTGTCTGAAAAAACGTAATTTTGCATTGTCTTATGGATTGTTTATCTTCAGTCTACATTGGATCCTTCCCGTTTAATTTCATATTTCTACTTATTTAAATAAAACAACGCTGTCACAATCTGCACTTCCTTCAGTTGAACTGCCCTCTATTCACATATACCTGCAATATATATTCACAATAAAACATCCGCTATGCACGTAACATGAAGCACTGTTTACTGGAAACTCTTCCGGCACTCGACGACCATAACACCCTGAGGGGTGCCGATAATATGGCAAATTGCTAAGTTTTAGAAACGTCCGAATTTTCATAAAACAAACAATATTAACGGTAAGTTCCTGAACAAAGAAACAGCCCTGTAATTTCTTTCCGCCTAAGTGTTCCTTCACGTATATTTGGGAAGATGATAGACACGTGATGTTGCACGTAAACAAATATGGCTGTTTCTAAGGGCTTCAGGAGTTTCAGGAGTTTCCTCCATATTTTCTGGCGCAAAATATCTCTATTTAAGACCTTTCGGCATCTTACAATAGAAATGTAAATTTATTCTTCAGTGGGCTTGCATGAGCACAAGATTTTCACTTGGCACTCCGTGCCAGTTGCACATAATTACAGAATAAGACGTAAACACAGACATAGAATCAGAATATTCAAACAACAGACATAACTGTTTGTACAGTGCCAGCTGTCTGTAACAGAACGCACGGTTCTTTGAATGGCCCACCGATTCATTCACGGAGCCCCTAGAGGTTTTACCGACAGCAAATCAGCCACTTTGTATCTTCGAAGCTCTAAAGTTTTATGGAAAGTAAAACCCAAGGAAAACGGTACAGTAAATTGTACAGCAGAGAACGCACTTTCACCTCGTATATAGAAAAAGAAATTCCTTACTTTCTGATGAGGCGTAAGCACAAAAACAAAGAGAAAGTCGAACATTTTTGTAGCCAATTTCTCACTTGCATTTCAAGTAGCAAATTTAAAACCCTGAACAAAAGAACACGTCAGCAGTTGCTGCTGCCGCCACCCTGAACTGTCCTGCACTATCAACAGTATTTGAAATATCGTGGCGGTCCGTCCATTGCTGTTGTTCAACTGTGGCAACCTTAATACAGTGACCGGGCTGCAGGCTGGAACTGCGAGGAAACTTAGTTCGATGTCAAACAGGGGTAAGAGGCTTTTATATTGTCAAAAGCATGCAAATAGAAACAGAAAACCACAATCACTTTTTTCAATTAGTCCCGGGGTAAAGCAGCTGGAGCGTGAAGCTGATAACCATCAACGACATAGCCCCAAGATTAAGGATCAGTCTGCAGTAACAGCTGTTACTGTACTTATTGCTGCTGTTGTCAGTGACAGTTGTACTTTCATATTCTGTCAGTAAAGTAGATGTCAGATACAGCAGTAAATTAGAATAGCAGCATTTTGTGTGAATCATGTTGGAATTTCCAGTAACTTTGCACTGTGCAGTGCCACTGTATTGACACATAGCTGTACTAATTATCGCAATGATAGACAGTACTGGGCAGAGATAAGCAGCTTAGTGTGACATGTTTACTGTTTAAATACAGCTTACAGTCTTCAGATATGTTATCATTATGAAATAAACATCATAAGCAACTGCTGCGTAATATTTACAGAATATCACGTGATTCAGTTTATCCTGCACTGTCTTATTGCAAAATAAAAGTATTTTCGACACAAAAAATTCTTTAAAGTGAACTTTGGCACTGAACAGCATCAAAGTACAAACCGTTTATAATCCAGTCCACAAATAACAACTCCCATTATCACCCTAACACACATCACAATGTATTACTGCCATAACTAACTGCATTCACTGTGCTGTCTTACTTACAATAAATACCCATGATATTGCCTGCTCTAACGTACCTCAGATGACTGTAATGTTTAAAAATACCAAACAAATGACCTTGTCCAAGCCAGCTTAATCATTTCCACACACGTTGACTTTATATCATCCTCCCAATACATTCACATATAATTCATCTGAGACCTTATATGATAAAAATGCCCTAAACAACATACATTTAATTTCCTGCTGTATCCACTGTGCTGTTGTGTGGTTGTGGCAACTTACAGGAAACATTTTGTGTTAACCCAGTTTGAATGCAACAGCAGACACAGTGCATGTGCACTGGAGCAAAAAGCGTGCTGCTGCACTGTGCTGACAGGGGGAAGTCCCACACATAAAACACTTTATGTGACACACTTGATCTCACTCACGCACTCCCAACCCCTACAAACTCCGTACTATTGGCCATTTGTGGTTTAAATCCATTCACTGTCACTGTCACTCTATCAGGATTCCTACTACAGACTGTCAAACAGTAAATTTTCGCTCAAACTGTATTTTGCACAAACATTATCCTATGAAATGTATAATATTCCATTGCACATAACTACCATTTTAGGTCCTTAAAATAAGTGATGCTTGTGTCGCTACCACCGCAAATTCGCGTGTCGGCCATGTTGTTATTACTTAGTAGGAAACTGATACTTAGAGCGTTGAGGTGACCTTCAAAAGTGTGACGTTCCTATATCGTGCAGTGGTCAGTTGTTTCAACAGATGAAGTAAATAGCAAAATAACTGGCTTTCTGCAAGGAAAGCTTTCTAAAATCCACACTTTTAACATCACCATGCTGTTTGTGTGTCTGTCTGTAACATTTAAATTACTGAACTGCGTGACATTGCTACAAATCCGGTGTGAATATTACGATGACCTTGGGGGGCACTACAACGCATTAGGTTTCAATTGCAGACACTTGGTAAAAACAAAGTGGAGAACATGCAAAGTTTTGAGGTGTGGGCAATACTTCTTGCAGAACATATTTTGTGTGCTACTAGATCGTGGAGAATTGTAACAATTTATTGCATATATATAGTTATAGATTGTGCAATATCAATATGGCGACAGTAGAAATGTTTGGTTAGGTTTCTGTTTCTGATGACAAAGGAACAGTGGACATGGGCATGTGAAATTTCATATGGCAGTAAATTGTATACATGTCTACAGATTACATGCAAAATAATATTTATAAAATATGTACAGGTGATTATGTGAATATGTGCGGTACAGCAGACAGTTTAATGGTGACACAATATGTGTGGTACAGCAGACAGTTTAATGGTGACACAATATGTGCGGTACAGCAGACAGTTTAATGTTGACACAATATGTGCGGTACAGCAGACAGTTTAATGGTGACACAATATGTGCGGTACAGCAGACAGTTTAATGGTGACACAATACGTGTGGTACAGCAGACAGTTTAATGGTGACACAATATGTGTGGTACAGCAGACAGTTTAATGGTGACACAATATGTGTGGTACAGCAGACA
>Ga0209628_10003050_pt1 | contig 11581 bp, 11 predicted proteins | sample TergutCu122P4_FD_187285 | JGI IMG/M metagenome (GOLD analysis project Ga0209628, IMG submission 187285) | Cubitermes ugandensis P4 segment gut microbial communities from Kakamega Forest, Kenya - Cu122 P4 (SPAdes) (version 2) | ecosystem: Host-associated > Arthropoda: Insects > Digestive system...
CCTCTATCCTCTATCCTCTATCCTCTATCCTCTATCCTCTATCCTCTATCCTCTATCCTCTATCCTCTATCCTCTATCCTCTATCCTCTATCCTCTATCCTCTATCCTCTATCCTCTAACAATGTCGACAGTAACACGAACCAAACCAGGCAGGAAAACACGGCGTCAAGGACAAGGAAAACGTCTTCCGAAAGGTCCCAACGGCGGAATCCAGCTTCTTTTGATCCAAACGATTGATCCGCTCGGCAAACAGGGGGATATTGTCGAAGTCAAACCGGGATATGCCAACAATTATCTGATTCCGCAGGGTTTGGCGACGATTGCGACCGACCACCACAAACGGATGGTCGAAAAGCACAAAGCCAAATTGATGGAAATTCAAAAGAAACGGCTTGTCGGGCTTCGTTCTCTGGACGAAGAACTTCGCAAAAGAAGCGTTTCCATCGAAGCCAACGCGAATGAAGAAGGCCATCTTTACGGTTCCGTCGGAGCGGATGATATCATCAAAGCGTTGCGAGCGGAGAATTTGGTGCTCACGGCGGACCAGTTGCGGCTCAGCGGTCCGCTCAAAGAACTGGGACTTTACACGGTCCGTGTTTATCTTGGCCACGATATCGAAAGCGAGCTGAAAGTTTGGGTCGTTCCCTCCGTTACGGAAAAATAGGCTCTTTTTGTGCCGCCGTACCGGGTGCGGCGGCTGATGATTTATGACTTTCGGCGGTGTCTGCTTAATGGTTTTGATGTGCGGTTTTTTCACCGGCCTGCTCGTCTGGTGCACTTGGAAAGTCGTCAACAAATGAGAAATGAGAAATGAGAAATTGATTTCTCATTTCTCATTTCTCATTTCTCATTTACCGATGCTTTTTTACCTCGAAACCCTCGGCTGCCAAATGAACGTTTTGGACAGCGAATTGGCGACGGCGCAACTGATGGAAGCGGGCCATGAACCGACCACCGACCGTGACGCCGCCGATATTTTTCTGTTTAACACGTGCAGTATCCGGCAACATGCCGAGGACAAGGTGTACAGTGCGCTCGGTCGTTTGAAGCCGTGGAAAGCGGCGCAGCCGGGGCGATTCATCGGGATTCTCGGTTGCATGGCTCAAAAAGACAAGGAGTTGATCTTCCGCCGTGCTCCGCATGTTGATCTTGTCCTCGGACCGGGCCAATTGGAGCGTTTATCGACCATCATTGCGGAGATTTACGGTCAACGTGGAACGAGACGGTTGGAAGTCAGTTTGGTTCGTGGTGAACACCGCCATGAACAGGTCAAGGAAAGTTTCCGAAAATTCGATCCGCTCCGCCGACCGCAGGTTCGCAAAAACCGGTTCCAGGCAATGGTTCGGGTGATGCTCGGTTGCGATAAATTTTGTGCCTATTGCGTCGTTCCGTCGGTTCGCGGCCCGGAACAATGCCGCCCCCATCGGGAGATCGAGGAAGAGGTCCGAATTTTGGCCGATCAGGGGGCAATGGAAATCACGTTTATCGGTCAAACCGTCAATTCGTATCGGTACAAGAACGGTGAAACGACTATCCGGCTTTCCGACTTGCTGGAAAAAGCGAACGCCGTCAACGGAGTGGAACGCATCCGATTCGTAACGAATTACCCTAACGGAATGACCGACGATCTGCTTCAAGCGGTTCGTGATTTGCCGAAAGTCGCCCCGTATTTTCATGTCCCGGCCCAAAGCGGTGCGAACACGGTTCTCCAGCGGATGAAGCGAAATTACACGGCCGGAGATTACCAAAATCTTCTGGACCGGATTCGGACAACGGTTCCCGACGCGGCGATTACGAGCGATTTTATCGTCGGTTTTTGCGGCGAAACGGAGGAAGAGTTTCAGCAAACGAAAGAGTTGGTTCGGACCGGGCGGTTTAAGAACAGCTTTATTTTCAAGTACAGCGAACGGCCGGGAACGCAGGCCGCTGAACTCTACCCGGACGATGTTCCGGAAGAGACCAAACGGCTGCGCAACAGCGAGCTTTTGGAAATCCAAGACGCGATTTCGCTGGAGTTGAATCGGGAATTCCTCGGCAAAACGGTCCGGGTACTATTCGACGAACAGGGGGAAAACGGTCAAATTCTTGGTCGAACCGATTGCGACCGAATCGTCGCTTGTGAAGAGACACCTCACCTTTTCGGACGATTTTCAAACGTGTTCATCGACGACGCGCTGCCGTTTACGCTTTTGGGAAGGGTAATGTAGTCTTTTTACTGTCGTCGGTTCACTTTGGGTACGTATTCGTGCGGACGGCAGCGAAGCACTTTCGCTTCGAGAATTTTGTCCGGTTCCGGCTGGTTTTCTTTTTCCGGATCAATCCGTGTAATGTCGGAAAGCACTTCCATACCGTCAACGATTCGACCGAAAACCGTGTGTTTTCCGTCAAGAAACGAAGTCGGAACGAACGTCAGGAAAAACTGCGAGCCGTTTGTATGCGGACCGGCGTTGGCCATGCTGATCGAGCCGCGAAAATGCCGACGGTAATCCGGTTTGTAACACTCGCAATCGAACATGTAGCCCGGTCCGCCGGTCCCTGTTCCCTTCGGATCGCCTCCTTGTGCCATGAAACTCGGCAAAACGCGGTGGAACACGACATTTTTGTAAAATCCTTTGTTCACGAGCGAAATGAAACTGGCGACCGTGTTCGGAGCATCGTCTTCAAAAAGTTCAAGAACGATGTCCCCTTTGTTCGTTTTGAGAAGAACCTGCGGGTTTTGTTTGGCCGGATCGGTCTCCGCTTCTTCTTTTTTCCGGATTTCCAGTTCTTTTTCCCAGCTTTCCCAAGTCATCTGCATCATGGAAAGCATCGCCATGTTCGCCCGGGTTTTATCGTCGGTCTGTTCGAGATAAAACTGGAGGTAGGTCTTCTCCATTCCAGGTATCTTTTCATTTTGAGCAAATGCGAGCCATTTGTCAGCCAATTCGTACTGCATTGATTTGAGTGCGCTCAAACCGGCGACCACGTAAAGTAACCTACTGGTTTCCGGGATACCGTAAGTCTCCATTTTTTGGAAATATTCGACGACTTTTTCGTAATTTTCACGTCCGCTTTCCCATTCGATCAAACTGAAAATGTGCATGAAAACGTAAGGATTTTTGTAAGGCGTTTCCTCAAAGGCTTTGAATGCCAACACGGTCAATTCCGGTTGTTTTTTCGTGCCGACCGCGACTTTCTCGTTGTACTGCTTTTCAATTTCGATCATACGGTCCGGCTTGGCTTGCTGATATTCCAGCTTCAGAGCACGGAGTTCCTTGAGACGTTCGAGCCAGTCTTTGTAGGCCAGATGAAATTCGGCGTTGGCCGGGCCGAGCTTCGCGGCTTCTTCCGCCGTCAGTCTTGACATTTCCTGCAAGTCGGCCTGCGTCGGCCCTTGGGGCGGCGAAGCGGGTGCCTCTGATTCCTGCGAAAACGCAAGTGTTCCCAAACTGAAAACGAGTAGAAGTGTAAACGTAAAAATTGATTTTGGCATTGTGAAAAAAGGAGGTTAAAGGGAAAAATGGAACTCAAAGTGTAAATGGGTTGGTAGTGAAACTGAAAAAAGTGTTGAAATTCAAAATCGGAAATAGGAGAGGATATTTTAGGGGTGTGGCCGTGATTTTAGGTCGTTTTTCGTTTCGAAAACTGGGGAAACAACCTTGTTTAACGATCCCGGACATTGCCTGAAATCACGGCTACACCCGATATTTTACACCCGATTTCCGATTTCCTCTACTGTTTTGAGTCACCATTTGTTTACGGTTTGAGTGAACAAAACATTTCGGGTGTTCCTTGCTATCGTTTTGGCCGTTTTCCGACGATGACGGTCTTTTCCAGCTTCTCGCCGTTACGGACGATTGTCAGGATCACTTCCGTGCCCGGCGGAGTTAAAATCACTTCGTGCGTCAAATGAGTGGGGTTATGGATTTCCTTGTCGCCCCACTTGAGAATAATGTCTCCCGGTTTTAAGCCGACCCGATCCGCCGGCGACTTGCCTTTAATCTCTGAAATGACAATGCCTTTGCCCGGCTCGACACCGTTTTTCACGGCGTAAGAATTGTCCAGCGGATCAATCTTGCTGATTCCCAAATATCCATGAACGAGATTCCCGTTCGATTGCCGGATTTGCTCGTAAATCCTTTTGGCAAGTACGCTGGGAATGGCAAACCCGATTCCCTGGTACGTTTCCCCGTAAATCGCCGTGTTGATTCCGATCAATTCTCCCCGCATGTTCAGCAGCGGTCCACCGCTGTTGCCCGGATTGATTGCGGCGTCCGTCTGGAGAAACTCTTGGTGCATCGGGCTGTCCGGAATCTCGCGGTAGCGTTCTTTGGCACTGATAATCCCTTGAGTTACCGTGTGCGCAAGTCCAAACGGATTGCCGATAGCCAAAACCGAGTCCCCGACCTCGGTGGAGTCGCTGTCCCCCCATTCCATTGCGGTAAGATTTTTTTCGTCGATTTTCAAAACGGCCAAATCGGTTGATTCATCGTACCCGACCAGTTCGACATGATCGACTTCACGACCATCGCTCAGGACGACTTGCACACTGTCGGCGGAACCGACGACGTGGAAATTGGTCAAAATGTATCCTTCCGAATCGATAATCACGCCGGAACCCTCCCCGTAAATTTCCTGAGTCGGTCCGCGGCGAAAACGGTTTCCGAAAGGATCGAGAAGCAGGGTCGTCGGTTGAGTTCCCTGCGTTTTGACACCGACGACGGTGGGGCCGACCTTTTTCACAACCCAGGGAATAAGAGCTTCGGAAGGGGTTGCAATTCCGTTGTCCCTCAGTTTCTGAAACAGTTCAAAAGCGGCCTCGGCCTTCGCTTTTTCGGCACCTCGATTGATCGAATAGGAAATCGGCATCGCCATCCAGGGAACGATCCAAATGCCGAAAAGGAAGCACAGGATGAAAATCAAAAGGGGGAGCGGAGACGAACGCCGTCTTGGGACCGGAAAATTTTGAGGATCACTCATGGATATTGTTGTCAGACCGGGAATAGCTCAGGGGGCAACCGCGATTTCAGGCATACGGTGAAACGAAACGACTGGACGAATTATATTCCTTCGCGGAGATATTTCAAGTCAAAAATTTCTGTTTTCCTTTTCACTTTTGCTCTTGACTTTTTTTCTGAAATAGGGGATTCTTTCGAAATAACTTTCTCATTTTCCCGGAATTCATGCCCACACTTCAAGTTTTTGATGTTATCGTCCTGATTTTGGTCGGCTACTTGACCCTGCGCGGCATGTTGCGAGGCGTCGTCGCCCAGATTCTGTCGATCGTTTCGCTCGTAGTCTGCTGGATCGTCGCCGTGAAATTCAGCCCGGTCGTCGCACCGATGGTTTCCTACGAACCGCCCTGGAACCGCATAATCGCGATGCTTCTCCTGTTTGTCGGCGGTTTCGTCGCGTTTTGGCTTTTGCGCGGTCTGCTGGACAGTATTATCAGAACGATTCGGCTCAAAAGCGCGGACCGGTCGCTTGGAGCAGTCCTCGGTTTTGCCAAGGGTGTGTTCCTTTGCCTGATTATCACGTTTTTTCTCGTTGTTTTTTCGGAAAGCACTCGCAATTTCGCTCTGGAATCGGTCAGCGGCAGGTTTTTCGCTCACGGAATCGAAAGAATTTCCGTCTTGATCCCGAAAGACGCCGGTGAGGTACTCTCAAAAAACATTGCGAAATTTCAGGAATCGCTCGAAAAGAAATTCGGGACCGATCCGAAACCTCTTGACTTGAATCCGCTTATCAATCAGGTGAAAGAGAGCTTTGCGGGCGTTTTATCGCTCAAAGACATCGAAACGCAATCGACGCCGACGCCATCGTTGCTCCGCGAGAAAATCGCGTCCAGTCCAACGATCACGGAGCCACCCAAACAACCGACGGAACCCGAACCCGCCCGACGAACCGTACTCCCCTTCCAACCAAAATAAACAACTCTGTCGTCTGCCGTCCGATACCTGATACCTTTCCGTTATGACTTTTGAAGAATCACTCCTCCAATTGGAAAAGATCGTGCGAACGCTTGACGACGGAAAAACGTCGCTCGACGAAGCACTGGAAAAATACGAGGAAGGGATACGTCTGTTACGGCACTGCACGGAACTGTTGGACGGTGCCAAGCGGCGAATCGAAATTCTCCGCGGCGTCAGCGAAGAAGGAACACCCGTTTTGGAAATGAAAAATGAGAAATGAGAAATGAGAAATGAGAAATCTGTTTCCCACTCACCACTTATCACTTATCACTTATCACTAATCCTTCCCACATATTATGCATTTTCAACTCGATGGGCAGATTGCCGTAGTTACCGGAGCGTCTGGCGGTATTGGCCGGGCGATTGCTCTTGCTTTGGCCGAAAGCGGAGCGGAAGTTCTCTTGCACACCAACCGGCAACCGGAGGTTGCACTTTCCACCGTGCAGTCGATTCAAAAAGGGGGCGGCAAAGCGTCGTTCCTCACGGCGGACCTTTCGGTGCCGGAAAAGCAGGACGCATTCGTGCAAAGCGTTCTATCGATGCACTCCAACATCGATCACTGGATCAACGCCGCCGGAGTCGATTTGATGAGCGACGCAAACCGCGATTTGTCATACGAGGAAAAACTCAAATTGCTTTGGTCCGTCGATTTTCTGGCTGCGGTTCGCATGTCCAAACAAATCGGCAAGAGAATGAAGCAAGTGGGGAAAGGGACTATTCTCTTTTTCGGCTGGGACGGCGTTGACCGCGGCATGGCCGGTGATACCGCCGAGCTGTACGGAGCCGTCAAGGGGGCGATTCACGGGTTTACGAAATCGTTTGCCCATTCGCTCGCTCCGGAGGTTCGGGTCAACTGTATTTCGCCCGGCTGGATTGAGACGACCTGGGGAAAAAGAGCGTCGGTGTCCATGAGAGAGCGAGGGAGCAACAGATCGCTGATGAATCGCTGGGGCAACCCGGAAGACGTTGCGTCGGCGGCACTGTTTTTGGTGTCCAATGCGGCGTCATACGTCAACGGTCAGTGTCTCGCTCTCAATGGAGGATTCCGGTTTTACTGAAGACGCAATATCGCTATCGTCAGGTTGCACGGTCGCTCTTCCGTAATCTGACGATTGCGGCTCTGTGATTAGCCGCGGAATACCAGGAAAAAGGAGCGTAAACTGGGTTCCGTGTCCGAGTTCCGATTGAAGAATCATTCGTCCGCCGTGCGTTTCGATGGTTTTTCGGACCGTCGGCAAGCCCAAGCCGTTTCCCTCCGCTTTCGTCGAAAAAAAAGGATCGAACACCTGTGACGCCGTTCGGTCGTCCATGCCGATTCCGGTGTCGATCAGGTCAATCACCACTTCATTGCCGCTTTTCCGGGTACGGATCACGAGTTTACCGCCATCCGGCATCGCTTGCTGAGCGTTAATCATCAGGTTCAAAATTGCCCGGCGAAACGACCTGGCGTCCAGTTTCACGGTCGGCAAGTCGTTGGCGTAATACTCCAGAATTTCGATGTTCGACGCTTTGGCTTGGGGACGGTAGAAATCGATCAGGTCCCGAATCTGCCGATTCACGTCGCGGGGTTCCAGATTCAAGCGGTCTGCTCCGGCGTAATCGAGAAATTCATGCAGCAGTTCCTCCAGGCGGCCGCACTCTTTTTTGACGGTATCGATTTTCTTGAGTGCCCGGGTTTGCGCTCGAAGCTCAAGCCCTTCCAAATCTTCCGCCAGAAGCTGCATATTCAAGCGAATCGTCGAAAGCGGATTCTTGATCTCATGCGCAAGCCCCCCCACCAGTTGGGCCATTTCCGTATAGTGGTCAATCAAATCGCGCATAAGAGGAGCTTTCAGACGGCAGGTGGAGGCTTACTTCTTCCGTTTTTTCGATTTCTTTTGGGATTTTTCCTGGACTTGCTCTTCCATTTCCTTACCGGGCTTGAACGTAACGATGAATTTTTCGTCGACCTTGACTTCCTGTCCGGTTCTCGGGTTCCTTGCGATTCTTGCGGCGCGGCGTTTCACTTCGAATACGCCGAAATTCCGCAGTTCAATGCGTCCGGCTCCCACAAGGGTTTCGATAATTACGTCAAAAGTCTTTTGCACAATTTCCTTTGTCAAAAGCTGTGTTTGGTCAAGCCGCTCCGAAACGATTCGAACGATGTCTTTTTTGGTCACGCCAATGGCCTCCCTTGGTAATATGGAATCGAAAAGAAAAAAACGAAGTCCCGCCCGGTCTCGAAAAATTTCAGGCAAAACCCCGTACCAATGATAATTTCACTAAGTCTATAAGCCGCCGTAGGTAAAGTCAAGTAAGCAAAAAAAATTCACACGCCCGATCCTTGAACTCGTCAACGAATCAGACCCAATCAGAACCGCGCACGGAGCAAGCGGTTCGCGCTACCACCGGGGGCACCGCTTACTGCGTGCGCGGCTCTGATGGGGCGGCGTTGAATAGTTGGGTTATTTATAAAACTCCCGGACTCGCATGATCGACTCGAAGCCGCCGCAGTCGAGACAGTCTTCCAGACACCGCATCGCCGGATGGTCCGGGGAAAGCAACTCGTATTTTCGCTTGACCGAACCGATCACATGGTCGAGGCCAAGCGGGATCGCTTTGGTCAAAAACGCACTTTCGAGCGGTCCTTTGGTCGGCGAACCATCGGCCCGCTTCGGTGGGAGCATCACCGTGAAATTACTCAGACCGACCGAAGCGTGAACCCCTTGAAAATCGGGATCGCCTTGAATCATTGCCAACGCGGTCAAAAGACGCTTGACGTTCCCTTCGGAATCGGTCCCAATCGGTGCGATGCCGGGATCGAAAATACAGTCGTCGTTCGGAATACCATATTTCCTCGCTTCGGCAAGCAGGAATTTCGCGGCCTCGAACGTTTCTTCGGCAGTGTGGCACGCCCCTCCCTTGTGTTCGGAAATGAGCAAAATCGGGCGGAACGGCACAATTTTGTAAAGCTCAAACATTTCGGAACGGAGCGGCGAAATCGAGTTAAGAATCGGCTTACCACGAGTGGGATCACACGCTTTGAGTCCCGCTTCCGCAATGGCCGGGTCGGGTGTATCGACGGAAATCGGCACCGTCGTCACTTGATGCACTTCACCGACCAGCATTTGCATGAAGTCCGGCGTTCGTGGTCCGACATTCACGTCGATAAAAGCGGCCCCTCCTTCTTCTTGGGATCGGGCAAGCTCTTTGAGGCCGGCAATGTCTTCCGCTTCAAACAGTTTATGGGTCGAAGGAACCGAGTCGTTGATCGATTCACCGATAATTTTCAATTGCATGGCTTTCACTCGTTTGGTTTCATTAGGTTATATCATTTTCCCCGATTGGGTTCCTTTGATTATCTCCGTAATGACTCTTTTTTCAAGAGACCCGGAGGTAACCAATGGCCCGCCTTAGTACTACAGCGCAATGGCCACGATGAGATAAAACTGTAAAAAAGCGAAGAATAGCACTGAGAGTAACTTTGCCCCCATGAAATTCTGGGGTTAATTTCAGGTCTTTCAAGCGTCTATTGTTCGGATGGAGCCCCAACTCCATTCGGAAAGGACTCGCCGAAAAAGAAATGAATTGCGTGATTGTCAACCGCAAAAGAACGGGACGAACGAAGTACATTGAGATTTTCGCCGATTTACAGACGGATATTCGTTCCCTCGTCGATCCGCATTCGCAAACCCATCCGACCTTCGATTTTTGTTTTTGTCAATCGCAATACCGACCGACTTAAAATCCTTTACTGGGACCGTGACGGTTACGCCCTTTGGTACAAGCGTCTGGCGTGTGCGTATGCGCTGAACAATGAAGCGGCGTTGCGGCTTTATTGTACAGATGGAAGGCTGAACATCGATAATAATGTTGCGGAAAGGGCGTTGCGTTCTTTCGTGCTCGGACGAAAGAATTGGTTGTTCTTCGGTAGCCCGGAGGCGGGTCGCAAATCGGCGATCTTGATGACAGTGTTGTCGAGTGCGCGGCGGCATGGTTTGAACGAGTTTGACTATCTGGTGGACGTGCTGTATCGGTTGAGCGATTGGAATCCGAAGGTGGACTCGATGGCGAGTCTGCTGCCGGATCGCCGGGTGAAATCGCCGACCCCGCCGACGGAAGCGGCGACTCTCGTCGCCGCGAGATAACAGCTCACCCCCTCTTTTTCGGTGTTTTTATCGCTACGTCTCTTACATCGGATGCAAACCGAATCTCCTGAAGACGCACTTCGTGGAACCGATACTCATTTCCCGTTTTTCATTTGAATCGTTCCGTCCAGCGGACTGCTTGCCGTAGCGTAAAGTTTTTTCGGTATACGACCGGAAAGATAGGAAAGCCGGCCCGCTTCACAGGCGAGATTCATCGCACGGGCCATTTGTACCGGGTCCTGAGCGTGGGCAATTGCCGTGTTGAGTAGCACACCGTCGACGCCAAGTTCCATTGCGAAGGAAACATCGCTGGCCGCTCCGACTCCGGCGTCGACGATCACCGGATAGTCGGGATCGTTTTCCTTGAGGTATTCCATGCAGATTCGGATCGCGTTCGGATTCAAAATCCCTTGGCCGCTCCCGATGGGACTTCCGGCGGGCATGACGGCAACGGCCCCCGCTTTTTTCAGGCGAATCGCCAGTAGCGGATCGTCACTGGTGTAAACGAGTACCTGAAAACCGTCCTTGATGAGCTGTTCCGTTGCTTCCAGCGTTTCAATCGGGTCGGGGAGCAGGGTTTTCGCGTCGCCGAGACACTCGAGTTTGACCCAATCGGCACCAGGATTCCCCATTTGCGTCAGGATTTCCCGACCGAGCCGGGCAACCCGGATCGCATCTTCGGCGGAAAAGCATCCAGCGGTGTTCGGTAAAATCGTGTACCGCTTCGTGTCGATGAAATCAAGCAGGTTTTTTCCGTGCGGATCAATCAGCCGTTCCCGGCGAATCGCGACGGTGATACATTCTGCGCCGGAAACGTCCAGAGCTTGCTGCATGATTTCGTAGGACGAATACTTGCCGGTTCCGACGAACAAGCGGTTCTTGAATGTGAAAGTGCCGATTTTGAACATAAAATAAAATAGAGGATAGAGGATAGAGGATAGAGGATAGAGGATAGAGGATAGAACATTTAGCCGCCGTACCCTTGCGGCGCACAAACAAATAATAATTGAAAACGTAAAAAAATCCATGCCCTATACCAACGCCAAACGCTCTCTATAATACGCTTGTTATGAAACGTTGGAACTTCGCAACTCGTGACCGGATTGGAATCGCGGCGGCCATTTTATTGGTTATGGCCGGAGTCTCTTACGGTCTGTCGTACATCGCTCACGATGAATCGATCAAACCGATGGCCGTGAGTGTGCGGATTGGGCTTCCGATGTTTTTTCTTTGGCTTGCCTGGCCGGACATCGCGGCGTTTCCACGTTGGATGCTTCAAGCGAGCATCCCGGTGACGATTCTGGTCGCAATTTATCCGCAATTACTTTGGTTTATCATCCCGGCCGTGTTGCTGATGATGTTTCTACAACCCAAACAGGCAAGAAAGAAGAAAAAATAGCGGCGGGAAAGGTTTAAGACGGCAGACGGCAGACGGCAGACGGCAGACGGCAGACGGCAGACGGCAGACGGCAGACGGCAGACGGCAGACGGCAGACGGCAGAC
>Ga0209628_10003051_pt1 | contig 11581 bp, 9 predicted proteins | sample TergutCu122P4_FD_187285 | JGI IMG/M metagenome (GOLD analysis project Ga0209628, IMG submission 187285) | Cubitermes ugandensis P4 segment gut microbial communities from Kakamega Forest, Kenya - Cu122 P4 (SPAdes) (version 2) | ecosystem: Host-associated > Arthropoda: Insects > Digestive system >...
GATATTTGGAAATGTTTGTCACTGCATGGATGGGAATATTGGATATCAATACTGGAGAACTGGTTCATGTGAATGCTGGGCATAATCTTCCTCTTTTAAAACATCAAGAGGAATATAACTGGCTTAAATCAAAGCCAAGCTTCGTTTTAGGAGGAATGGAAAATATTAATTATACTCAGGAAAAAATACAGTTAAGCGCAGGAGATCAAATTCTTTTGTATACTGATGGAATTACAGAAGCCATTAATGAAAAAGAAGAATTTTTTGGTGATTCAAGATTGATTGATGTGATTAACAACGAACAGTTTTCAAATGTAACTGAAGTATTATCTTCAATAAAAACGAATATTGACGTTTTTGTGGGAGATTTAGATCAATTCGATGATATTACCATGTTAATATTAGAATATAAAAAATAATTAAAAAATTTAAAAAAAATAAATCAAAAAGCTTATCTTCGAGAATCAAATGATAAAAAAGCAAACAAATAGCTATTCAAAAAAAGAAATCTATGAAACCCTGCATCCTTGGGTTAAAGAATGGTTCGACAAGGAGTTTGATGATTTTACTCCTGCTCAAAAGCAAGCTATTGTGGATATTCATAAAGAGAATAATATACTTGTTTCATCCCCTACAGGTTCTGGAAAAACATTGACTGCTTTTTTATCAATTATTAGCGAACTTACAACACTTGCTGAAGAAAAAAAGCTAGAAGATAAAGTTTATTGTATTTATATTTCTCCTTTAAAAGCATTGGACAATGATATTTGGAAAAATTTAGAAATTCCACTTTCAGAAATTGATAAAATAGCTGCAAAAAATGGTGCCACTTATAAAAAAACCGCGACAAAAACTGAAAAGGGCCTTGGAATTCGAAAAGCGGTTAGAACTGGAGATACAACTCAATATGAAAGAACAAAGATGTTAAAACTTCCTCCTCATATTCTAATTACCACTCCAGAAACCTTATCAATTTTACTTGTAGCTCCAAAGTTTAGAGAAAAATTAGCTAATGTTAAATATGTTATTATTGATGAAATTCATTCTTTAGCTAATAATAAAAGAGGAGTTCATTTAAGTCTCTCTTTAGAGCGTCTTCAGCATTTAATAGGAACTTATACTCGAATAGGATTGTCAGCTACTGTTTCGCCATTAGAAAAAATAGCTAATTTTTTAGTTGGATATGAATATGGAATTGAACGAGACTGTTTAATTGTAGATATCGACTATCTTAAAGACTTAGATATCGAAGTACTTAGTCCTGTAGATGATATTGTAGTAGCTGAACATGATGAAACAAGGCTTGCAATGTATAACTTAGTAGATGACTTAATAATGGAACACAAAACAACTCTTATTTTTGCAAATACCAGAAGGGGAACAGAAAGTCTCCTTTATAATCTAAAAGAAATGTTTCCAGAAAATTATAATTCAAAGAATATTATGGCACATCACTCATCGCTTTCAAAAGAGTTAAGGTTTGAAGCTGAGGAAAAATTAAAAGAAGGAAGTCTTAAAGCAGTTATTTCATCAACATCCCTTGAACTTGGAATAGATATAGGTTATATTGACTTAGTTATTCTCATCAACTCCCCTAAATCAGTCTCCCGAGCTTTGCAAAGAATTGGAAGAAGTGGGCACCAATTACATGCCATGTCAAAGGGAAGGCTAATTGTAACTGATAGGGATGATTTAGTAGAATGTTCAATTTTACTTAAAAATGCCAAGGAAGGAAGAATAGATAAGATAAAAATCCCAGAGAATGCACTAGATGTTTTATCCCAACATATTTATGGAATGGCAATTGAAAATCCATGGGATATTGATTATGCATATGAGGTGATTAGAAAAAGCTATTGTTATAAAGATCTCTCTCGTGACGATTATGAAGATGTTTTAAGCTATTTAGCTGGAGAGTATGTTGAACTTGAAGAGCGATATGTCTATGCAAAAATCTGGATCGATTATAAAAAAAATACCTTTGGAAAGAGAGGTCGGCTTGCACGAATGTTATATTCAACAAACATTGGAACGATTCCAGATAGTTCAAACGTTCGTGTTAAATGTGATGGAGAGACAATTGGAAAAATAGAACAAGACTTTATGGAAAAATTAAAAAAAGGAGATACATTCGTACTTGGAGGAGGGATATATAGATTTAATTATGGAAGAGGAATGACCATAAATGTTTCACCCGCCAGTGGCCCTCCAACAATTCCTTCCTGGTTTTCCCAACAACTCCCCCTTGCATTTGATTTGGCAATCGACATTCAGAGATTTAGAGCTATTATGGAAGGAAAATTCAAGTTTAAGCATGGAAAGGAAGAGATTATAGAATTCATTCACGAATACCTTTATGTTGATGAATTTGCAGCTAACTCTATTTATGAGTATTTTAGAGAACAATTTCTCTATGCACATGTTCCAAGTAATAAAAAGCTACTTATTGAATACTACACAGGATTTGGCGGAAGGAAATTTCTCGTGTTCCACAGCTTATTTGGAAGACAAGTTAACGATGCCTTGTCAAGAGCCATAGGGTATGTAATAGCTAAGCAAAAGAAAATAGACATAACCATTTCAATTTCTGACAACGGATTTTACTTAAGTTCAGATAAGAAAATGGGAGGTTTAGAAGCTTTTAAAAAAATAAGTTCTGAAAGTCTTCGAGATCTTCTAATAAAGTCCATTAATAAAAGCGAAACATTAGCTAGTAGATTTAGACACTGTGCTGGAAGGTCACTTATGACTTTGCGGCGATATAAAGGAAAGGATAAGTCAGTTGGAAAACAACAAGTAAGGGGAAAAATCCTTTTAAAATTTGTAGAAGAAATGGATGATAACTTTTCAATTCTTAAGGAAGCCCGAAGAGAAGTCATTGAAGACTTTATGGATGTTGAAAATGCTAAGCGTGTTATTCAATGGATAGAAAGTGGACAAATGGAAATAAAAACAATTAACACCATTATTCCATCACCTTTTGCTTTTAATTTAATTTCACGAGGATACTTAGATATCCTATCCCAAACAGATAAGGCAGAATTTGCAAAAAGAATGCATAAAGCTATTTTAGAAGAAATTAAAGATCAATTACTTGAAGATTACTATTAAAAATAATTAAAAAAATCATAATAACATTTAATTTTAAGAAAAATATTTAATTTGAAAAAAATATTTATTTTTATTATCATCCACGAAATCTAATTAATCTAAATTCTAATTCTCTTAGAAATCAAATAAATCTAAAAATCTAATTATCCTAGAAATCTAATTATATCTTTATCCGATGGAACACCTTTCTCTACTGGTTTCCATTGGTCTTCTTGAAAAAGTTCATATTTTTCAAAAACACAAGGTACTCCTTTTGCATGTAATAAATCAACATTGTCCATAATATGAAAATGTAAATGAGGTGCAGTTGAATTACCTGAATGACCAACATTAGCTAAAATTTGGCTTTTTTTGACCTTTTCTCCAGGCCTTACTTTTATTGATCCATTTTGAAGATGAGCAAAAAAAGCATAAATGTTTTCTCCACATTCCATTATGATATAATTCCCAACAACTGGCTGAAATCCTGTTTTTTCAGGATTAAAAGTTAATGCATTCTTTAAAACCACAAAAATATCCGAAATAACATGTGCCTTAGCTCTTTCTTCATAGCCATCAAAAACTTCTACAACTTTTCCATTACATGGAGCATAAATTTCTTTTCCCCATGAAAAACATTCATCTAAAGGAATGCCTTGAAAATAATATTTAAATTCATTTCCTTTGAAAAATTTCGATTTATTCCTTTTCCAGTCCACTTGCCAAAAATCAAAAGCATATTTTTGACCTAATTGCTCTGTGCCATGACTAGGAATTTTTTTTCCAGGAGTGTGTGGACTCATCCATTCTCCACGCAGTGGAAATTCAACTACCAAAGCATTTTCAAATTCATTAATCATAATTTTCTCCTTATTTATTCATAGCTTATTTATCTATAAATACCATTTTATACATCATATACCTTCAGAAACATTGTACAATGAATAAAAAAATTCTTTATTTCTAATTAGTTCATCAAAAGAACCTTTTTCTACAATCATTCCATTGTTAAGCACTATGATTTCATCAAATCTTTTTAGTTGATCTTTCTCAATCTTATGAGTAACTACAATTCTTGTAATCCCATCTAATTTTAATATAGAATTCATTATTTCTCTAGAAGTTGAGTTATCAAGTGATGATGTTGCCTCATCTACGAGTAAAATCTTTGAATCCTTTAAAAGTGCCCTAGCTATAGACACTCGCTGTTTTTCCCCTCCAGAAAGATTACGCCCTCCTTCACCACAATCATAATCAAAACCTTTTTCTTCAATTAATGGTGTGAGGCCTGCTTCCTTAACAGCTCGGTTAATTTTTTCTTGAGGAAAGTTATTAAAAAGAGTAATATTTTCCAAAATCGAACTATCAAAAAGAAAAACATTCTGTTCTATAATCGAAACGAAATTAGAAATACTAGATGGACTTAACTCAGAAATCTCTATTTCATCTAATTTTAAACTTCCTTTATAACTATCATAATATCCTTGAATCAGCCTAAGTAATGTAGATTTTCCTCCTCCGGACAATCCTACAATAACATAACTTTGACCTTTAAAAAATGTCATGTCAATATCCCTAAGTGTGAAATTATCATTATTATCATAAGCAAACTGAAGTTTATCAAAAGTTATTTTTTCTTCAAAATCGAAAATCTCTTTTTTCGTGTGAGTAATCTCAGAACCTTTAAGTGTATTTGCTACCTTATATATTAAAGCTTTTGATGCTTTCCGATTACTCAACAAGGGAAACAATTCTAAAATAGGTTCTGAAATATAATTAGAAAGTTGAACAAAACCCAATACAATACCAATAGTTATTACCCCTGTAAATGTCAAATACCCACCTAATACAATAATAACGGATGCAATAAGTATTGATGCCATTGCCCCTACTATAGACATGGAATCACTTAGACTACGACGTTCTTTCTTTGTATCTTCTAGGATAAAATTTTTAGTTTTGAATAATTCAAGGACTTTTTTCTCGGCATTAAAACTTTTAATTACTGTGAAACCATTTAACAAGTCTTTAACCTGATCAACGAAACTTTCGTTTACATCTGAAGTTTCTGTTTCTTTTTTGACTAATTTATCACTTACAAAAAGTGCATATATTAATGGGATCAACAAAGCTATCATTACAGCCCCCATCAAAAGTAAATTTATGGTGGCCATTGCTATAATAGTTGCTGCCAGTAACAGAATCTGACTAATGATTTTAACGCTCCCCATCAGGTAATTTTGCTCAATAGATACAAGATCGTTAGTAAACGCACTGATGAATTTCCCTGAAGTGGCGTTGCCAAATTCTCCAATATCTTTATTTAAGACTCTTTCAAAAATACTATTTTTATAATTTGAAAGTCCTGTCATGATAAACCTGTTTACAAATATTCTCCTAAAAATCAAAGACAGAACTAGAATTACTATGAAGACACCTGCAAATATAAGGCCTTCTAAGAGCATTCCACTGTCAAATTTACTTAACCCATCAACAACATAAATTAAAACAAATGCAATTAGTATGTTTGCTACAGCACCCAACATCTCGGTAATGATAGTTAAGACAAAATTCAATTTGTTATTTTTATAAAAGATTGAAAGTTCCTTAGGGTTTGGCATTGGCAAAGTTTCCCCGGGTTCGATTGTCTTTTCAATAACAACATTTTTTTCAGAATTGGAATCCGTATCTATCATTATATCACATTTAGATAAATAGAGTATATTAGATTGTATTAGATTGTATTAAATTATATATTACTTTATTAAATTGTGTATTAAATTATATTAGACTATATTAAATTGTGTTAGAGCATATTAGAGCTTATTCATATTCTAATTGTTCACCTAAATGATTTGTAAACAATAAATATCCCAAGGAGTATTAGAACTATTTGTAGCCACATATCAAAAATTATCTGTGGAATCAATCCCATTTTTGCTGCAATCCATGCAATAGCGAATATAATTAGCAAAATACCAACAAAAATCCCCGTTTTACTTATATTCCTTTTGATTTTAAGAGGAATATCATTATTTTCATCTATCATTTTATCACCTTGATTAAATTATAATTTTATGTTTTTAATAAATATTAAACAGCCCATCCTTCATCATCTTCTCCAGTAGCCGAATCATTGATAATTTTTACAACAAACAATGCGGAATAACAATTGGTTAAATATATTATAGGAGATTCTACACCTTCTGTGTCTCTTACTAAGTTTATTTTTAAGCTATCGTGAGTCCATCTCTCTGCACTAATTATCTTTTCCCATGGAATTCTTTTATCATTTTCTGGTGGAGAAACAATGATTATTCCCTTAGGAGCAACCTTTATTTTTGCTTTATTTTTAACAATTCTACCCCCAACCTTCTCAGCAACCCTACATCCAATTCCACGAGAACTCGCCATTTCAATTACTTTTTGAAGTTCTTCCTCAAAATCTTCTTTGGAATCATTTTTTGAATCTTTTAAATCTTCTAAATCTTCTTCCAAACCTTTTAAAATTTCTTCTAAGTCCTTTAAATCTTCCTCTAAATCTAGTTTAACAATGAATGCACTATTTTTTCCAAATTTTTTATCTATATTAAACTTCATTTATCACACCTAGAGTTTAATAATTGATTAAATATCATCATCTTCACTTTTAATGGTTAAATATCTTCAAGTTCTCATTAAGTGGTTAAATATCATCATCTTCACTTTTAATGGTTAAATATCTTCAAGTTCTCCTTTAGCTGAATCATTAATAATTTTTACTAGAAGTGCTAAAGAATAAGAATTGGTTAAATATATTATTGGGGATTCTACACCCTCATTGTCACTTACTAAATTTATTTTTAGACTTTCATCAGTCCTTTTCTCAGCATTAACTATCTTCTCCCATGGAATTCTTTTATCATTTTCAGGCGGGCAAACAATGATTATTCCTTTAGGAGCAACCTTTATTTTTGCTTTATTTTTAACAATTCTACCCCCAACCTTCTCAGCAACCCTACATCCAATTCCACGAGAACTCGCCATTATAATTACTTTTTGAAGTTCTTCCTCAAAATCTTCCAAATCTTCATTAGAATCTTTCAAATCATCTGAATCTTCTTTAAAATCTTTAAAATTTACTTCCAAATCTTTAAAAAAATTTTCTAAATCCTTTAAATCTTCCTCAGCATCTTTTAAATCCCCTAAATCTTCTTCTAAATTTTCTTCTAAATCTTTAAAACTTACTTCCAAATCTTTAAAAAATTTTTTCAAATCCTTTAATTCTTTTAAATCTTCATCAGAAATATCGTTTACCCCAAATCCTATCATAGATTTACCTATTTTAAACTTCATTTTTTCACCTTTATTAATCGATTAATAATTTTTTTAGTATTTTTTGATTTTTTCATTTTTGTCAAATTTAATTATTTTAAATATTGACAATGAAGTATATAAACTTTTTTATTTTATTTCGGAAAATTTTTGTTTTTTTTTAATTATTTAGTATTATCTTTGTTTTATTTAAATCAAAGTTAATAAGAGTTAAAAAATAATATGAACTGTATAATATATTTATTTTATATAGTATTTGGGAATATCATTTTTTTAATATGGAATAAAATGTTTAATAATATGTAAATAATTTTTAAACCTGATATATGAAAAAAATATTAAAAATATAAAAAAAATTTAAAAAAAAATTATATTCCGAATAAAATAATGAAAAAAAACAATAAAAATAAAATAATCATTTAAAATTGTTAAAATAAAAATAATAAATTAATATCAATTAAATTGACAATCATTTATAGCTACAAAGTGTCGAAATAATACCAAAACTTAAATTAACGAAATAGCTATTTTTTAATAATTTTTCAAAATCCAATTTTTCTTAAGAAACTATAAAATTTTTCTTAAGAAACTTTAAATATGATAAATGAAATAATTAACTTAACCTTTATGGGCGGGTTTTAAATTTTTTAAAACTTTAATTTAGACAATTTTTACTGAATATTATATTGGATGGAGTCCAGAGCATTGGATAGGCTCTTATGCAAATGTTATACTTTTTATGGATTTATTCATTTTAATGTATATTATTTTTTTAATCCTGCAAATGACAAGTTTTATTTGTAGGTATAAACCTCAATTTTAATTGAATTAATATTATAAGCTACTATTGTTTATTAAATATTGATGATTTTGAGAAATAATTGATTCTGTAATAAATTTCTCTTTATATGATAATCATTAGTTTATAGTGTTAATTTAGATTCATATTTTTATAAAAATATTATTATAATTAAATCAACTATTAACAAGTCAAAAAAAATTAAATAAGGAAGTTATATTTATGGCGAAGGCGAAAAAACGAAGGGCACGTGACACATGGAAAGAAAAATCTTGGTACACAATAAAAACACCAATAGCTTTTGGAGACAAAGAAATTGGTAACACTCCCTCAAGAGACCCTGATTTTTTAATTGGTAGGGGTGTTGAAGTTACCATGCGAGAATTAACTGGTGATTTTAGCAAACAGTATATTAAATTAAAATTTGAAGTAGATGGAGTGGCTGGAGACATAGCTAATACAAAGTTTACAGGACATAAGGTAACTACTGATTATGTTAGAAGCATGATCAGAAGAGGAACCAGTAGGATTGATTCTCATGTCACCATTAAAACAAAAGATGATTATAAAATGAAATTACATGTTTTAGCTATTACTACTAGAAGATCTAAATCATCACAACAGAAGTTCATGAGAGAAACCATTACAGAGTTAGTTGAACGATTAGCTAGTGAAAAAAGCTATGAAGATGTTATAGAAACATCCGTTAATGGAAGAATGGCTTCTGAAATCTATCATAAAGCTAAAAAGATTTATCCTCTTAAACGGGTAGAAATTGTAAAAAGTACTGTTTTAGATTAATTGTAGTGAAATATAATTCTAAAACATTTCTATTGCTTTATTAAATGAAGTTTAAATGTTTTTTTAGAATTAAAATTTTTTATAAAAAATATTTTTTTATTAAATTTATTTTTAGTTTTTTTAACTTTAATTTAAATTTTAATTGATAATATAATTTTATTTTTTTTTTAATTATTATTTTTTATAATTAATTTGAATTTTAATTTTAAATTATTATTTTATTTTTTTTTAATTATTTTTTTTAACTTAATTTGAATTTTAAAAAAATTTATAATTAATATTTTTATTTTTTTCAAACCTTTTTTTCAATAAATATTTTATTTTATCACCTTTTTTTACTCAATATTCAATAAATATTTTATTTTATCACCTTTTTTACTCATTATTCATAAATATTTTAACTTTATATTTTTTTGATATTTAATTTAATTTTTATTTTAAAGAGCGAATATCAATTATGAGCAAATATCAATTATCTAAAAGTTAGTACAACAACCAATTATTTTTTTGAAATTTTTCAAAGTTAAATATATATAAGCATTTTTTTAAATATAGCAATGGTACGATAAGATGGAAGAGATATTGATGATAAATTGGGTTTATGTTATTTTACTCTTTTTAGTTGGAACTTTGACATACCGCAGAAAAGCTCTCGATTTATGGGGTTCTCTTTCAATGGTCGTCATGGGGATAATAATTATATTTTCTGCTGGTGTGAACTGGTTATTCTTAATCTTACTATTTTTAGTTTTGAGTCTTTTTGTTACTAGATATAAAAAATCTTATAAAAAACAATTAGGCCTTTATGAAGGTAAACGAACGGCTAAAAATGTTATTTCAAATGGGGTTGTTGCGTTTATTATGGCAGCTTTTGGTGGGGTAGCTATTGGTAATTTTTATCTCCCATTTGTTGGTGGGTTTATTGGTGCTATTGCAACAGCTACTGCTGATACAATGGCTAGTGAAATTGGAATACTACAACAGCCACGACTAATCACAACAATGGAAAAAGTGGTTCCTGGAACAGATGGGGCAATTTCAACTTTGGGGACTGTTGTGGGAATCCTTGGTGCGGGGATTATTGGAATAGCTGCTTACTTATTAGGGATAATAACAGATCCTTTTTTATCACTGAAAATAGCTATAATATCTGGGACTATTGGTTGTTTTATGGATAGTTTTCTTGGAGCCGTTTTAGAAAGAAGAAATTTCTTGAATAATGAACATGTTAATCTTTTAGCTACCATTACTGGAGCTATTATAGGAATACTTTCCACTATTCCTTATGTACTTTTTTCACTTTTTTAATAATTTTTTATTTTGTTAGTGTTTTTTAATTTTCTGTGTTTTTTAATTTTTTAGTGTTTTTAACTTTTCTGTGTTTTTTACTTTTTTAGTGTTTTTTAATTTTCAAGCTCACAGTTTTACTATTTTCAAGCTAAAGTTTTTCAATTTTCAAGCTTAAAATTAATAAAAAGTTTAAATATTAATTTTATGTTAAATATACTCATGACTCTCGACTTAGTTTATGTTGGTTTCTGGGGTTTTATCGGAAGCTCTTCATTAATTATAGGCGCACTTATTGGTTATTATTTAAATATTCCTCAAAAAATTTCATCATCATTAATTGCTTTTAGTGCAGGAATATTAACTTCCGCCGTATGTTTTGAAATACTTTTTGAATCAAACCTGTATGGAGGTCTCATCCCAACAATAACTGGATTTATGATAGGAATGGGTATTTTCACGACAATGGACATTATTGTTAGTCATTTAAATACTAAATCAATTAAAGACGATTTCACTATCCTCGATGACTTCGATAATAAATCTAAAGACGAATCCACTTTCTCCAATGATTCAAAAAACAAATCAAAAGATGAGCAAGCTACCTACAAGGATTCAAGCAATTATAAAAATGATTATTCAGCATTGAAAGGAAAAATTAGTAAAATAATCAATTATAAAATTAAACCAGATAATAAATATGAAAAAAGTAGTTTAATTAGCGTGTTTAGTGTATTAATCGAAGGAATTCCGGACGCTTTAGCTATTGGATTAATATTAATTATAGGAGGACCTATTAGTATTGCATTAGTAATTTCAATTTTTCTAGCAAATTTATTCGAAGGCCTTTCAGGTGCAGAAAGTATGAGATTAGGAAAATGGAAAAAAAATTCAATATTTCGAATATGGATTTTTGTGGTTTTACTAGCTCCAATTTGTGCAATGTTAGGATATATTATATTTTCTAATACAGACCACCATATTTTATCACTTGCTTTAGGAATTTCTGCAGGAGCTATAATATCTATGATTGCGGATACAATGCTCCCCCAAGCATTCAATGAAACTCAAGAATATACCGGTACCCTAATGGCATTAGGATTCATTACATCATTTGTTTTATCTCACACAATTTAACCATGAAATTTTTAAAAAAAAATAACTATAATTTTAATTTTAAAAAATAATATCTTTAATTTTAATTTTTAAAAAAAATAACTTTAATTTTAAAAATTTATGATAAATTTTAAAGGAAGAATAAAAATATTCTAGAGTTTAATTATTTTTTAA
>Ga0209628_10003052_pt1 | contig 11578 bp, 7 predicted proteins | sample TergutCu122P4_FD_187285 | JGI IMG/M metagenome (GOLD analysis project Ga0209628, IMG submission 187285) | Cubitermes ugandensis P4 segment gut microbial communities from Kakamega Forest, Kenya - Cu122 P4 (SPAdes) (version 2) | ecosystem: Host-associated > Arthropoda: Insects > Digestive system >...
TAAAAAGAATGTAAACAACAAACTGGAAGAACTCTCCACAAAATCTTTGGAAGCGCCGGAAAGTGTTGTTTTGTAGTTATCGTCTAATGTTTCTGCGGCAATTTTGTCCATCTCTTGAATCCCTTGCCCTAAAGTATAACCTTTGGCAGGATTGGCATAAACCGTTGCCGAAACAAAACGGTTGTAGCGGTAAAGTTGCGGCGGCGTTGAGTTTTCTTTAAAATCCACCAAATTATTCAACCCAATAAGTTCTCCTTTGGCATTTTTAACATACACATTCTCCAAATCCGTAGGTTTGTTTCTATTTATTTGGTCAAACTGAGTGATAATTTGGTACTGTTTACCATTAAGGATGTAATAACCAATACGTTGGTCGCTCATGGTGAGTTGCAAAGTTCTTGAAATATCCTCTACGGAAACGCGCAGCAACGCCGCTTTGTCGCGGTTAATCCGAAGCGTAAGTTCCGGTTTGGTGAACTTCAAATTTAAGTCATAAGCGGAAAAGGCGGGACTTTGCGCTACTTTTTCCATAAATGAAGGAAGTACGGTTTTCAGTGCCTCTAAGTTTTTGGCTTGGATAACGTATTCCACGGGCATTCCGCCACGGCTATTTCCAAAAGTTTGTCGCTGTGTCATAATCGTTCTTGCGCCGGTGAATCTTCTTAATGTAGGTGCTATTTCATCCGCAATCTCTTGTTGCGAACGTGCTCTTTCGTCAGGATTTTTCAGGATAACGTTTGTAAAAGAGGAGTTTGTGCCGCCTCTTCCTACCAACGAAAACATCATATCTGCCTCAGGAATCTTCTCTTTAAGATATTGATTCAGTTCTGAAGTGTAATTGTCCATATATTGAAAAGAAGTGCCTTCCGGCGCGGTGGACATTACCCGCAGCGAGGAACGGTCTTCAATGGGCGCCATTTCTGAGGGCAGCTTTTGCCACAAATAAACGGTGTAGCCCAAAGCCACAATCAAGAAAACCGGCGCAATCCAACGCACTTTCATAAAATTGGATAATCCTTTTTTGTAAATGTTAATCAACCATACAAAAAATGGTTCCGTAACATGAAACAGCCACGATTCCTTATTCTGTTTTAAAATTCGGGCGCACATCATCGGAGTTAAACTCAAAGAGACAATCATCGAAATGGCCACCGCGCCGGCAATTACCAAACTAAACTCTCGAAACAATCTTCCGGTGGTTCCTTGTAGAAAAACAATCGGGAAAAACACGGCAACTAATGTAATTGTGGTTGAAATAATCGCAAAATAGATCTCTCTTGAGCCTTTAAATGCAGCTTGCACGGGCGAAAATCCGGCTTCCAACTTTTGGAAAATATTCTCCATCACCACAATCGCATCGTCCACCACCAATCCTATTGCCAACACAATCGCCAACAACGTTAAAATATTGATGGTAAAACCAAAAATATACATGATAAAAAACGTACCGATAAGCGAAATGGGAATGGCAATGATGGGAATCAAAGTAGTTCGTATGTTTCTTAAAAAGAGAAAAATAATCAACACCACCAAACAAAATGCCTCAAAAATAGTAGTTTTCACTTCATTTATAGCGTTTCGGATATAAATGGTGTCGTCGAATGTAATTTTGGCGTCAATTTCGGCGGGCAAATTGCGTTCAATATCGGGAAGCACCTCTTTTACCCTGTTCACAATATCAATGTAATTAGAGCCGGGTTGCGGGATGATGATACAGTTCACCATCATTTTTCCGTCTCTTTTCAAAATGGAGCGCATATTTTCTGCATCAATCACAGCGGTTCCGATGTCACTGAATCTTACAATACGATTATTTTTTTGAGAGATGATGAGGTTGTTAAAATCTTCGAGGGTTTGCAGTCGTCCCATGGTACGTACGCTTAGTTCGGTGTTGGTGCCTTCAATTCTTCCTGAGGGGAGTTCCACGTTTTCACGTGACACGGCACTGCTTACATCATTGGGCGTGAGTTGGTAGGCTGCCAGGAGCATCGGGTCCATTTTTAGTCGGATTGCCAATTTTTTTTCGCCCCAAATTTCAACGGAGCTCACGCCCGGAATCGTTTGCAGCCGTTCTTTTACGTAAGAATCCGCATAAGCGCTCACCTCAATAATGGAAATTACATCACTACTTAAACTTAACCCGAAGATGGGCTGTGCATCGGCGTCTGCTTTTGCCACTACAGGCGGGTCAATCTCTTTGGGCAGCAAACGCATGGCGCCGGATACTTTGTCGCGCACATCGTTGGCGGCAGTTTCCATAGGCACTTCCAACTCAAACTCAATCGTGATGTTGCTGCGCCCGTCACGGCTGCTACTCGCCATAGAACGAATACCCGGAATACCGTTCACTGCCGATTCTAACGGTTCAGTAATCTGTGTTTCAATAACATCGGCATTGGCACCCACATATACGGTGGATACCGTAATGATGGGCGGGTCCACGCTAGGATAGTCGCGCACGCCCAGAAACACAAACCCGATTGCCCCCACAATGATGAAAAACAGGTTCATTACGATAGAAAAAACGGGGCGTTTAATGGAAGTAGAGGATAAAGACATAGCGGATTTTTAAATTAAGCCGCAAAAATGTATGATTTTTTTTATAATGGCTTTAAAATGGAAAAAATTAAGATAATGTTTGATAATTCATTCATCAATCAATACTTTCAGCCACGCAATCTCCTCCGCCCACTTACTTGTGTCCGGCGTCTCCAAAATGATAGGAATATGGTTCAATCGCGGGTCGTGCATCATTCTTATAAATACATCTTTACCCAAATATCCCAATCCGAGGTTTTCGTGTCGGTCCACTCTGCTGCCAAACTCTTTCTTCGTGTCGTTTAAATGTATTGCACGTAAGTAAAATGATCCAACAATTTCATCAAACTCATGCCAAGTTTTTTGATAACCGGTTTCTGTTTTTAAGTCATAACCGGCGGAATAGGTGTGGCAGGTATCCAAACAAACCCCTACCCTACTTTTATCTTCCACTTTGTCAATAATTTGCGCCAAATGCGCAAAACTAAATCCCAAATTAGAACCTTGCCCTGCAGTATTTTCAATTACCGCAGTAACTCCTTTCGTTTTTTCCAAAGCGATATTGATAGATTCGGAAATACGGCGCAAACATTCATCCACAGAAATCGCATTCAAATGGCTGCCCGGGTGAAAATTCAACAACGAAAGTTCTAACTGTTCCGCACGTAACATCTCATCACAAAATGCTTTACGCGATTTTTCCAACGCTTCATGGTCGGGATGGCCCAAATTAATCAAATAGCCATCGTGGGGAAGAATTTGCGCCGGCGTATAACCGTTTTTTGCGCAATTCTCTTTGAAAAGCGCGATACTTTTCGCCGATAAGGGCGGAGAATCCCAACGCCGTTGGTTTTTAGTGAAAAAAGCGAAAGCGGTTGCCCCAATCACTTTTGCGTTTAACGGGGCATTTTCAACACCCCCTTCTGCGCTAATATGCGCTCCAATATATTTCATTTTCGAATAATTTCGGCAAAAATACAATAAATAAATGAAAAAAAAGAACTTATTTTGGTAAAAAAAACATATTAATTTACAAAAAAGAAAAAATATTTAACTCATTATGAGCACATTATCACTTTTTTACTAAAAAAATCATATTAATCATTCAATCATAGTTTTTTTTTATAATTTTGTTTTGCAAATTTGAACAAGTACTAATATTGAAATATTTAAAACATTAAATTGAAAGATTGAAAAAATGAGTGCGAAAACAGTATCCGACAAAGATATCCATCAACTTTTAAAGAAATTTTTTGGATTTAATACATTTAAAGGCGAGCAACTTAAAGTGATAAAATCATTATTAAAAGGCAAAGATTGCTTTGTGATTATGCCTACCGGTGGGGGCAAATCTCTTTGCTATCAACTACCTGCATTAATTTGTGAAGGCACGGCAATCATTATTTCTCCGCTCATTGCCTTGATGAAAAATCAGGTAGATGCCCTTCGCAATTTTGGAACAGAATTAGGAATTGCGCATTTCTTAAATTCTACTTTATCCAAACCCGAAATTAAAGCGGTAAAAGATGATTTGTTAAGAGGAAAAACCAAACTCCTTTATGTGGCGCCCGAAACCCTTACAAAATCTGAAAATGTTGATTTCTTTAAAGATATAAATATCTCTTTCTTTGCCATTGATGAAGCGCATTGTATTTCGGAATGGGGACATGATTTTAGACCTGAATACAGAAAAATAAGAGATACTATTAACGAAATAAACAAAAAAGTGCCGGTTATTGCACTTACAGCCACCGCAACACCCAAAGTGCAAAGCGATATTCAAAAAAACTTGGGCATTGAAAAAGCAGAACTCTTTAAAGCTTCATTTAACCGCCCAAATCTTTATTATGAAATTCGAGAAAAAACAAAAGAAATTGATAAAGAGATTGTTAAATTTGTCAAAGGACATACTGGAAAATCCGGAATTATCTATTGTTTGAGTAGAAAAAAAGTAGAAGAGTTATCAGAATTTTTGAGAGCAAACCAAATTAGAGCACTCCCCTATCATGCCGGACTTGAATCGCAGGTGCGGGTGGCAAATCAGGATGCCTTTTTGATGGAAGACATAGAGATTATCTGCGCAACCATCGCCTTTGGAATGGGAATCGACAAACCCGATGTGCGTTTTGTGATTCACTACGATATGCCGAAAAGTTTGGAAGGCTATTATCAAGAAACCGGTCGTGCCGGACGCGACGACGGAGAAGGGCTTTGTATTGCTTTCTACGATATTAAAGATTTGTACAAATTAGAAAAATTCTCCACAAAAAAATCTGTGGCAGAACACGAAATGGTGAAACAACTACTTGCCGAAACCGCCTCGTATGCGGAATCAACGAATTGTAGAAGAAGACATTTATTGCACTACTTCGGAGAGATTTACGAACAGGAAAATTGTGGTTGCTGCGATGTGTGTTTACATCCAAAACCCAAAATGAATGCCACTGAACAAGTGCAATTGGTGGTGGAGGTTATTAAAGAAGTTAAACAACAATTTGTTGATAATCATATTATTGATATAATTGTGGGGTATAAAACTACCACCATTGTCAAATTTAAACACAATAAATTAAAACAGTTTGGAGAAGGAGAAGAATATGATACCAAATTTTGGTCAAGCGTAATTCGTGTAGCAATTTTTGAAGAACTGATTTACAAAGATATAGAAAACTACGGCTTGCTTAAAATTACGCCAAAAGGGGAAAAATATCTGACCAACCCTTACACACTTTATGTGCAAAAACCACACAAAGCAAAATCGGATGACGATGATATGGACGACGACGAGATGCCGGACGATATTATGCCCGGAAAAGGAGAAGCCACTGACGCTACGCTGTTTGCAATGTTGAAAGATTTGCGAAAGTCAATCTCCGTAAAAGAAAATTTGCCTCCTTTTATTATCTTCCAAGACCCTTCCTTAGAAGATATGTGCATCCAATACCCGACCACGATTGATGAAATGGTAAACATTACCGGAGTTGGAGTAGGAAAAGCGCAAAAATATGGGAAACCATTTGCCGAATTAATTAAAAAATACGTTGACGAAAACGAAATCGAAAGACCGCAGGACTTCATTGTTAAATCGATAGTAAAAAAATCCGCTATCAAAGTATTTATTATTCAAAGCATTGATAGAAAATTGCATTTTGAAGATATTGCATTGGCGAAAGGTTTAGATATTGATGAACTTCTCACTGAAATTGAAAGCATTGTAGCATCCGGTACAAAAATTGATATTGATTACTATATTGATGAAACTATTGAAAAGTACCATCAGGAAGATATTTTGGATTACTTTGCCGAAGCGGAATCGGATTCTGCACAAGCTGCGCTGGATTCCTTAGGACATGATGATTTTACGTTGGAAGAGATTCGTATCATGCGAATCAAGTATTTATCTGATGTAGGAAATTAATTATTACCTATGAAAATCAATATAATCTAATAACGCAGCGGCTCCTAAAACAGCCGCATCATTTTCATTTAGTTGCGAAACCAATATAGGAATATCATTTTTATATACAAACAATTTGTGTTTAGTAAATGAATCGCGTGTGGGTTTCAATAAAATTTCTCCGGCGTTTACAATGCCACCAGCTAAGAAAATGGCTTCGGGAGAAGAAAAGACCACCGCATTGGCGAGCGCAATTCCTAACCATTCGCCTGTTTTTCTGTATGTTTCATTAGCCACGTAATTTCCATTATGAGCAAATTCTGCAATAATTTTTGGACTTAGCGCATCTTTTGAGATTTTATTCAATTCATTTTCAGGAAATTTCAATAGTAATTCGAGACAAGTTTGCGAAATTCCTCTGATAGAAGCGTACATCTCCAAACAGCCTTCATTTCCGCAGTTGCATTTTCTTCCGAAAGGAAATAAAATACTGTGTCCCAACTCACCGGCAAAGCCATCGGAACCGTAGAGTATCTTTCCATCCACAGCAATGGCGCCACCCACACCGGTACCCAGCGTAAACATGACCACATTTTTCATTCCTTTTGCCCCTCCGTAAATCATTTCTCCGTAAAGCGCAGCGTTGGCATCATTTGTAAGTACAACAGAAACATTCAGTTGCGTTTCAAGCATTTTTTTAAGCGGGATTTTTCCTCTGAAATTCAAATTTGCCGCATCATCAATGGTTCCTTCATAAAAATTTCCACAAGGCGCACCAATTCCAATTCCTGCAATTTTTTTAATGTTGTTTTCCAACATTAAACGTTGAATATCCTCCACGAGAGCATCAACAAACAACCGAGCATCAGAATATTGTGCTGTTTTTAAATTCTTTCGTGCTACAACCACCCCGCTTTTATTCACCAATCCGATGTCCGTATTTGTGCCGCCAATGTCAATGCCGATTTTAAAGACCGTATGACCGGAAGAGCGTAAGACCGTAAGATTTTTCAGTTCATCATTCATTTTTATCGTTCATTTATTTATCGTACCAATTTTTTAAATAGGGCACAATGGGTTCAACATATTTAAAAGTAAACGACTTTTCTGTTGTTTTTTCTGTTAAAATAGCTTGTTTTGAATCAATACTATGAATGAAGAAAATAATTACACTGAAGATAACCAGCACTTTAGCCACTCCAAATATTGCGCCGAGAATGTTATTAATAAATTCCGGTATTACTAATTTAATAATTTTTTCCACCAATCTACCCAACAAAAAAACTGCAATTAAAACCACAAGAAAAGTAATGGCAAAATATGCTTCTTTTGGGATAGAGGGATAATTCATCCATTTTTCTACCAAATCGGTAAACAGAAAGGCGGCATAAATTCCGAGTATAAGCGCGGCTAACCCAGCCAGTTCGCGAATTAAACCGTGTGTAAATCCCTTATAGCCAAACCAAAGGGCAGGGATGATGATGATGATGTCAAGGTAATTCATAAATAAGGTTTGAGGTTTGAGGTTATGGGGTAGAAAATTTTCGACCCGTACAAAATGAATTTATTTTCGCTGGTAAAGCACTAAGTCAAATTCCGGAAGCGCAACACAAATATGTTCTGTAACTTCTGATTGAATTGCCTCAAATTCTTTCCAAACAATAGTGTTAGCAAAACAATAGATTTCAACGGGAACTCCATATTCGGTAACAGGCAGCAATCGGGTCATTAATATTTTTTCTTTATTAATATCGCTTCTTTTACGCAAGTAATTTAGAATATTTTCACGAAAACAGCCGAGATTGGTTTCGCAGTTTGCTTTGTATTTTTCACGCATTTCGGGAGTTGCCGGTTTAATGCTTGTAGAATCAATAAGAAACGAGCGTTTTATTCGTCTCACCCCTTGCTCTTCCATACCACGCCAATTTTGAAAAGAGTCTGTAACTAATTGACGAACAGGAATTGTAGAAATAGTAGCATCAAAATTTCGCACTTTCACCGAAGTCAAATTAATCTCTTCCACCGTGCCGTCCGCATCAAATTTACTCATGGTAATCCAATCTCCATTTCGCACTAAATCATTAGCAGCCAATTGTATGCTATTTACAAATCCTACAATCGTATCTTGAAAAACCAACATTACAACTGCTGAAAAACCGCCCAGACCCACTAAAAAAACAGTAGGCGATTTATTAATCAGAATGGAAACAAATAAAATAATAGCAATAATCCAAAAGAAAATGGAAGCAATTTGTACATAACTCTTTATGGGTTTGTCTTTGGTTGCCTCTGTTTGCAATAAAACCTCGCCTACAGACCTTAGAAGTGCTGTAATAATTAAAGTAATATTTGTAATTATGTAAATGTTGATGAGCGCTGCAAAAAACAATCCCGATTTTGTTCCATTTCCAAAAAATTCAGGCGCTAAATTCTTGATAATCATTGCCGGTAATAAGAACGAAATTTGAATAAAGAAACGCTCTTTTAACAGCGCAGCTCTAAATTTTGATGGAAATTTCCTATTGGTTACTTTTACAACGTTTTGTAAAATAATCCGAATGATGTAATAGAGTACAAGTCCTGCACACAGCAGCACTGCAGCGGTTGCCACCGCAGAAGTAAAAGATAAAAATTGTCCTTCCAAACCCAATTGTTGGGCAAAAAACAGATGAATAGCATTTCGTATCCAATTGAACATATATTATTGTTTTAATTGTAGATTAATCGGCAAAAATATAGAAAAAAATGGCAAAAGTTTTACAAAAGTAATATAAATAGTTGTTTGCGTCATTTTTACGTCATATTTTCATTTATTAGCATCTATTGTAGAAAATCAGAATATTTTCGCTGCGGTGTTACAAAACATTACAGCTTTAGCAGCAAACAGAGGAATAATTAATAAAAGGGAGCATTTTTTACCAAAAATTGTTCCCTTTTGTTTTTTCAAAAATAGCAATCTCGTTTTCCTGTATCAATCGCATTTAATTCCTCCATTATTTTTATTTTTGCTTTTGTATCAGGCATTTGTGCAATCATTTTTTCAATTAATGCCAACCCTTTTTTGCGGGTTTCTTCGCCGGCAAAATCGTACAAATATTCTTTAAATGAAAATAATGCGTTTGGCAGACAAAATTGCTTAATGAGGCCGGGTTTTGCCAAATCCATAAAATCCGCCCCTACCCTGCCGTGCCGGTAACAGCCGGTACAAAACGACGGAATGTAGCCGCAGTCAATCATTCCGGAGATTACTTCTTCCAACGAGCGGTGGTCTCCCAGCGCAAATTGACTTCCTGATTTATCGGCTACGTGGCTGTATGCGCCCGGATTTGTTCTGGACCCTGCTGAAATTTGACTGATTCCGTAATTAAAAAGTTCCGTACGCAACTCATCGCTTTCCCGTGTACTCAAAATTATCCCCGTGTAAGGCAAGGCAATACGAATAATGGCAATGATTTTCTTGAAGTTGTCATCAGAAACTTTGTGGGGAATATTTTCGGGCAACGGGGCACCCTCTGCCGGTTCTATTCTCGGAAAACTGATGGTGTGCGGACCACATCCGTACTTGTTTTCCAAATCTTTGGCATGTTCCATCAACGCCAAAATCTCGAAACGATAATCGGCTAAACCGAACAAAACGCCCAAACCCACATCGGGAATACCGGCTTCCATAGCGCGGTGCATCACATTCAAACGGTACAAATAATCGCTTTTAGGCGTGTCTTCCGGATGATATTCTTTGTATAAAACAGGATCGTAAGTCTCTTGAAAACAAACATAAGTACCGATTTTCTCTTTCGAAAGTTGTTGAAACTCTTCCACCGTCATGGGCGCCAATTCCACATTTATTCTCCGAATATTGTCTTTTCCAACGTGTATCGAATAGACTCTGCGAATCGCTTCACACACGTAGTTAATGTCGTTTCTGGGCGATTCGCCGCATATTAGCAAAATACGTTTGTGCCCGTCTTTTAAGAGAATGCGTGCTTCCTGTTCAATTTCATCCATATTTAACACTTTGCGTACCAAATGTTTGTTGGCACGGCGGAAAGCACAATACACGCAGTTGTTCACGCACACATTGCCGGTATATAGCGGCGCAAAAAGCACCAACCGTTTTCCGTAAATCTCCTCTTTCACATACTTGGCAACCTCCATAATTTGCTTAATTTTTTTGGTATCCTGCACGCGAAGTAACACAGCAACATCTTCTAAATCAAGCCCTTTTAATTTGTGCGCATTTTCTAAAATGAGGTTTAATTCTTCGGTAGAAGGTTCGTTTCCTTCTAAAAGGTTAAATAATTTTTCTCTGTTGATGGTGAATAGATTGTTCATATTTATTTATTTTAATCAAAAAGAGTTAGTTCATTTGTTTTTTCTAATGATTTGTATTCCGGTTGAGATTCTGCAACAAATAATGAATATTCTTCATTAACTTTGTAAGTATTAAATGTATCGCCATAAAAATTTACAGCTATAGCGCCGTTTTTAATTAGAAAATCATTATCGTTTTTTTCAGAAATATCAGGTTTTCGCACATAAATAGTTCTCCCCTTTTTTAGTCCGTCTATTACTCCTGAGTATGTTCCGCCTTTTGTTTCTTTTCCTTGACGATTCGTTGAAGATTTTGATTCAGCCACATAAATTTCGTTAGCGAGTGCGTAAATAATTGGATTACGCGCCATTGCCAACTCTTTTCCCCAACCTGCTTTTGGGTGAAATGTACTCAAAACCAATACATCACCATCAATAATCTGTTTGTAATAGGTTTTGAAACCGGATTCAAAAGTCATTATTCCTTGAGGTAGCACGATTATACTTTGTCCTTTGCAGGCAATAGCAGAATCTAATGCCTGTTTATCTACGCCTTTTGCAAAACCACTAACAACCACTTTGTATTCTTTGCTTGCCTGTTTTGCAACATTGTCAGTAAATTGCAAAGCCACTTCGGAAGCCTCTCTTGAACCGACAATAGCAATGGACTTTTCCTGCATAATTTGCTTGTTTCCTTTGATATATAAAATTATTGGCACCGATTTTTTCAGATTTTCCTTTAATGTTTTTGAATATTCGGAAGATATAACAGGAATAACTTCAATGCCGCTATTTTGCAAATTTTCCGCTAAAAAAGCATAATTGGCAAATGAAGATTTTATTTTTTGCAAATCATTTATTTGCTTGTCATTCAACTGAAAATCATCTCTTAAATACTCTTCGGATAATCCAAAAAAATCTGTGATTGACATTTTTTTGTCGTGATGAAATTGAATGATAAGATTCATTTTATCTTCGTTTTTCCAACCCTCTTTGTTGGAAAAACTCCATGCGGGCAACTCGTGCGCCAACGCCATCCAATATACTGTTTCTGTATTCATACTAAATCACCTCCTACTGTTTTTGCAATTACTATTGGCGCTATTTTTTCTGCGCCTAAACTTGTTAGAAATTTGCCAATTTCTTTGATTGTTGCGCAACTATCGCAAATATCATCGAATAAAATAACGTTTTTTCCGAATATTTCGTTGGGATTTGCATAAGAAAAAACGTCTTTTACATTTTCTTTTTTACTTATTGCGCTTTCAAATATTTTCTGCTCTTTTGTTTCTCGTATTTTTTGCAAACCGTGAGAAATCGGAATTTTCAGCA
>Ga0209628_10003053_pt1 | contig 11578 bp, 11 predicted proteins | sample TergutCu122P4_FD_187285 | JGI IMG/M metagenome (GOLD analysis project Ga0209628, IMG submission 187285) | Cubitermes ugandensis P4 segment gut microbial communities from Kakamega Forest, Kenya - Cu122 P4 (SPAdes) (version 2) | ecosystem: Host-associated > Arthropoda: Insects > Digestive system...
GCGGCAACAGGTACACCTATTCTGAAAAGTGCGTTTATAGGTGCAGGAATAGGGGGTGCAATAGGCGGACTTATAGGTGGTATTCAAGCAGCTGCTTATAAAGGTAATTTTTTGACTGGAGAGGTTACACTTAGAAATACTGCTCCTGGATTATCAAACTATGAGGAGGCACTACAAGAACTATCTCAGTATGAAAAAGGTGATTTATTTCCCCAGGCTGAAAAGCATCTAAATGATAAGGCTATGGAGTTATTTGATTTAGAAGCCGGAGATTTTATTAGTAAAATTACTACATTACCTGCAGTTGGAATAGGGCTTAGTAAAGATTGGCTCTTTGTTGATGCATATGGAATTAGATTCTATGGTTCTTGTACCGGTATTCCCGGAAAACCACCTTATAGAATACATATAGCTCCGGAACGTCTTTCAAATATTACTGATTTGTATGCAACCTTAGGACACGAGCTTGTTCATGCTGACAATTTAAATTCTCAGGCTTGGATGGCAACATATTTACCTAAGATTTGGAGCAGAAATTCAGAAGCAGCAGCGCGCAATTTTTCTTATAATGCATATATGAGTGCCGGCAGATATAGTGATGCCATGAATTATTTTAATAGAGGTATTTGTTATCCTTCTTCCTACAAAACCATGTTTCATTCTTTTTTCCCGTAGAAAAATTTAATCTTAAAAATGACATCCTTTTTATACAAAATCTTTATGAAAACATTAAATCTCGTTGTTTTGTTAATATTAATGAGTAACTTATTTTTTAATTTGCAAGCGCAACAAACAAAACCTGTTTTCAGACCCGTAGATAACAGTTATGAAGGTAGAAAAGAACTTTACAAATTTATTTCAAAGAACATTGTTTATCCAAAAGAAGCGCAAGAAAAAGGAATTAAAGGAAGCGTAATTGTTAATGTAATTATAGAAGAAGATGGGAGATTATCGAATGTTGACTTGGGAGGTTATAAACATGACTTTGGATTTGGGGAAGAAGCCATAAGAGTTATTAATATGGTGCCGAAATGGATCCCCATACAAATAGATGGAAAAAATGTCAGAACCAAATACCTACTTTTTGTAAAATTTCCGCCGGATACCTCTATTTATGAAGAAAGTACTGACAACAAACCTAATACGGACACCCTGCATGGAAGATTTTATTCAATTAACCTTATGAAATACTACTATCCTAAAGATTTCTCAGGATATGATTTTTATCTTTTCTTATACGCAGATGGAAATTATTGTATTAAATTGGAAAAAAATTCTGAATTTGATGTCATTTTATTGCGTCCTATTATCTCTAGTGGCAAGTATGAAGTGGAGAACAACTTAATTGTACTTACAGATTCTTATACTCAGTGCAAAATGTTATTTCAATTGGAAAATTCAAACTTAAAACCTGTAAATACTTTCCCATTTATAAAAGATTTAGCATTTAAAGATTATTATGTATGTGGCAGTGTTGAAAAAGAGGATTGGATGAACGAAACGACTGTTAAGAAACTTGTAGGAGATTTTGAAAAGAAAAATCCTTTCACCGAGCATCTTACAAAAGATGAATTAATCAAACTTAATCCTTTTACAGATGGTCTTTACAGGTATGAGTTTTATCGTGGAGAAAGATTTGAAATAAAATTGGATAAGAACAACAAATACGAGTTCAGTTTTAAGGTATTTGAAGAATCGTTTATCTCAAGTAAACTTGATTTATTTTTAATTATTTCCACAGGAACTTGGAATCGTGAAGGAAATATCTTAAAATTATGGGATACCAATTTAAAGCATCATTTCTATGGCTTAATACATAAGGACGGCAGTGTTGAATTGTTGTTTTTTCAGTGGGTAGAAAAGATGATTTTTATAAAAAGATAATTTTACAAATTAATAATTTATGCCCCCAAAACACCACCTTTCAACAATCTTACTCTTTGCAATATTTCTCTTTGCATCCTGTTCATCCAATAGGTATGTGATTTACTCTGTGGTAAATGTAGTTCCGGCGGAAGCGGAAAAAACTATCCCCATAAATGTAAATGTGAAAACACTTACGGATAATAGAAAATATATTAAGAATAATGAAGTGTTGTTTTCTACAAATTTCCGTAAAACAATTATTAATAAAAATCTGTTTTGTATTAATGCTGAAAAAGGGTATCGTATTAATAAAGAAACTGTTGCTACTCAGGTTACGCAAATGATGGTGAAACATTTTAATAAAGCAAAGTTGTTTGCAAATACAAATTTCAATAATGAACTCAGTTGTGATTATTATCTTACCGGAACATTAAATATTCTTTATGGTGAGCAGGAATTGTCGGCAGATGTGGAAGCCGGAGTAATAGCAGGTGTGGTTGGCGGTATTCTTTTTGGAGTTGTTGGGGGAGCAATCGGAGGTGCTTTAGCATCATCAACCAATACTAAATCACCTGGAAAAATTATAATTGAAATATCCGATATTAATTTGTTTAGAAAGGATGGTCTGTTAATTCAGAATTTTGGTAGTTTCTACAAAGAATATGAAGGAATTTTTCCGGCAGATTTAAAATGTAAGTGCGTTTATGAAAACGTAAATGCAAAATTGAGAGATTTTAACGCCGAATTAATTGAAAAACTCAGAATGGAATTGTTAGAAATTAATATTAACCCATAAAACATAAAATTATGAACCTAAAATATCATGTAACCGCACTTTTGCTTTTTACAACCCTCATCCTATCTTCTTTTTCATTAAAAGCACAAAACGATTCTGATACTATTTGTATGAGAAGAAATGTAGGTGAATTTCGTTACTTTATTTATAAAAACGATGAGCCGATAACCTTTAAACAGGCAATGCGGGAAACCGCTTCAAATAATGAGGCTTACCGGCTTATGAGAACTTCTAAACACTTGAAAGTGATAGGTAATACGCTTGAAGTTTCCGGTGCTCTTTGTTTAGGTTTTGCAATAGGTTATGCTTTAGTGGATAGCTTCACTCCAAAACCGAAGGATAAATATGGTCAAGAAAGGGATAGGAATACGGAAATATATGCTCCCTTGTGTGTAACAGGCGTAATGTTTATAGGCATTGGTATTTGTTTTGAAGTAGGCGCAAATAAAAAAACTAAAAAAGCCATAGCCGTTTATAACAATTCCATAAAACAAAAAAACACCCAAGCCCTTGATTTAGGCATTTCCGCAAACGGAATAATGCTGAAATTGAACTTTTAAAATGTACGGGTCGAAAATTTTCGACCCCTAACCCATAAATCTATTAACCAATTAACTAAAATAATTATGAAAAAATTTTTAATCACATTTTTAACCCTTTTTCTTGTTTTGCCTATTACCCGGGCAGATAATTTTTATTTCGAAATTAAACAAGAACACACTGTGTCGCAAATTCAAACAGAACTGCAAGTGCTTATTGACGCAACCGGAGGTAACGACACCGTCTTTGTTACGGGGAGCAAAACCAATGTAGAGTTTGGACTTGAATTATGCGTAATAGGAGATAGAACTATAGTTTGGCAAGCTCATTATCAGTCAAACAATAAGTTTAAGGAAAAAAATTTGATCTCCCTTACAGGAGGATATGGGACATTTATACTTGAAGACGGTACGCTTATTACAGAAAATGCAAATGCGATTAATGTAAAAAACCGGATTTATGTTGAAGTGCGCGGAAACGGAAAAATAGAAACTTCCGGAGACGGCGCACATGCTATTACTACAATTTCCTATGTTACCATTAAAGATAATGCACAATTAAGTTCAACCACCGGAGAAACTATTGAGTCGAAAAGCGATGAAGCTATTGTAAGAGTTACCGGCGGCACCATTTCCGCTACCTCGGAAAATGCTATTATTACAAGGGGAAAGGATGCCCAAATTTTAATTAGCGGAGGTTATGTATATAATGATGCCCACTATGATCCTGTTTTAGGTGGTTTGCATGTAGTTTATGCGCTTGATGAAGAACATGGTAAAAACACTTTGATTCATGTGAGCGGCAATGCCATAGTGGAAGCAAAAGGGATGGGGGGCGCACTTGCATCTTATGGAAGTGTGAAAGTAAGTGGAAATGCAAAAGTATTGAGTAGAGGCAATGAGGCAAATGCCCCGGCTACTATTGATGCTGAAGGTGGTGTGGAATTATACGATAATGCTATGATTAAAGCAAGGTACAACCGTGCAATTATTTCTCATTATGCTATTTTTTTTAAAGGTGGTGTAGTTTTTGCTTATGGAAGTAATATTTCTGACATTGTTAATCCAGTACCACTTTATCGAATAAGTGTAGCCCTCGCGTGGAACAAAGATGCCGGTAATACGCTTTACGAAAGATTTAGCACCAATGATATTTTTGTTTACAGAATTGAGCATTTAGAAGATAATGCCACAGCCCACTGGGATTTTATAGGCGGAAAAGCCGGCATCGCTTACGCCAACGGCACCAATACCGGTTTTATTCCCATAGAAGAGGTAACTATTGAGGGGATGGGGGTAAAACCAATTACGAATTACGAATTACGAATTACGGTGTATCCTAATCCAACCACGGGAGAGTTATATATTCAAAGTTCAAAGTTCAAGGTTCAAAGTGTGGAGGTTTATGATGTTTACGGAAGAAAATGTCACGTGTCACGCGTCACGTGTCACGAAAACATAGATATATCTAACTTATCAAATGGCATTTATTTTGTAAAAGTTCACACTGAAGACGGGGTGGTGGTGAAGAAGGTGATTAAGCATTAAAAATCTTTTCAAACGAATAGATTCCCGGATTTTTTAGCAGCCATAACGCCGCTTTTAACGCACCGTGGGCAAAAATATCCCGCGAAAACGCACTGTGCTTTATTTGAATAATGTCCACATCAGATTGGTAATTTACAATATGTTCGCCCACCACTTCGCCTTCCCTGTGAGAAACTATGGGAATTTCAATGTTGGTATCATACTGTAACAGAATTTCTTGTTGAATCGTTTGGGCAGTGCCGCTGGGCGCATCTTTTTTGTGGATATGGTGCTTTTCTTCAATAGAAATTTCATATTGCGGTTGCAATTTCATCTGTTTGGCAAGCCACTCGTTTAGTTTGAAAAAAATATTTGCACCAATAGAAAAATTGGAGCCGTAAATAAATGATACAGATTTGTTTTGCCACGACTTCACGAATGGTGCTCTTTGTTCGTTCCATCCGGTAGTTCCTGAAACCACAGGAAGTTTCAGCTCAAAACATTTTATCAAATTTTCCTGCACGGTTTGTGGCGTAGAAAACTCAATGGCAACATCGCATTGTTTTAGTGCATCGTAATGGTTCAGCCAATCTTCTTCATTATCAATGATAACAAATTTATCAAATCCATATTGATGCGCCAGGCGTTCAATGGCTTTTCCCATTTTTCCATAACCAATAATACACAATTTCATAGCTAAAATTTTAAAACCAACCCCATCCCCGGCGAAGTTACCCCAAGCATAGGGTTGTAATTTACTTTTGGTTTTACGCCCAACGTTAAATTATCCGAAACATCATAATAAAACAAATGAGCATCCACGCAAGCATCTAAAATACTCAGGACGTACAATATAGTGCACGCCGCCACACAAATTTCCATATTTCTCCGGTAAAAATTTCTAAGTTCCAAAATATTAGCATCCGAATACTTTGCTAATTTGGGGTTCAACTTATCTATTTTATCGTTTACCCTTGCCACATATTCCTTTCTATACATGGAGGTTAAGTCTTCATAATAATAAATAAGAAAAGCGGAAACCCCTAAACTGCAATACACAATAGGAAGTTTCCAATATTTTTTGTTATAAATTTGCCCTGCACCGGGAATTATTGCCAACCAAGAGGCTGTTTTCGGATTATGTTTCTTTATTTGTATCGAATCATTTTTGCTACTAAGGGAACTTTTGGGAATAAGGGTTTTTGAACCCTTGAACTCTTGAATTGTACTGGCGTTGCGCGCAACGCCACTAACCTCAAACTCTTGTTCATTTGTATCATTGAACTTTGAACCTTGAACCTTGAACTCATTGTTTAACGTATCGGTAATATTTACTGCTACCGAATCTATTTGAGCGTAACAATTGAGAATTGAGAATTGAAAATTGAAAATTAAGAATGTACAACAAATCCAAACTATTTTTTTCATTTGTACATCAATAAATTACTAACTCAATGATTGGATGATATTTTCTAATTCTTCGTTAGAGTTGAATCGAATGGAGATTTTCCCTTTTCCTGAAATATCTTTTAGAACAACAACTTTTGTTTTCAATTGTTCGGATAATTTTTTAGAAAACGCTTGGACATTATCGGGAAGCAATACTTTTACCTTTGTTTTAGCCGGTTTTAGTTCAGCGGAATATTTTTTTATCAACGCTTCGGTTGCTCTAACAGAAAGTTGATTATGAATGATTTCTTTTAACAGTTTTTTTTGAAGTTCAACCTCTTCAATCGCCACCAAGGCACGCGCATGCGCCATGGAGATCTTTTTTTCACAAATGGCTTGTTGCGCTTCTTTAGTAAGGCGAAGCAACCGAAGGTAATTGGTAACGGTAGCGCGCTCTTTTCCTACTTTTACACTCAACTCTTCATGCGACAAATCGCATTCATTCAGAAGGCGTTGGTAGGTTTGGGCAATTTCAATAGCATTCAGGTTTTCCCGTTGAATATTTTCCACCAATGCCATTTGCAGAGCAATAATCTCATCCACTGTGCGCACATAAGCCGGAATTTCACGCAATCCTGCCAATAAAGAGGCGCGGTATCTTCGTTCACCGGATATCAATTGATATTTTCCGTTTTGGATGGGGCGCACTGTTATCGGCTGTATAATTCCGTAAGATTGAATAGAGAGTGCCAATTCTTGCAAGGCTTGCTCATCAAAATCCTTTCGGGGTTGCTCTTCGTTAACTTCAATAGAATCTAACCGAATCATGGAATTGGTGTCTGCCGGAGCACGTAGCATTGAGTCGGTTGAAATGGGAATTTCTGCGCCACCCAACAATGACCCTAATCCTCTTCCCAATCTATTGGGTTGTTTTTTTTCCATGGTAATTAAGATTTAGGAGTGTATCCGTTTTTTAATAAAACCTCTTTGGCTAAATTCAAATAGCTAATGGTTCCTTTCGATTTAATATCGTACAAAATAATGGGGAGGCTGTTGCTATGCGCTTCGCTAATACGCACGTTTCGAGAGATAACCGTATCAAACACAACGCTTTTGCAATATTGTTTCACATCGGCAACCACCGCGTTAGAGTGCGCGGTTCGGGCATCATACATAGTAAGTAATATACCTTCAATAGATAACTGCGGATTCATTCCGTTTTGCACAATGCGCACCGTATTCAAAAGTTTTCCCAAACCTTCTAATGCAAAATACTCACACTGAACAGGAATGATTACGGAATCGGCGGCAACCATAGCATTTACCGTTATTAATCCTAATGAGGGGGCGCAATCAATAATGATAAATTCATACTCATTTTTAATGGATTGCAACACATCGCGCAAGCGGTACTCTCTTCTATCAATACCAATCATCTCAATTTCAGCACCAACCAAATCAATATGTGAAGGAACCAAATCTAAATTCGGCGTTGTTGTTTGTTTAATAATATCCGATAAATATTGATTTCCCATCAAGGTATCATAGATACAAAACTCAACGTCTTTCTCTTCAACTCCCACAGCAATAGTGGCGTTGGCTTGCGGGTCGGCGTCAATCAAAAGCGTTTTATGTTCCAAAATAGACAAACTTGCAGCCAAATTGACCGCAGTTGTGGTTTTGCCTACCCCTCCTTTTTGATTAACAACAGCAATAATTTTTCCCATGCTTATGCATCCAAATCTTCAAAATTAATATCCGCTGGTTCTGAATTTTCTGTTCTTGGATTTTCAAATGCAAATAAACTGTCATCGGGAAGTTGACCTGTTTCAATAAAATTCAAGATTCCCGCCAGTGCATTTTGGAATTTATCAAAATCTTCTTTATATAAGAACAATTTATGTTTTTCATAAGAAAACAAACCCGTATCCGGATTAAATCGGCGTTTACTCTCGGTAATCGTCAAATATTTTTCTTCAGATTTTGTGGCTTTTACATCAAAAAAGTAGGTTCGCTTTCCGGCTCTCACTGCTCTTGACAATACTTCGTTGTTTTTTTCAAATTTTTCCATCGCTACATTTTTTTGGTTAATTGTTAATAATTTATATGGATAACGGATAAATTCCTTCTATTAGTATAAAAGGAACGGCAAATTAATTCATTTTTTTTTATCTTTGCTGCCCAAATTATATTTTTTGTGTCAAAATTAGCAATAGTAATCTTAAATTGGAACGGGCAGAGGTATTTACAGCAATTTTTGCCTGTCCTTATGCAATATGCGCCCTCATATTCGGAGATTATCGTTGCCGACAATGCTTCCACCGATAATTCTGTAGTGTTTTTAAAAACGCACTATCCTGAAATTAGAATTATTCAAAATAATGAAAACGGCGGTTTTTCAAAAGGATATAATGACGCCTTAAAACAAATTGATGCTGAATATTATTGCTTGCTCAATTCTGATGTTGAAGTAACGGAACATTGGGTAGAACCCATCATACATTTATTAGACAACCAACCTGAAGTCGCTGTGGTTCAGCCCAAATTATTGTCTTATTTTAATAAAGAACAATTTGAATATGCCGGTGCCAGCGGTGGCTTTATTGATTTTTTGGGATACCCTTTTTGCAGAGGCAGGGTTTTTGAACATTTAGAGAAAGATACCGGAAAATATGATGAGGCTACCGAGGTTTTTTGGGCAACAGGTGCTGCGTTATTTGTTAGAAGTGAGATATTTCATAAAGTAAACGGTTTGGACGAAGACTTTTTTGCCCACATGGAAGAGATAGATTTTTGCTGGCGGGTTAAAAGTTTGGGCTATAAGATTATGGTTGAGCCCAAATCGGTGATATACCACATTGGCGGTGGTACATTACCTAAAAAAAATTCCCAAAAAACCTACCTCAATTTTAGAAACAATCTTTTTCTGTTGTTAAAAAATCTTCCCAAAAACAAACTTTTCCCGATTCTTTTTATACGTTTTCCTTTAGACCAAATTGCGGCTTTGTTTTTTCTTTTTCAAGGTCATTGGGAAGATACATGGGCTGTTTTTCGCGCCCAACTTTCATTTATAAGACAATGGTGCAAAATGAAACGAAAAAGAAACCACATCAAGAAACAAATTTACCAACAAACATTTCAGAAATCAATTGTTTTTGAACATTATATAAAGAAAAAAAATAAGTTTAACGGAATTAATTTAGAGTAAATTATGCAAACATTCGAAACTTTTTATTACGGATTTTTATTCACCATGCTGGGTTTGGCAGCATTAGTTTTTATTGCATTGCAGTTTATTACAGTTGCTTATGGTATGACTTTCAACAACCGCTGGGGAATCTCCATCAACAGCAGGTTGGGCTGGCTGTATATGGAAATCCCTGTTTTTATTGCCATGATTGTCATTTACGGAATATCATTTCAGTTTGGAAATAGTTTTAATATCGTAACTTCTTTTATCCTGCTTTTGTTTTTAATTCACTATGGACAAAGGAGTTTCATTTTTCCGCTGTTAATGAAAGGAAACAGTAAAATGCCGCTATCCGTCATTTTTACGGGAATATTTTTCAACTTTTGTAATGCTTTTATGCAAGGTTGTTGGCTTTTTATCGTCTATCCCAATAATTCTGCCAAATTTAATAATATGTATGAATTGAGTTGGTTTTGGTCGCCTTACTTTATTATCGGAACTGCCATCTTCTTCTTCGGCATGATTATTAATTTGCACTCCGACAGGATAATACGGAAATTAAGAAGGTCGAAAGAAGACAATAATTATTATCTTCCCAAAGGGTTTTTATTCGACCGCATCAACTCATCCAATTATTTCGGAGAGTTATTGGAATGGTTGGGGTTCGCTATTTTAACGTGGTCGTTTGCCGGATTCGTGTTCTTCTGTTGGGCTCTTGCCAATTTGGTGCCCCGCGCAAAAGCCGTATATTATCGCTACGACCAGTTCTTCGGAAGTGAATTTACAAAGCTAAAACGTTGGAAAATATTTCCTTACATCTACTAAATTTCTATAATGCGCTCAAAACTTATCTTCTTTCTTACTGTTTTGCTTTATTTCATTAGCATTCTTTCCTTATCTGCTCAGTATGGTTCGGTTCACAAAATAGATTCGGTAATGGATATGTCACCGGCTTATTTACACACCGAATACGCCCGAATCAATTCTATCGAATTTGAGCCCTTAATATTTCAACCTGTTGACACCGGAATGGTTGATACGCATCAATTTGACCCTTTGTTTAAAACAGAAAATTATTATCAAAATTTGGGTATTGTAGGGCAGGCACATAAGTCGGTTGTATTTGGTTATCAAAGAGAAATGGGATTTTTGTATCAAACCCTCCCCTACCCGCTTTTTTTTAAAAAACAATCGGATTTAAACTTTTATAGATTAAAAACTACTTACTCGAAAATAGTCTATGCCCTTAGTTTTCAAAAAGAACATGAAGTTTTTGCGGAATTTGCAAAATGTATAAAAGGAGTTACTGTGGCTGCTAATGTTTACGGCACTTTTAATGAAGGTACTTTCGTTTGGCAAAGCACCAGAAATCTTCGCGGAGATATTTTGGTACATTACGAAATTCCTTCTTCAATTTATGGATTTAGAGCAAGTTATATCGTTAATGATTTAGAAAATCAAGAAAATGGTGGCTTAATAGATATTTACACTTATCAAAAAAGTTTTGAAGAGAATAAAAGTTACGGGGTTCGTTTTACCAATGCCATATCAAAAATCACTACGCACGATTTGGTTCTCCAAAATTATGTAAATCTGATTAATAAAAACAATAAAAATAATAAAAAACCTATCGGAACTTTTACACACAATTTTCAATTCGAACAAACTACCATCCGATACAATGATAAAAAAATTGACTCCATCTATCCTTACTACAATGCCTACACCTCTAAAATAATGACCGAAGATTCAACACGTATTATTTCTTTAAAAAACGCAATTCAATGGAGTAACTTTTCACCTTTTCAAGAAATGGAAAACAAAAACTATTTTTTCTATGTTGCTGTGGGAGGAATGCACGATTATACCGATCTGAAATTTATCAACACTTCTTTCAATACTTTTTATTTATTTGCCAGAACCAATATTCGGTTGTTTAAAGTATTGGATATCACAGGAAATTTTTCTTATTCATTTAATGATGATTCAAGCAATGATATTATTGCAAAATCCGGAATTTCATTTGCTATTAACAGAGAAAAGGCGCACCAAACAGGAATAGAAGCGCAATATTTTAGAAACTCTCCCGAATATATGATGCAATATGTTTCTGTCAATAATTTTCGCTGGATTAATCAATTTAAGAAACAAAACATTGCACAATTTAAAGCCTACTGGAATTATCAAAATTACAATGTTTCAGTAAGTTATTATTTATTAAACAATTTAGTAAATCTCTCAGAAGAATTACGTCCTGTACAAAATGAGAAG
>Ga0209628_10003054_pt1 | contig 11577 bp, 10 predicted proteins | sample TergutCu122P4_FD_187285 | JGI IMG/M metagenome (GOLD analysis project Ga0209628, IMG submission 187285) | Cubitermes ugandensis P4 segment gut microbial communities from Kakamega Forest, Kenya - Cu122 P4 (SPAdes) (version 2) | ecosystem: Host-associated > Arthropoda: Insects > Digestive system...
GGACAGGGTGGTTATTTTCAATTATTTAAAAGATGATGCTGAACTAAAACGTTTTATCAAAACCAATTTTGCCGATACAAAATTTGGTTTAACAAAAATTAAGATTGACAAAAACAATTTTCTCTCCATTTATAATAAATGGTTAGATATGGTAAAACCCACTATTTCGGTAAACTGGGATGCTGCAAAAAAAATTGATATTATTGCTGGCGACTTTTACTTAGCTGATTTATTATCAACAAACAACGAAACAATTAAAGAAAAACTTTTTGTATTACTCAAAAACAATTTTTACAAATACAACAAGCAAATCGATGATTTAGGTGAAATTTTCCGTGAGGCATATTTTACTGACAATCAAAATGCACACAATCAATTTTGGAATAGATACGAGAGACCTCCTAAAGAAGATTACTGGGACTACATTATCAATCGCAGAGATTTACTTGTACCACAAGATATTCGTGAGCGGAAAGGAAGTTTTTATACGCCGAGAATTTGGGTAGAACTATCGCAAAAATATTTAGCGGATGTTTTGGGCGAAGATTGGCAAGATGAATACAATGTGTGGGATTGTTGCGCGGGAACCGGAAATTTGCTCGTTGGTTTAACCAACAAATACAACATTTGGGCTTCCACCTTAGATAAAGCCGATGTGGATGTAATGAAAGATAGAATAGAAAACGGTGCCAATCTTTTAGAAAGCCATGTTTTTCAATTCGATTTTTTGAACGATGATTTTTCAAAACTCCCGCAAGGGTTGCAAGATATTATTAATGATGAAAAGAAAAGAAAAAAGTTGTTAATTTATATTAATCCGCCGTATGCGGAGCATGGAAACAGAAGGACTTTTGCAGGTAAAGGAGAACATAAATCAAAAGTATCAACAACAAGCAAGGTTTATGATAGTTTTACCAATATTGTGGGAACAGCCACAAGAGAACTTTATGCACAATTCTTTTTAAGAATTTATAAAGAAATTCCTGATGCTAAATTAGCTTCTTTCAGTACATTAAAATTTATTAATGCTCAAAACTTTTTAAAATTTAGAAATTACTTTAAAGCAGATTTTCTAAAAGGATTTATTTGTAAATCAGATACATTTGATAATGTTTTTGGTAAATTTCCAATAGGTTTTTTGATTTGGAATTTAGAAAAAAAAGAATCTATTTCGAAGATTATTACTGATATAATGAACAATAATGCTGATTTAACTAAGTGCTGGGCTGAAGGAGAAAAATCGTTTTTTGCAGTTAATGAAAAAATATTTATAAGCGATTGGTTGCGATGTTTTTATGATAATAAAAGTGAGGTAATTGGATATATTATTTTGCCGGGAGTTGATATGCAGCAACAAAATGGTGTTTATATCACTTCACAACCTACCCAAAGCGATATTTTGCAACACAAAACAGCACGAATTACACAAAATAATTTAATAGAAATGGCTATTTATTTTGCTGTACGGAAATGTGTTACACCAACATGGTTAAATAACCGCGACCAGTTTCTTTACCCTAACGACGGCTGGAAAACAGATTATGAGTTTCAAAACGATTGTTTGGCTTATACTTTGTTTCACAACAGTAATAATATTTCTTCAAAATATGGAACAAACCACTGGATTCCCTTTACCGAATATGTTGCACATGCACGAGATAAGTTCAAAAGCAATTTAATGACCGATTTTATTATCGGAAAAATAGTGGAAGCGGAAGCAAGAGAGCCGATGTTGTTTTATGCAGATACAGAAATTGGCGGTGGTGGCGGTGGGGCTGATTTCAAATCTGCCCAAAAACGAGAATTTTCCGAAACCGCCAAAAAGGTTTTTAAAGCCGGTGGCGATTTATGGAGATATTACCATTCCCAAAAATTCCCCTCCACTTATGGAGGGGTGGACGACGAAGGCGGACGGGGTGGTTACAATGTGAATGCAAGTTTTTACGATATTCGCGAACATTTTCAAGAACGAAACGAAAAAGGAAATATGAACCCCACAAGCAAAGATGAAAAATACAACGAACTTATTGATAATCTACGTTTTGCATTGAAAAATTTAGCAGAAAAAATAGAACCAAAAATATATGAATATGGCTTTTTAATCAATTGAAAATTGAAAATTAAAAATATTAACCCAATAAACTTTTAACTTAAATAAATTTAATCAAATGAAAAAAATCTTAATTATTATGTGTGTTGCAACTGCAATGATGGTGGGATGTTGTAAAAAAGAATCCCCAAACCCTTTCTTTCAAACCTGGAATACGCCCTACGGCATTCCTCCTTTTGAACAAATTAAATATGAACATTATCTTCCTGCTTTTGAGGAGGGTATGAAACAGCAAAAGGCTGAAATTGACGAAATTTGTAATTGTCAAGATGAGCCTACTTTTGAAAACACCTGTGAAGCATTAGAGTACAGCGGTGAACTGCTGTATAGCGTTTCTTCCGTTTTCTTTAATCTGGAAGGCGCCTGCAATAGCCCTGAAATGGAAAAGATTGCAGAAGAAGTTGCACCTATGCTTTCTGCCCATTCCGACGACATTAGTTTGAATAAAGTGTTGTTTGAACGCATTAAAACGCTTCATGACAAAAAAGAGGAATTGAATTTAGACGCTGTAGAGATGAGATTGTTGGATGAACAATACAAAGGTTTTGTTCGTGGCGGCGCCCTTATTCCTGAGGAACAACAACCCAGATTCAGAGAGATTAACGAAAGATTGGCGCTCCTCTCTATTAAATTTGGTAACAATGTGCTAAAGGCTTCTAACGGGTATAAGTTAACAGTTGAAGATAAAGCGCGTTTGGAAGGAATGCCGGAAAATGCGTTAGCCGCTGCGCTTGATTTAGGAAATATGGATGATGCCACCAAAGGAAAATACACCTTTACTATTCAATTACCCAGCTGGGAACCGCTGTTGCAATATTGCAAAGACAGAGAGTTGCGTAAAGAGATGTGGACGGCTTACTCATCTCGTTGTAAAACAGATTCTTTGAGCAATTTGGAAATTATTGAAGAAACAGTGAATTTACGTATTGAACGCTCCAAAATGTTTGGCTTTGATTCTCATGCCGCTTTTGTGTTAGACAATACCATGGCAAAAACCCCCGAAGCGGTGAACAATTTACTGATGCAAGTTTGGAAACCCGCCATTAAAAAAGCAAAAGAGGAAGCCGCTGAGTATCAAAAAATGATTGATGCCGAAGGCGGTAATTTTAAATTAGAACCTTGCGACTGGAGGTTTTATACTGAAAAACTGCGTAAAGAAAAATATGACATGAATCAAGAAGAAGTGAGCGCTTATTTTGCTTTGGATAATGTGAAAAATGGCGTTTTTGAAGTAAGTGAAAAACTGTTTGGAATTACTTTTCATCCCAATCCTGCTCTTCCAAAATATCATAATGATAATGAAGTATTTGAAGTGAAACGCGGCGAAGAGGTAATTGCCATTTTGTATATGGATTATTATCCGAGAGAAAGCAAGGGCAGTGGTGCCTGGATGACTAATTTCCGCGAACAATGGTATGATAAAGAAGGCAAAAAAATAATTCCTATTGTTTCTTTGGTGTTAAACAGCGCGAAACCCACCGCAGAGCTTCCATCGCTTTTAACTTTTGACCAGGTAGAAACCTTCTTCCACGAATTTGGACATGGCTTGCACGGTATGCTCACAAACTGCAAATATCGCTCATTATCAGGAACTAACGTTTCTCGCGATTTTGTAGAGTTGCCTTCGCAAATTATGGAAAATTGGGCTTCCGAACCGGAAGTACTTAAAATGTATGCCAAACACTATAAAACCGGCGAAACCATTCCTGATGAGTTGATTGCAAAATTGGAAGCCGCAAGTACTTACGGACAAGGTTTTATCAATGCCGAACTATTGGCAGCTTCTTTCTTAGATATGGAATATTATACGCTGAAAACGCCAGCAAAAATTAACGTACTTGAATTTGAAGAAAATGCTATGAAAAAAATTGGGTTGATTCCGGAAATTATTTCAAGATACAAAAGTCCCTATTTTAAACATATTTTCACCACAGGTTATGATGCCGGCTATTATTCATACACGTGGGCTGCCGTTTTAGATGCCGATGCTTTTGAAGCATTTAAAGAAACCGGCAATATTTTTGATAAAGAAACCGCCGACAAATTCCGTACTTTTGTATTAGAAAAGGGAAATACTCAGGATGCAATGGATTTATATGTTTCATTTAGAGGTAAGAAACCGGAAATTAAACCGTTGCTGAGAAACAGAGGATTGTTGTAAGTTCAAGAGTTCAAACTTTTCTCTTGTGTTTTTGTTAATGTGGATGAATTTGAAAAACAGTTGATTGCAACGAAAGAGGAACTGATGGAAATTCTTGGTTTGAAGTAGTAAATCAATTTTAATATTTTTGCAGCAAGTTTGTGAAATTGTAAATTACAAATTATATTTATGGAAAACAAAGCAAACATGTACTATAGATTTATTGGTGATAATGAGCCAACTGAGGAACAACTTTCATTTCTTATGCAAGAAGTTGGAAAAGAAGTTCAAAAAAACAAATCAAACCTGCAATCAATAATTGATACTAATATTATGCGTGAGTATCAAAATGCAAAGAAAATATTCCCAAATCTATAGATAATGGAAAGACCTAAACTTCTCATAATTGCTGGACCAAATGGTGCTGGAAAAACCACCATTACAAGTCAAATTTTGAAACATGAATGGGTTGAAGGTTGTGAATATATAAATCCTGATTTTATTGCAAGAGATAAATTTGGCGATTGGAATTCTCCGGAAATGGTTTTAAAAGCAGCACAATTTGCTGAAAAATGGAGAGAAAATTGTTTAGAAAATAAAAAAAGTTTAATTTTTGAAACGGTATTGTCGGCACCGGACAAAATTGAATTTATAAAACGAGCAAAACAGCAAAATTTTTTCGTAAGACTTTTCTTTATTGGCACCGATAATCCTCAAATAAATGCTTCGCGTGTAGCCCAAAGAGTAATGCAGGGCGGTCATGATGTGCCTATTCAAAAAATTATTAGTCGTTATTACAAATCAATAGCAAATTGCGCTCTGCTATTGAAAGTTGTTGATAGATTGTATGTTTATGATAATTCAATAGAAAATGGACTCCCAGAATTATTGTTTAGGATTAACGAGGGTAAATTAGTAAAACAATATGCACCAATGCACGATTGGGCACAATTGCTTTTTGAAAATATTCTTTAAAAATTACAAACCAAAATTATTATGGAAAATCAAACCAATTCAAATCAAGATTGCGGTTGCAGTGATGGCTGCTGCGCCCCGCAAACCAAAAATAATCCATGGAAAAAATGGATTTTTATCGCCATTATTATGGCTGCTGCTGCAATAGTAACTGTAAAGTTAATAAATAAGGATGAGGCAGTTCCGGAAAAATGTTGCGATAAAACGGAAAATGCAACCTGTTGCCCGAAATCCGAATCTGAAACAGATTCAACCGGATGTACAAAAAAAGGATGTAAAAACAGTGAGTCTTGCTCAAAATCTAAAACCGAAGAATAATGAATGAGTGGATTACTTCGATTTTAAGCGCCGACCAAACCGGAATTATTGCGTTGGTGGCGGTTTTTCTGCTGGGTGTTGTAAGTGTTTTTACCTGCGCCTGCAACTTTGCGGTCATCGGTATAGTGGCAGGATATACAGGCACTTTGGGGGCAACCGGCAAAAGAAAAACCGTAATTGTTTGCAGTCTGTTTTTTCTTTTGGGTACAGTGGTTGCCATGTCTGCGTTGGGTGCTATCATTGGCTTTGCAAGTGAATTTATCAGTGCTTCGATGGGAAGCTACTGGAAAATTGCCGCAGGGATTATTTTAATCCTTTTCGGAGTTTATATACTTGATATTTTACCTTTTAAAATCCCCGGAATTTCGCTGAATTATCATAGTAAAAAAAGTGGAGTTGCCGGCGCTATTCTATTCGGATTTGTGGTGGGTAGCCTTACCTCGCTGGGAACACTGTGCTGCAACCCAATTTTCCCGATAGTAGTGGCAGCCTCATTAGTAACCGGAAGTACGATTTGGGGGTTTGTTCTGCTTTTCACTTACGCTTTGGGCTTTGGTGCTATCCTTGCCGTGGCCATGCTTGGCGTGGGATTGGGAATTGGAAAATTGTCGCAATGGCTTACTAAATCTACTGTGTTTATTAAATATGTAGGTGGTATAACTTTAATAGTTCTCGGTTTCTACTTTATTCTAACGATTTAGAAAAGAAAAATGAATAAAGGAGAAATTATTTTATATCAAACTTCGGATGGCACAATCAATTTAGATGTGCGATTAGAAAATGAAACGATTTGGCTAACGCAAGCGCAAATGGTAATTCTTTTTGGAAGAGATCAGTCAGTTATTTCAAAACACATTAGTAATATTTTCAAAGAGGGTGAGTTGAATAAAAATTCAGTGCATGCAAATTTTGCATATACTGCCTCGGATGGTAAAACATACATCGTTGAGCATTACAATCTTGATGTTATTATTTCAGTAGGATACCGCGTTAAATCTCAAAGAGGTACAAAATTTCGTATTTGGGCAAACAAAGTGTTGAAAGAATATATCGTAAAAGGATATGCTATTAACCAATATGCTAAAATTGAACAATTTGAAGATCTAAAGCAAACGATAAGATTATTATCCAATGTAATTCAACGCAGCGAACTTACTGCTGACGAATCACAAGGTTTGTTGCAGGTAATAACAGATTATACCTATGCCTTAGATACTTTAGATAGGTATGACTATCAGTCTCTTGTAATTAGCGAAACGACAAAAAAATCTGTTTTCTTTGCAACTTATGAGAACGCAAAGGAGGCGATTGAGATCCTCCGCAGAAGGTTTAATAGCGGAGGATTATTTGGAAAGGAAAAGGATCAATCGTTTCATAGTTCAATAAATACTATTTACCAAACATTTGACGGAATTGATCTCTATCCAAGTGTTGAAGAAAAAGCGGCAATGCTTCTCTATCTTGTTGTAAAAAACCACTCGTTTAACGATGGAAATAAAAGAATTGCAGCATTTCTTTTCCTTTGGTTTTTAGAAAAAAATGGAATTTTGTACAAAAAGAATGGTGCAAAATTAATTGAAAATAATACTTTGGTAGCTTTAACACTGATGATAGCAGAAAGTAGAGCAGACGAGAAAGACATTATAGTTAAAGTAGTAGTAAATCTCATAAATCAAAATAATTAGTAAAAATGTAAAGAAAAAATGAACAATAATCCACATTATATTATTGGACAACTGGAAACGCCCGCCGGCGTCGTGCCGCAAGTCTCCACCGTTTGGATGAACAAAGATCTGTTTTCAACGATTAAAGTTCGCTGGTCTATCGGCAGAATGGACTATAACGCAACACCCGGCTTGTACGCTGTGGGACAACCCGATGCAGATTCTGATGTGTATGTTTCCTGTAATTTTAAGTTGAGTTTCGACATTTTACGCCGTGCGTTGCATGGTTTCAACGCCTGGATTTTAGTTTTAGACACTAAAGGGATAAATGTGTGGTGCGCCGCCGGTAAAGGAACTTTTGGAACACAAGAACTTATGTTCCGAATAAAAGAACATCAACTTGAAAAAGTAGTAAATCATAAAAAAGTGATTGTTCCGCAATTGGGAGCCACCGGCGTTTCAGCATATAAAATTAAAGAAGAAGCCGGATTTAAAGTAATTTACGGACCAGTAAAAGCAGATGATATTCGTGAATTTGTGGCTAATAATTATAAAGCAACCCCGAAAATGAGAAAAATCAGTTTCAATCTTTGGGACAGAATGAAGCTGATTCCTGTGGAACTGTTTTACGCAAAATATTATTTGCTCCTCATTCCTGCTATTTTCTTTATTTTGGCAGGATTAAATATTCACGGTTTTTCCGTGGATGCTTCGTGGAGCAACGGAGGCAGGGCTATCGTTAATTTATGTGTTGCTTATTTAGCCGGATGTGTGTTAACCCCCATGCTTTTGCCCATTATCCCTTTCAAAAGATTTTCACTAAAAGGATTAGTAATGGGTTGGCTCATGGTATTGCCGTTATTGTACTTCAACTTTCTGGGTACAAACATTTTTGAAATGATATCATGGTTTCTGATTATGGGCGGCATTTCCTCATTTATGGCAATGAACTTTACGGGAACCTCTACATTTACTTCACTTTCCGGTGTGCAAAAAGAGATGAAACTGTCATTGCCCGTGCAAATTTACGGTACTGCATTGGGCATTATAGGATGGATTGTTACACGATTTATTTAAAAGATTATGAATGGATTAACATATTTAAAAGACTTAGTTACCCTACAATTAGACAACGAAAAATGCAATGGCTGTGCGGTTTGCACCACTGTTTGTCCGCATGAAGTTTTTATCATGAAAGACAAAAAAGCATTTATTCAACATAAAGATTATTGTATGGAATGCGGTGCTTGTGCCATGAATTGCGCTACGGGTGCTGTAACTGTGAAATCCGGTGTGGGCTGTGCGGCGGGCATTATTAACGGAATATTGCGGGGTACAGAACCTACCTGCGACTGCTCCGGCTCGGGTGGGTGTTGCTAAATGTTGTAACTGCTAATTTTAGGATTTAATATGATTAAACGCTGAATAACATGACCGAATTGGATAGTAAAACAGTGAAAGAGAATGGATTAATACCTTCTTTCATTGCGCTACTCTTAAAAACTATTCCGGAAAAGCCGGGGGTGTATCGTTTTTTTGATGAAAATGGCGTTATCATTTACATCGGTAAAGCTAAATCGCTCAAAAAAAGAGTGCGTTCCTATTTTACCAAAAACCATGAATACCCCAAACTTAATATTTTAGTTTCCAAAATTGTTGATATACAATTTACGGTTGTTGATACAGAATGGGAAGCGCTGTTGCTGGAAAATAGCATGATAAAACAGTTTAAACCGCGCTATAATGCCATGCTTAAAGACGACAAATCCTACCCATGGTTGGCGGTGAGCAAGGATGAGTTTCCTCGTTTGTACTATACCCGCAATCCGAATTCCAAAAAGGAGGAATTGTTTGGCCCCTACTCTTCATTACGTTTTATGCACACTTTGGTGGATACCTTACATGCGATGTTCCCGATTCGTATTTGTAAGGTTGTACAAAAAAACAGTCGCCCCTGTTTGCAGTATCATATCAAAAAGTGTGCGGCACCGTGCGCGGGGATCATTTCACCGGAAGAATACAAAGAAAATATTCAGAAAGTGATTAAAATAATTAAAGGAAATCATAGCGAAGTGCTTCAACAGCTCAAAAATGAGATGATGGGCCTTGCCGATAAATGGGAGTTTGAAAAAGCACAACTTATCAAAGAAAAAATTGAAATTTTAGAGTCCTATCGCGGAAAATCTGTGGTAGTAAATCCTACGCTAACCCATTGCGATGTGTTTTCTATGGAAGAAGAAAATAACAATGCTTGTGTGAATTTTATGAGAATTGTTGAAGGTTTTGTTGTGCAGAGTTTTACACTTGAAATCATCCATACTATGGAAAACACTAAGGAGGAACTACTGTTGCGGGCTATGGCAGAAATTGAAAAACGTTTCGGCACACTTTCACAAGAAGTTATTATTCCTTTTGATGTTGGTTTCTATAAAGAAAAAACAATTTTTACGGTACCTCTTCGCGGCGACAAAAAAAAGTTATTAGAACTTTCTCAAAAAAATGCTAAAATATCTTTGTTAGAAAAGCAAAAAAGAATTGAATTGGCCGACCCTGAACGTCATCAAAACAGAATCTTGCTTGCCTTGCAAAAAGATTTGAATTTGAAATGTTTACCCAAAACTATTGAGTGTTTTGATAATTCTAACACGCAAGGCGAGGAGCCGGTGGCTGCTATGGTGCATTTTAAAAACGGTAAACCCGATAAAAAAGAGTATCGGCACTTTATTATCAAAACCGTTGCCGGCCCTGATGATTTTGCCTCTATGTATGAAGTGGTTAAGCGTAGATACGGTCGGTTAATTGAAGAAGAAAAACCTTTGCCCGACTTAGTGATTATTGACGGCGGAAAAGGACAACTTAGTGCGGCAAATCGCGCATTAACAGCGTTGGGAGTTCAGGATAAAATGATGATTATTGGTATTGCAGAAAGATTAGAAGATATTTATAAAGTTGGTGAATCAGTGCCGCTGTTTATAGATAAAAAATCTGAATCGCAAATGTTATTGCAACGTATTCGCGATGAGGTGCATCGTTTTGGCATTACCCACCACCGCAAGCGCCGCGCAAAAAAGAGTATCCATTCCGAATTGGATGATATTAAAGGAATTGGCACTGCCACAAAAGAAAAATTACTGAAGCATTTTAAAACCGTGTCTAAAATAAAAACGGCGAGTTTTGAAGAGGTTGCAAAGGTGATAGGAAATGCCAAAGCAAAGTTGCTGACTACTCCCCCTTCACACGCACCCCTTCCCTCACTTGCATCAGCCCCGTAATCATAATGGTGTCCCCTTTTTGTAAGCCGGCGAGCACTTCCACTTGGTTGTTGCTTCTGAAGCCGGTGGTGATGGGCTGCGATTGGGCTTTTCCGTCTAAAACTCTCCATACTTTTTTGCCCCCCATCTCTTGCACAATGGCTTCGGTGGGAATGAGAAGCACTTCGCCCGATTGACTGATAATAAGATTGATACGTGCAAACATGCCGGCCATTAATTTGCCGTTTGCGTTGTTGTAGATTCCTCTTACAGTGATGGTTCTTGTTGCAACATCCACTTTAGGGTCAACGGCATACACCACAGCTTCAAATTCTTGCGGAGAGACTTCGGTGCGGAATTTTATCTTATGTCCCGAAAAATAAGTTGAGGCATACTTCTCAGGAATAGCAAACTCCAATTTCAGTTTGCTTTGGTCCACCAATCGTGCAATAATCGTATTTACTTGCAGATAACTCCCCAAACTCACACTGCGAAAACCGATGGTTCCGGAAAAAGGTGCTTTGATTTCTGTTTTAGAAATTTTCGTTTTCAGTAAATCAATATCGGTTTGCAAAATGTTGTAATCGGTTTGCACCTGGTCGAACTCCTCGCGGCTCACCGCATCTTTTTCTAACAGAATTTTTTGGCGGTTCAAACGCTCACCGGTAAGTTTCAGTTGAAACTCGGCGCGTCGCAGCTGGTCTTGAAGTTCTGCATCATCCACTTTTAGTAAAAGTTGTCCTTTGGTAACCGGCTTTCCTTCTTCAAAATAGATTCCTACCACTTTTCCGGCTGCTTCGCTACTGAGGTCAACTTCTTCGTTCGACAATAAAGTTCCCACTGCATTAATCCCGTTGCTCAGTGAGGTTGGTTCCAAAACATAAAGTTTTGCAGAGATATTTCCGCCACCTTGAGGCTTCTTATCCTCAGTAGTTTGGGCGTTTTTATTAACGAAAATTTTATACCCTGCAAAAAGCAAAACTGCTAATATCGGAAGTGAGATGTAGATAATTTTTTTACTGTTCATAAATCATACTATTTTAATTTTCCGCTTAACAATTGCAATCCTATTTCCGACACTTTGGCATTGTAAGAGGCATTCATTAAACGTTTTACAGT
>Ga0209628_10003055_pt1 | contig 11577 bp, 8 predicted proteins | sample TergutCu122P4_FD_187285 | JGI IMG/M metagenome (GOLD analysis project Ga0209628, IMG submission 187285) | Cubitermes ugandensis P4 segment gut microbial communities from Kakamega Forest, Kenya - Cu122 P4 (SPAdes) (version 2) | ecosystem: Host-associated > Arthropoda: Insects > Digestive system >...
CAAAATCTGCATCGGATACAGTTGCCTAGTAACGCAAGGTGGTCCCAGACTTAGTCCACGCTTCGTTGCGAAAGGAACCGCGGTATATTCCTATCTACACCATAAGTACACGCTGGTTTGCAAATTACTTGTCCTTCTAGGAAACAACGCGTGTAAAGATACAGGGCATATAACGAAAAGTTCTTGTTTCCATGGACTTCACGTTAGAAACTGCAGATATGAGAATGTAACGTTGCCTCCTATTTCGTTTTATTATTTAAGCAAAATAAATAGTGTAATTAGAAAGAAATTCCTATTAATTATGACATAAGTTCACAGTCATATATATTATGTGTATATTGTAACAATACTGATGACCATCAAAGGCGACACGGTAAACGTAACGATAAAGATCACCCTAGAACAGGCCACGAAGGCCCAGTGGGGGTAGAGGTTTAGCTCTACTCTTTCTTTAATCTCGAAGCTAGATGGTAGTGGGTGGTCAACGCCACACCCCGGCCGTTTTACCCCAGGAAACAGACCCGGTATCCATTGTATAGGAGGTTGGGTGGGCCCCAGGGCCAATCTGGAAAATCTCGCCCCCCCCACCAACATTCGTCCCCCGGACCGTGCAGCCCATAGCGAGTCGCTACTCTGACTGAGCTATCCACGGTCTAAGACAAATACAGTCTTGAAGTGGTGGGTTCGTATCCTGTTCTGAAAGTGGATGTATATCCGAAGTTGTTCTGTGTTCGTGACCTTTCACCGGCCCGATCCCCCATTGAAAGATTCCTACTGTATGTCTGGAAACGATTCCTAAATTCTGGAATTCGTTCTCAATTGGAAGAGCCTGGGAGGTCTAATTCGTACAGTAAGAAATGGAGAGATCCGGAACATTGGAACATATCAAAAAGAATTACTTAAAGCGCATAAATTACGTACTTGGCGATAAGGGAAGCGTAATTTGAAAAGGATAAAAAAAATGTCAGCTGGCATTTGGTCAAAAAGTAATTCTGTACCTGAAGTCTACTGTTTTCGTAATTTAGCAGTCCCATCTTTAGTCTTCTAATCCCATTTCTAGTAGCCAATAAACAAAGAATGTTGGTGACGGTGGTGAGTAAATTATGATTATTCGAAAAAATGTACACGTTTATATACATACAAACAAGTCAGGCAATGTACTTATAACGTAACACTGCGGCGCGTTGCAGCTGAAAAACAATAAGTATTACATATTCCGAGTGTGTGTTTCAAGCCCTAGTTATCCAGCATGCAATGCGCATGCGCCATATTGTCATCTATGGCCTGCCCGGCTGTACAGTATTTTTCCACATTATCTCACAAACGGCAAGATTTTCGAAAAAATAAAGTTACTGAAAATAAAATACCCGTTGTGATTTTATGTACAACTTTGTCTGAAACATTTCTCATTCTAAGAACTGGACGAGATATGATCAGAGAAGTACATTAGTTTTCATGTAAAATAACCGTTATTCCCGTCAGATTTTACGAAACTTCAACTTTCTTGAGAGATTTTCGAAAGGTATTCAAATATCAAATTTCATGAAAATCCGTCCCGTGGGACCCGTATTGTTCCATGCGGATAGGTCAGACGGACATTACGAAGCTAACAGTAGCTCTTCGCAATTTTGCGAACGCGCCTCCAAACAGACTGGGTCTATTGGACTGCGTAATAAGCATACTGTAATCTTCCGACGCACGAACAAGTCAGTATAATAGAGCTTTACTGCCCATTGCTTCCAGATATCCGCAAGAACACTGATTGGTTTGAAGGTTCCCAGCATTCGCCCGCTTGTCATGAACAGTACAAATATAAATATGAAAGTGGAGCACTGGTGGAATGACACTGACACTATCCAAAGAAACCCCTTTCCCATTGCCATTTTGCTTTTCAAATCTCACATGGACTGGTCCGTGATCAAAACTGGTCCTCAGCGGTGAGAGGCTGATGATTAACCACCAGAGCCATCGCACAGATTCTGAAGGGCGAACTTAAAGTGAAAAATTATATAAAGAACGCTTCCAATCCTACTAAACCGACAGCACAGTTCGTCTTCATTACAACCGGACAGTTCTCAAATAACTGCTGCTTATTCTGAGAATTACAGAAACCACCCACGCGCCGACGTACTACGTGTACAAAATGAGGTTTCTGAAGCCAAACCAGAAGATACATGTAGCAAATACTATGCTTCTGAGAGTCTGCGGATCCAACATTATCCATGTCCACATGCCGACTGCGGCTTTCCAAACTAAAGATCCGAAACAAATCAAAAGACTGCAATAACTGTAAATGACGATAAAGGTATTTCATAACTAGAGTAACAGACAGGGCAAAATAATAAATCAACGTAATTTACGGAGCATGGGGCATTCAGCTCCTTCCAGAAACAAGAGGAAATCGAATATATTTTATTACAGCTTGCTACAAACTTGTCAGGAATGTCCGTCTGCATCACTTTGCGTCACAGACCGATGGCGCTGAAGGCGCTGATGATAAGACAGCCCACAAATAAAGCCCCAGGCTCTTACACTGAAGGTAACTGGTTCGAGCCTCAGCAAATATACTGATTATCTTAATTTTCCTCAGTTCCTACAGGGGAATGGCCGCGATATTATTTCCAGCTTCTAACTTGTCAAAACGCATTCGGGTTTATTTCTTCCTCCCACAATATGGAAAAACACGACGGAAGCACGAGGTCTCTACGACACTTTCTGAAAATATTAATGGTGACAATGAGGCCTCTAAAACGACACATGATACTGCAGCAAATTGGAAAGAGGCCAAAAACAGAGCCGACTGGGAGAAGGTTATTAAGGAGGCGAAGGTTTGCATTGGACTGTAGTGCTATCTGAGGAGAAGGAGGAGGAGGAGGAGGAGGAGGAGGAGAAGGAGAAGAAGAAGAAGAAGCAGAAGAAGACGAAGAAGAAGAAGAAAGAAGAAGAAGAAGAAGAAGAGGAGGAAGAAGAGGAAAAAGAATTCTACACGACAACTACGCAAAATTTTGAGGGTAAAGAAGACAATACACACAACCCATAAAAGGTACAGTTCACTCTATAATATACCATAAAGGCAGAGAAGGGAAACAGATGTACAGCTGTACTCTTTCTTTAACATCGACGCTATATGGGGTGGGTGGTTAACGCAATGCCCCGGATGCTGTACCCCAGGGAAAGGCCCAGTACCTTTCCTACAGGAGGCTGGTTGAGCCACCACCCCGGTATGGGCAGATGCGGAAAATATCGCCCCCTATGGGTTCGAACCCCCAGACCGTCCATCCTGCAGCCAGTCCGTATACGGACTACGCTATCCCGGCCCACAAGCGCGCGCGCGCACACACACACACACACACACACACACATAATCCACATTAGCTAAATACTTATATGTACTAATGAAGTGACTACTATTTCATAGCACCGGCTAGCCTAACCATTAAGTGCTGTAGAAGTGATTACACGCCGGCGTTCTAGCTTCTTATGTAACTTGACGTTCATCGAGTTCGTAAGTAGGAATACGACGAAAGCACCTTTATCCGATGGTCCTCGCCCCTGTTACTGTCGAGTATCAATAATCGATTGGCTCGAGCACAAAATCTTTAGACGCATAACATTCTTCTAAACAATACTCAATTTAATAACAGTGACTTATTCTGAGGCACATACCAAATAACTACATGGATACATCTAATTTTAACTTATGCCGTACTGTGCCTTAAACCTTCACTACGGAAGATGCTGTTTACCTCAGGTCTAAAAGGGCAAGTTGTCATTTTCGAAACATACAAGCACCAAACTTTGGGATATGCTGGTATGTATTTCATGGGAGCTGCCATATTTCAAAGTGGATAACAAAGCAGATATTTACCTGCTCCTATCTAAACTGCAACCTTTCAAATAGTATGCAAGATATTTAACGTTGACAAAAATCACCAGCAAACCACATCCAAACAGTAGGCCATGAGTATACACACAGGGGACGACGTGGTAAATACTGTGTCCTGGCTGCTGGAATTCAGACAAGGGTGAAAAAGGTTATGCAGACATTTCAAATGCCCTCTTTCTGTGGATGGTCGAAGAAATGGGGTTCATTACCAAAATAAGCAAGAGCGCAAGATTTCCCCTTTTGCACTAATACGTGAGGAAGAAATGTAGCAAGTATGTATTAAGATACAATTTTTACATAATTTTGAGTTTTTCACACATATTCTATTATTGTATGGAACGTCTATACATGACAACATTTGTAAAAATAAGGGGCCCCTTTTCTTGATATATACTTTCTAGATATTTTCTCCATGTTAGTATTTTTTGTATTCATATACCTGATGTTGGTCTCAGTCAAACCGAAACATGTAGTGTATTAGAAAGACTTTGGATGGAAAGTACAAAGTTCATGTTGTATCACACTGTTACATACAGCGCCGCAAATTTTCACTTTATCCAGAAAGTATATTGCGCCAGTTTCTGCGTGTGTCAAAACGTCCATAACGCAGTGCCATGTGCTTTGATCTATACCATGTTCATAAGCACAGACTATACACCAGTTACGTGCTTCATATTTTATAGCTCTGCTAGGGGCTTACAACTCCTGCCCTTCAAGGGGCTCTTTCGCTGGCGACTCCACAGCAGAATAACAAGCCTTTGACAACTTGCAAATATACGGCACGGCAGTGCTGAGTATGAAGCTATGTGGCAGCACAAATTAACACTACTGCTGCAGTTCACTGTTGGCACAAGGTGGATGGGCGCGTCATTATGACAATTCTTCGCTCGTTCAGTGGTTGGCATTCAGGAACCGGAACAAACCCATTATACCTCTGACATCTGACGATCCGAAGGCGAAGACTAGGCCGGGATAGCGTGGTGGATACAGTGTCTAATCGAAGGTGCAACTTGGAAACTGTGGTTCCATTCCCAACATGGGCACGAGGTCTCTCCATTCCGAGATGTGTGAAGACCGCCTGTGGGGCTCATCCGGCTTCCGATTCAGTGCGTACCACGAACCACGGACCCTTTCTCCGAACGTAAATCGGCCCAGAAGAAAACTTGACCACTCACCCCCACCCCCACCCAAAACCAAGTTTAAGAGTAACCGTAAACATACCTGCACTTCCCTATAAGCCAAGGGTTCGAAAAGCTTTTGGTCATGGAATAATTCTTAACTTAGTAAATATTTACATAACGCATAGGGCTGTGATCCCTCAGTCATCAAATAAAAGTGCAAAGAGATCTGTTAGTAACCAAAAGAAAGATTCTTACAAAAATTCTAATATGAACTGTATTTTAAACTATGAACCAATATGCTAAATTCAAATTAAATAAAAATCTAAGTTTTTTTTTTGTTTTCTCGATTTTTTCACGGAACGCCTACGCACCACACCTCGCGGTACACCAGTGTTCTGCGGAACACAGTTTGGGAAACTCTGCTACGAGCCTTCATGGCGTTCGTTGGTAAAACTTTACAATTATATTTAGATTTATATATTAATATTTTCTGAACTTCTTTTTGGACGCTGACAGCGTTTCGGAAATAACAAATAGATTCCAGTTCAAAATGAACAGAAGATTGTTAGGTTCTGAGATTCACCACTCACACCTGATCAGCAGTCGCTCTGACACTGTACTATAGCGCTTTACATATCCAGACTGCGTCGAGGAGCTTAAGGAAATTCCTCGGCCGGTCAAAGGTAAAGTTCACTCTAGAACAGGCCCTAGGAAAAAATATCAACCTGAAGCTGACCACTCACGTCCATCTAGTGTCGACGTTAAGAAAGCTAGGAGCTACACCTCCACTCCACACGTCTTCAAGGTGCCGTATTTATTTAAACACAGAGACACCTTCACATTACTCTTTTCATTATCTCCATGGTTTTCAAAGCAGTTGCTGCTCTGCATGTTTATATTTCTGCATCGCGAGGCTCGACAGCAGAATGCCGCTATGGCAAAGGATACGAAGAACATCAGAACATCACTGAAGGGGGTTGCTTTGAAATACAACCCCCAGGATCTCTCAGCGAGACAGGGGTTCCGTGCCCCTGTGGCTGCTGGTGTCAGGTCGCGTGTCAAGCACAATGGTACTACTCCGTTCTGAAATATAATCCGCTCACAGCAGAACACCATCACGAAGAAACTACTGCATTTCTCCACAAAATGTAACCTGCGCGTGTGGAGCTTCTATGCCTATAATTTATTTATTCATCTGCGGTTCAGTTTAGGTGGTTAGCGAAAGGTGGGGTCATGTAGCATTGTATAATAGGACTGGTAATAATGAACTGTTTTCAATTCATGCTGAAATATAAGGTCGTGGCGTAATTTCAGACAGCATCGAGGCACTTGCCTTGAGGAAAAGAGGAAATCCACGATACAATTGAAGCAGGAAAACCGGTCTCAGTGTCCAGATTTCAATGCTGGACTTCCGAATAAGAAGCGGGGTGCGACGTTCGATATATCGCCATAACAATCTTCAAATTATAGCTTAAGTTTAAATATTAATTTTTGTAAAAAGCCTTTTACAACAATACAGCAAGCGAAATTTAGGTATGACATCTGATCGCTGGACAGGAAGGTAAGTTTTTCACTATATTTGGAAAAAGGGCGTTAAGGTGGATGTGAAACGTAACGGAGTTGAAGTAAGGGGTGGATAAAACAAGCCGCAGAGCGAGAAGCTGAATAATTCGTAGCGTTAATGAAACATGAATGTGATTCAAACGAAAAGAATAATTATTACATGAAGGGGATGAAAGGATGCACAAAACTTTAGCCCAAAAACCTAAACACAAAAACAACTTCGGAGACCATGGTGTCCATGAGAAGATAATATTAAAGGAAGAAAACATCGTAAAATGTGGGCTGATGTGGTCTGGCACATGCCTGAGTCCGTAGACGACTTACTGTGAACACGATAATGAACCTCAAGGTTAGTTTAAGGAGGAAAATTAACGGACAGTTAGCTTCTCAAGAAGGATTCTGCTCCGCAGAGTTCTTTTTCCGGTTTCTGTTACGGCGTTGTCAGTAGGGCAGGCGCTATAGCGTCTATGGAACAACAAGTGAAGAAACTGAAACAATTTGGCAAAAGCGGCCGTAGCCTGGTGGGGCTACCATACAAGAATTTTCCTAAAACTAGTGAGAAAAAACATTAAATGTCTCAGAATAGTGTGTATGCTGGCAGATATTTGAGGCAGGAACCTTAGGAACAGATGTCCAGAAGCGTTGCAACTGTCCTGCAATCAAACTCTTTTCCTGAGGGTAACAGTAATTCCAGGACAAAAAGCGCCAATAAATTTATTCTGACTCGAATCCATGCACGTAACAGAAAAAAAAAAAAGTTTCCCTTTCCGAATCGAATAATTCTTTTATTTACACTTACTCGCCACCAACACTAAAACCTGAGATTTAACGTCAAGGACAGACAAGTGTGCATATCGTCTGGGTTCTAAAAAATGAGAAGAAAACCATGAATTGCAGGCTCAGACACAAACACTGATTTCTCTGTCACTTATCATTATCCGCTCCACAGGATACCAGCCTCTATCAAAGCACAAAATTCCGATTTTATTTCGCTGCGTCCTTTTTTAACGGAATTTAGCTGGCATTTGCATTTGGGACGAACCGGTGAAGGGGTGATGGGGTCGGACAGTGAAACGATATTAAAAGAGCAAATGAGCAAATCTGTGCAGATCGTGTTTGAAATCACAAAGTACTTTATTTCCAAATCACTACCTAGTGTTGCTAAGTAATCAAAGGGAATCTTTCAGTTTCAGACTTCGCAATGGGAGCAAGGTAAAAAGATTAGCCACTCTTCGGGCGTCTGTCACCCTTAAACTAACTAAGGATATGGGTCTATTTTATAGTGAAAGAAGAGGGTAGCAACCCTTATAGCAGTGGGCCAAGTCATCCCGTTTTGTATAACAAACAGCCACCTGGAGCTGAGGGTTGGATTTTAGTGAAGTTACAGCCAGCTGCTTCAGCAACACCTGGATGGTATAATACTGCACCCAGTAAATTAAGTTACACGAAATATTGAAGAATTAGAGGCTTTCCTGAGTCGTTTAAAACAGAAACGATTTCTGAAAAAAAAAATTATGACATATGGGACAACTTCTGTCAGGGGGCGTAGTACAGATCATGCATCGAACCGGAACTAGTGAATACCAGTATCATACAAATAAAGAACTTCACTGAAAAGGGTTCACAATCGTTCAGCTGTTCAAGAAGTTCACCACTGTTTATGCGAACCCAGAAATTCGTTATTATGTTCCTGAGCCAGATGACTCCAGTCCACGCCCTCTCATTCTGTCCCTCTTCCATCAAATGAAGGCTAAACACAACCTAAATAATAATGTCAGCGTAAGTATTTCATCCGGAACAGTTCCAAAAGCCCGAATATAAAAAATGACAAAAGTAACCACCGTTTCTACTTGAAGAATGATTTTTGGGATGTGAGGCCATGTCACCTGATAATTGTTTGTAAAGATTTCGGATGGTCGTGCTGCCTGTGTTTTATAACATTAAAGATATAGGCTGTTCGCCCCGTCGTAATGACGGTGACTTTCTGCAGGCAACATGAAGTGACAACCAGGAGAGAACAACGTAATATTACGTTCATTGGATGATGGAAAAAAAGCCAGTTTGCTAAACATCATGCATCACCAAATGTATATTGTACTACTCATAATAAGAGCTCTCACAGTCAAGGCCGAGAGCACCTCAGATCTCATTCTTAACCCTGTAGACTCTCAAATCTAATTCTCCTCCTCATCCATATTAAGAACTTGGAAGCAGTTAGTAGCTCGAAGATTATTAAACGACGCTGCATATGCTATGGTCGTTAATGTACAACTGCTTTTTCATAAGGAGCTATCTGTCTAAATTCGCATGGAAAACCCTACAAATCTTCAGTCAGCCGGCTGATACAGAATCGAATAGGGTACCAAACAATAAGCAGCATCATTTCAGCCAATCTGATCGAAAGCCCCGTCTTGGAAACTCTGGATACTTACATCAGGAATATTATTTTGGAGGGATGTAAAATAAGAACGAGTTACGGAATGTGTCTGATTCTCGGAGTCTGTGTTCCCGAAATTTCTTGTCAATGTGTAAAGGGTAGATAGCAAGCGTGCTTCAATCCGAATAGCATCAGCATAACACCTGGACCGCAAAACAACTACCAATATAACCCTCAAGTATGCCTCCAACGACACAGTGATTGAAAAAACCACCCCACCGTCGAAAAAACACACACATAAGATTGAAAGGGAACAAAAAAAATCAATGACACACCAAATACTGGGTTGGGAAGGGAATCTATTGTTGTTAACCCTTAGGGGAGGAAGTGGAGTGATGGAGACTGTCTCAAGGGAGGAAAATGGGGTTCCAAAATTTGGCAAGGACAAGGGAGAAAAAGTAGAACTGTATAAAATCGATTGCATGTGAAATTAGTTACCACCCAGTTCTGACTGCCGGCCTGCCACGTGTTTTCTCCCTTCTGCGAACTTGAATTACTAAGGGGGAGAGCTGCCCTTATTGAGAACTGGAGGAGTCTGCCGGAAGGATAAGAGGACTGCAGACAGGAGACCCAAGGACATGGACAGGACGAAACCCGTTTCTGGTGTAAATAAAAAAAATATATCTGGAAAAGAAAGGTGTTACGGAACACAGGAGAAGAATAGGAAAAAAGCTACATACCACAAGGGTAAGTCCGTTTGTATTGTTCATCTACTGTTGTTATCGTCATTATGACGGTGAAGGTAAAGTCCCTGTCTACGCCATGAAGAAATACGGGAGGATTGGAGGTATGGCTCCACTATTCCTAACTCGGTGCTAGATGGAGGCGAGTGGTCAACATCACGCCCCAGCCGTTTTACCCGGAAAAATAACACCGGTAACCACGGGCCAGGAGGGGGTCCTAGATTAGATATAAGCAATCTTCCCGAGTTTTTTGACTTGTATGACAAATACGAGCCAATTATCAGTCCTAAAAATGAGCAAGTACTCACAGACGCCAACAGTAATATTCTCCACGTCTTGTTTGTGTTAAAGAGACATGTTATTAATATCGGCATAACCACCAAAAGTGAGAACCGAATGCAGCTGCAGTGACCGCCAGTATGATGGCGGACACGGAGAAAGCATTAGGATGGCCCCATCAGACATTTGAAGAGAACTGGGCAAGTGTTATTGTTCGCAGGTTTTAAGGTCGGTTTTCGCTTGAAAGACCGTCACACAATGAGGCACGTGTGAGTATTATTGTCATTATACGACAGTTATTAAGTCACGGCAGGCGACAGCGTTGAATGAAAATTCATTTTCCACCCCACAGAACTCGTTAACTGTGTCCTCTTCATCTTCGACGCTGAAAAACAGTACAAGATGCTCTTTACAACAGTATGTACTCTACTGTCCCCCGCAACATGCGCAATATTTGCAGGTGTCACACATTCTGTGTATTCAGCGCAGTAACACCTTGCATACACCTTGCTTCACAAGTGCAGGAGATAATGAACGGAAATGGTGCGCAACCATCTGATATACTGCGAAAGAGGCTCGAAAACACTTGTGTCAGTTACATTTAATCCAGGGTTTGAAACTGAGTCTCCTAAGACGATTAACAGGATGAGACGCCTTAGGTTGTTTTATCCTGTCACTTGACATAGGTAAGAAAGAATTAAAGAAATTCTGGATTCGTTCAAAGAGATTACTGCCACGTTAAAAAAATCAGTCACAAGAACATGTCAGTTCTCATCTCTTATTTACTCCATATGTTCCTTAGGTTTCCGCACCCGTCCAGACCGGCCCTGGGGCCCATCCAGCTGCCTATATAATGGGTACCGGGTTTTTCCGGGGACTCCAGCGGCTGGGGCGTGGCGTTGACACCTACCCCCATCTGGCGCCAAGGTTAAAGAAAGAGTAGAGCTATACCTCTACTCTCGCTCTGGGCCATCGTGGCCTGTTCCATCGTGAACTTTACCTGTTCCTTAGATATCTGAATGGGAGGCTAAGGAAGTCTTTGGGATAGTTTATTCCGTTGTGTTCTCTTATTAACCCAAGATGCTGCGAACGTGTAACAAATACTTGCAAATCTGCTTAGGAGAGACATCTAGTGCATCAGACTCTACCGACTAGGTCAATCTGTGTCCGGGAGCTCTCAATTTCGTCTTCCCTCCACTTATCTGTAAATTTCTGAGCAATAGACCGTATTGCAAACGAATGGAGTCCAGCTGCAGCTTCCGAGTTCTGAGTTCACCTCAAAACACGCAAAAAGAACGCATTCATCTACCTCAGGCCTGCATAACATGCGACCCGCAGGCTGCGGGCGGCCCCCTGGGTCTCACTGTGCGGCCCGTGAAAAATTTGGAATATTTAGGTATTGTTTTTTAAAAACTTAAACTGCTTGTAAGTTGCAAATTAAATGTCGTTGTCGACATGGAGTTCTGAACTGACTACGCTGATGAATAATTGAAAACATTTATTTTAATTAGAAACATACTATTAAAAATTCACAACCCCTCATTTCCCATCTCTGGACTCTACGCCGTGGCCCACAGCTGTTTCATTTGAAGCAATACGGCCCTCGCC
>Ga0209628_10003057_pt1 | contig 11575 bp, 16 predicted proteins | sample TergutCu122P4_FD_187285 | JGI IMG/M metagenome (GOLD analysis project Ga0209628, IMG submission 187285) | Cubitermes ugandensis P4 segment gut microbial communities from Kakamega Forest, Kenya - Cu122 P4 (SPAdes) (version 2) | ecosystem: Host-associated > Arthropoda: Insects > Digestive system...
CCTGCAACTGCTGATTGGCAATTTGTGTGCGTGTGAACGGTAGGCCGACAGACTGTGCCACTTGTTCCTGCATATCTGTTCATTTTATCTGCCTTTAGAGGCACTGGCAAGATAACGAACGGCGACTGTTTACTTCGTTAGGTGTGTCTGTGTGACAGTCCGTCTGTCTGTCTGTCTGTCTGTCCGGTTGCAAGATCTGGGCTCACACTGGAGGGATTGTTATAAAATTTTGTATTTCAAGACTTCAAAATTGTCTAATAATTCCAGTACGAATAAATTTTGAGAAAAAAACGAGTGATTTGCATGAAAATCTGTTTACTGTTATGATGACAGTAAACAGTTATAACAGCTGGCTAAATTCTTTTCAGAAATTAAATATTTCACACAAAACTGTACACGAAATCCGAACACACATTTAATACTCAATAAATCTTCCCCCAACTCGTGCCGTTTATAAGATAAAGTGCCAAAAGGCAGTGCAGCACAACAGGCTACTGACATCAATACAATACGGCAGTAGTAATGGGGTAGCCTCGTCCCGACATGAACTTTGTATCCTATCATCAGGAGCTCCATAACCCTGAAGAAGGAAGTAGGAAAGTTTGTCGAAACGTCGGAATAGTGAGTAGGACCCTAGGCCACAAACATTTTTGAAGCCCCTTGTTTTGTGGGGCGTCAGCCCTCAAAAAAGGGGCCCCAAAATTTTTTGATATATGAGATAATGAAGAATTGGAAATATTTTTGTGGCTAGTTGCCCCCGCAGAGTTTGGTAGAGACATTGTAGAGTAATAATTTATTTTGGCGGTAAAATTGCGAGAAGAGCAGCGCAGCTTTGGCGTGATGTTTATCCGACGACATCTTGAAGTTTAGTGACGCTAAGTGGCGTGGGTGCCTGGAAGTAGGTTGAGAGTTGTGGGTTCTTTACAAGACATGTGATTGGTTGTTAAAAGAAGGATTTTGATTGGTTGAAATAAGAAAGAAGCCCATTGGTGAAATGAAATAATACTTTTTCTATTGAACGGTAACAGATAATACAGAATGTGAACCCTTGTTTATTCTTGATAGTGTACATTAGTACGAATATGATGAAATTTTTGGGTAAGGCTTTTGTATAGTAGTGTCCGAATCCTGTAAACACATCATGGGACATGGAGTCAGCAATTTCGAGTTGATTTCTACGAGATCCATTGTTGTACATGTATTTCTTTGCCACCATATTGTAATAAACACCCAGATGGATACCATCTTCACATCGTTTCCACGAATTGTAATAATAGAAGAATTGTTGAACCGTTTCATCGGTAGCTTTATCGTTACATGCGCGAAATAGTTGTACAGCTAATTCTAGGGAACACCGTTCCCGTAGAAGAAGTTGAGTAGTGCTAGTGTTGTAAGATACGTGGGGGATCAACGAAAAGGTGTCTTAGAATCGCCCTCGGCCATGTGAAGACGGAACCCAGGTAGATTTCAGCGAGTTGGAGGAGAGACATAATGGATCAGTAATGAATAAATAATAATAAAGTATTAATTATTTATTTACACAGTCTCTTTTTTCAAAATTGTGTGTGTTTATTCTCCACTACCGTTACGGTTATTTTCAATTCTCTTTTAATGCAGGTTGGAAATGAGTCTCCAAATCCGATTAGGAAGCCAATAGTGTTATCATCCACACGTTCCATTTGATGATGATCAGATCCGTTTACATATACCATTCGACCCATACTCATATTATAATAATAGGACATGTGTTTGAATCCCGTTCGTAGCAGCCATATTTCATATTTTTCACACAAAAGTTCGATATGTCCTGATGATGGGTGGTTATATTCTTGAAACAATTCTAGTTTTGTGTCTCTTGGAATTTTGTTACCGAAGAAGAATGATGCAATTTCGATCGTAGTGTAGTTTGTGGGTCTGATGTAAAAAATGAATCTAAGGATGTCTTGTGGCCAATTATGCACCGATCCTAGTTTGTTTTCAATGAAACTCAGGATGGACATTATCTGTAAAGGAAGCAGAAAAAAACGTTCCTATGGGTATACGATAAAAATCTCTTTTATGAGTCTTAATTTGACACGTATAGCATTTTGAATTTTTGTGGCTGCTAGCTCTAGGGGAATAACAGGAATGTCGGGGATCACAGGTTCGATCTGGTTTTGACACAAGCCGTTAATGTGCATATGGCACTTGAGACTCATGCTATAATATGTGGCCAGATGATTTGAATAGCGAGCGTTTCTCCAAATGACTGTGCATGATATTAATGATATTAATAGCGAAGTCGCCAGTGTACTCGGTGTAGATTTCGTAGAAATAACTCGCTATATGGAAAGGGACGTTATTGCCATTAAAAAAGGCCGTAACTTTTTTAACTATTTCTGCAGTAGGTGCGTCAATTAATAGGTGATTTAGGATTGATGCGGGCCACAACTCTGTATCTCCCATAAACGATTCAAGTTCTTGTAGCAGAAACATCTGTAATTGAAAAGAATAAGAAAATCTGTTACAATAATTTTTTATTCTTTCTTCCTTAAAATGGGACACTGTACATGATGCAGGGCTTAACTGCAAATCATTTGTATTCTTGCATAAATGACTTCTGCATGTCCCGTGTTTTCTATTCCTAACAGGATCTCTCTCTGTTCAACGTCAGGGTTTTCTCTGTTTATCCACATAAGTTTTTTATTTTGCATGTCGTAATATATGCACACTTCACACACACAGTCCGAATTTAATTGCATATCATTCATTCTGTGAAATACGTTGAAGTGGCATAGGGCTAAAAAGTAATTACGATCACGACACATGGTGTACACAGATAAAGCCAGATCAAAAGGGACTTTGTTACCGTAGAAAGAAGTATCATAAATTCATGTAGAATACTGTAATCATCAATGAAAAGTAATTTAAGTATGAATGCCGGCCATGTTTCGAGGTATCCCAAAATTGAAAAAATCTGATGCAAGGGATTTGGAATGTCGAATTACAGTTTGTACCCATTTTGAGATTCTGTAGAAACAAAAAATCCATTAGAAATCCATAATTCCTATGGTTTCTGCTTCACGCAGCCATTGCATTGGGAATTGCAATGTTTCGATTGCCAGAATTTTACTTTGACCTATTGTCCTGCAATCGAGATAAGTCACTGTCACCTTGATCGACAGTTTCGAACTGGGCGTGATTATACCCGTTGACCCACAAGATTCTTCCGTCTTTTACGTTATAATATGTGCCTGTTGGAGATCGTCTACATGAGTGAACCAGGTGGCATAGTACCCCCATAACATAAGGTACAAGGTGGTGGCCATTGTTATTGCAGATGTTATACACGCGGCTGGCTATCCCCAGAGGGACACCGTGACCATAGAAAAATGCCACCACCCTGGGTGTATTTTCAGGGGTAAACTCTTTTCAAAATAGCAGTTCCATCATGTACGTCGGCCACATGGTGAATTCCCCAATGCAAATTTAATAAATTGAAGAAGATGCATGCTTCTGTAAGAAATAGAAAAAAGAGATCAGCTAGAAATAATATAGTAACAAACGAAAAATATACAGGAGGATTATGTTTCCAGCGTCAGTTGATTGTGGGAGGAAATCAGTCCAGGTCGAATTCTATTTTGTGTATTTCTTCTTCCAGTTTCCTTCTAATCATCTTGGGGTGGGTGGTGTTGTCTATCCCAAATTCCATCCAAGTTACATGTGGTAAAACAGGTTCCAGTTGATTTAGTCTCGGTTCGTTAATTAAATAAATTTTTTGAAAAACATGTTAAAATATTCTGCCAAGTGTCTTTTATATTGGAAACCTTGCCACTCACAATACCACTCGCTAGTCTGTTCCACTACGAATCGAGACGCAGCCCCATTGCACGCTTGTAGAACTTGCAGGCCAGTTCGAGGGGAACATCGTTTCCGAAAAAATGCCATAACTTTCTTCAGCTTAGAAGAGCGCACTGGAGAGGGATGATAAATAAACAGGTGTTGTAATACATATGTCGGCCAGGAATATAGGGGCCCCAAATGATACATCATGACGTCCAGCAACAACATTATGAAAGTCCTGAGAAAACGGGACACGAATAATCAATCTATGTACATATAATGCTCATCAGGTCTACAACAGCAGACTTGTCGCTGTGATTTTGTCCAGTTCTGACGAGTTTTATTCATCCACCGAGTTATAATAAATTCAACCTCAGTGTCTGTAGTATCGTTATCTAACACATATAGCTTGTCTAAGGGTTTTGCTCTAAAACACTGCTCGACTTTGTCTGACATGGACAGGACACACCTATCCTCTTACACGCATGAACAAAGTCCATGAAAGCACTTCTTTCAAGCTGTGCGCTGACTTCTTTAGTATTAACATAATCAAGTTTCCCTCTACTTATACACGTTTCGTTCGAGCCGTCGTGTTTATCCAGTACTAGATGAAATTCGAGACCATAATGTTGACGAACATGGATTGGCAGTTCGTGTTCTGTTACAGTTCTCGAAGCTAGTCTTGTTACGATATTCAAAGCGCCAGCTGACGTGATCGTCCTATTGGTTTCGAAGAAACGATATCCCATGCCCTGACTAGTGTTTCTCATCATTTTCAGTTATCTGTAAAGGAGAAGAAAAAATGAAAGTGTGCTGACATTACCTCTTACATCTCATTATCAACTATTTCTTGTTCTTGTTCTTCTTCTTCACCATATTTGTGTACAGGGCACGAATTAGGGAAGAAGAGCCCTTTCTCCAATTGTGGCACCAAAAATGTTGTTTGTGTGTAATAAGGTCCTCAATCATTTCCTCAGCAAATTTATATGCGCGTTCTGTATGCGAAGCCCAAGACCCATCACTAGGACAATTGCGATGAAATTTGAAAGGAGAATTTACATCATGGCGATACCAAATACGAACCACAGGGGCCTCTGGCGGTAGAAATTTAGCCTGTGGCACTCGGTTCGAACAACGAATAGCATATACGTATTGTTCATATGTCGTTTCTGAAGTAAATCCAAACTTGTCTACATGCAGTGTGAAATTGAACAGAACGTGTCTGGCGGAATCCGATAAGGAAGGAGGCTGACGTTTACATATTTGACAAGAGCATTCGGCTGATAGGTCACATGAGTGAAAGGGATTCAGAACAAACATATGCCATTCGACACAATCATCGCAATTTGCAAGATCTTTCCACCCGTCACTCTCAGCTCTATAATGTTTCAGACACAGGAATTTAGGTAGCTTAGCAGGGACACGAGGTGAGAGAACCATTGCATATTTTTTATAACTGAAACGCAGGAAATTTTGCCACACGAAGTGCACAAGATCTATGTTTGAAAGGTGACCGCATTTCTTAGTAGTATCGATTCCGACAACAGTTATAGGCACATTATAATCTTCAAAAGTCATCGTAATGAAATATGTCACGTCTACTGTCCGCATGCACTAGGTGAAACGTAAAATCATCCATCATGAAAGCCGAAGTGCGAATTTCCTGAAATATGTAGTATAATATGTGGCAGTCTGTCATAGCTATGAATAAAGTCAAACCGTCGAAAGATTCAAGAATCCCAGAGGCAAACAAAACAAACGTTCCAGACAAGAAACAACATACATTAAATTTATGTACTGAATGCATAAAGTTATATAGCGTCTGAGCGCTAGGGAAACTACTGGGTCGAAATTCTGATAGACAAGAAATATCGCCAGCACACTCTTTTCAACCGATTGTCTGTATTCTCATAATCGCAAGCCCCATCGAATGTCATTCCATTTACGATCATGTTTGAGAGATGTCTGAAAGAAAAAACGAAAATCCCCCCAAAAATCCATTTATTTACAATCATGTCCATAAACAAAAAACCCATTTATTACAATATACAAATACTAGAAAGAGTAGCTTTCAGCATCAAGTTCCATGTACACTTTCAGTATTCATATTAAAATTTATAAGATAAATTAAATCACAGATCAATGTGAACCTGGTGTTAGAATTAACTCCGTATCATACGGGACCACAATTAAATCCTTGCGAACTACACGTCCATAGGCAAGTCCATTGGCTCTTTTAATTTTGCGGATTAAATATAATATTTCTCCATTATCTATTCTATCAATATCAACTTCCGAAACATCAGCATACTGTTTTGGAAGCTGATAAATAGTTGGACGAAAGGTATTTGATGATGTTAGTTTTAAAACTATTATTGGACCATGCTTTTAAATTTCGTCGATGTAATATTCTATTTCCGGCTCCAAATCGCAGAGTCCCAAAAATTACTGCCCTTTTGGAAGTGCTGAACTAACTGCATGAAATTTTGATACCAAATCCATCTGAAAAGTGAAAAATGATTACTTATAAAAATCAAAACTACTCAATAAAGATCAAAATTAATTCGTCTGTAAAAAAAAGATCCTCTCATATTCCCTTCCCGCTATTAATTTCTTCAATGTCTTTGTCCGTAACAAGGTCTGCATATTGTTTCGGAAGCTGATATTCATAGATTATCCTTTCACGTAAATGATGGACAATTACTCTATTTGGTCTTTCTTTTTCTATGCGGTCGATGTCATATCCGGTGTTAGGCCTCATATGACACCGCCCCAATGATAGACCCCACCTTGATGGTCCTGTCGAAAGAAGTTTAAATTTTGATACAAGATCTTCTGGTTTTCCAATTGTATTGTCAAAGCATTCCATCTGTAAAAAAAATCTCACTCAATAGCTAATATTAGCGTATTCGAGTCCTTGCACTGACCCTTATATACTAAACATAGTTCGCTGGAACCGCTGTTAATGGATGATACATCTTCTTCTTTAAAGACTTGGGCGTAGCGTTTCGGTAGGAACACCTTCATTAGCTTGACCTGTCAAGTCTCTAACACTTGGATTGAGAAGGTCTCGATTACTTAGAAGAATGGTCTCCCCATAGCGGGTCTGCACACGTTCAGCTTTTACAATTGGATATTTTTGATCCATTTTCAGTGTAGTGACATGAACTATATCGCATGTCACATCACTGAATCATTGAGACAGTGCCATCCGAAATGAAATTGTGGAAAAAAATAGTGTCGGACAACCTACAAAGGTTTCTTTATTCTAATTAAATAAATAAAAGTAATATACTTACGTTTGATTGTAGAAGAAGAAGTGACATGAAGAGAAGAAAAGATGCTGAAACAGTTTTATGAAGAATGAAAATTTGGATATGCAAGTTTGCTTTTATAGGGAAAATTATAACCTGATTACTGCAAAAAAACACATGACGTCATAATGTAGAAAAAGTGTTGACGTTAATAAATAATTATAAAAAGTAATTTGTTTACCTTTTTGAACGAAGAAGTAGGTCAAAGGTGAATTGCTGATATTGCAGAATGACAACTATGGAAAAATGACATCATTAGAAGATTTTTTATTTTTTTACTAAATAAATAGAGATTCTGAAGTATGATTTTCTTTACTTATTTGAATATCATCTTCCAGAAAGGAATCTCTTGGTGAGTACTAATTGTTTTATTGATTGTTATGCTCATAGGGCAATTAAGAATCGAAAGTATAGGCCATTTTGTACGTAATCGTTTTCAGAGAGAAACGGTATGGTATCGGATGATGAGAATGAATTTGCACTGCCTAAATTTTCTATTGATGGTAAAATTACCAGACAGTTCAGACTTTTTAATGCCGTAGGAACTGACTTAACTGTCCGTCTTCTACCACTTGCTGTAGGAGACGATTCAGATGCTATAACGCATTTTCAAGCCAGAGTGACAGACTTGTTGACTATGCCTTGTGGAATTGTGATGATTCCGATATGGTGGGGGTTACGATAGGTTACGAGGTTTATATGTTTGATAAGGCAATCGGAATCAGTTTTAGACGAAAGGACCAAATATCCGAAGAGGTAATTTGGTCTGTTTTCAATAAGGTAGTCCAGTCAAACGCTCGATATAATGCTTTAGATAAGTTGATTGTAGTGGTACATTCAGTCAAGATGCCTGTGGGTTTTGGAAGAAAGGCTGTCAAATCAATGGGTAGACCATTATCTGTATTGGCACACTTGAAACATAGCATTATTGAGGTTAAAGCTGACACAAACTGTTTGGCCCATGCCCTAATAATTGCCATTGCACGATTAACAAACGTTCCAAATTACAAATCGTACATTCAGGGGCGTAAGATACTTCCAGAGGTACAACAACTATTGCAGACAATGGGAATCGATCTGCAAAATGGTGGAGGTTTCAACGAAATCCAACAATTCCAAGATCACTTTTCAGAATGCACAATTGTCGTCTATGGAGGGTTAGATTGTGAGGATGGACAAGTTACATCCGAAAAGAGGGTTAATCTACTTTATGATGACTATGCCGTCATTATCACGTGATTGCAAATTTAACAGGCGCAATGGCTAAACGGCACGTGTGTAAAGGGTGTAACAAGGACTGTAAATCAGGTGTTAAACACAACTGTCAAGTGACATGCACTGACTGCATGTCCATTCCACCATGTATATTTACAGATGTTCGAATCCCGTGAGAGTCGTGCAATGGAACGTTTAGAATTTAATCGTGTGTAATAAGCACAACACAATAAACTGGAGGGAAAGACCGTGTGTGCGCAAAAGAGGAACTGTGCAAATTGTGGTAGTCTGTTAGATCCAAATCATAAACACGAATGTTTCAAACCTTACTGTACAATCTGTCAGCAGAATACGGAAATTGGGCATCTCTGTTATATGAAACCGCTTTCAAATGAATTGCCTAGAAGCGATAATGTACTGTTCGTCTTTTATGATTTTGAAACTACACAAGATACGAGATTTTCAGATGCAGCAACAGTACACATTCCGAATCTTTTATGTCTTCAGCAATTCTGCTCACTCTGCGAGATGCAGTCTGATATCACGGTAGATTGCGCGCGATGTGGCAAGAGAAAACATACTTTCTTTGATGACCATGTCGGTGACCTCAGTTATCTATGCAAACCTCGGCAGTGGTGTAAAAGAATTGTTGCTATTGCACATAACGTGAAAGGCTTCAACGCACAGTTCATTCTGAATACAGCCATTTTTCCGAAATGGAACCCCAATCTAATTTTGAATGGATTAAAAATTACCTGTATGACGATTCATAATCTGACATTTTTAGGTTCCATTTCGTTTCTGCCCATGGCGCTACGTAAACTACCACAGGCAGTTGGTCTCTCAGTAACTAAATCTTGGTATCACCACTTTTACAACACCAAAGCAAATCTGAATTATGTGGGTCCCATACCAGGTATCGAACAATATGGCGTCGCTGAGATGAACGAGTCAGAAAGAAAGGAGTTCGCATGTTGGTACGATACACAGAAAGACAAAGTCTTTGATAACAGACGGGTGTTGGAAGAGTATTATCAGGATGACGTCACAGTCTTGCGTCAAACATGTCAGATATTTCGCCGAGATTTCATTCAGGTTGGAAATGTTGATGTATTTCTAGAGTCTTGCACCATAGCCTCTGCATGTAGTAAAGTGCTTCGCAAGCTTTTCTTGAAGCCCGAGACCATTGGTTTGATCCCCACTGGAGGGTAGAGCTTAAATCACAATTATAGTAGTAAGGTTCTAATGTGGATACTGCACATGGAACATATAGACGGCTGCAAAATACAACATGCTAGAAATGGCCGCGAATACAGATTACCAAAATTGCCTCGCTTCAGTGTTGACGGATAATGCGCAGAAACCAGAACTATTTATGAATTTTAGTGTGTTTTCCACGGTTGCAAATGTCAGCCGTTTCGTGACCTCAAAACATTGGGCGAAGACACCTTGGCAGATCTTTACGAACGTACCAGGTCGAGAATCGAACAGATAACCCAAGCAGGATACCTAGTGAAAATAATCTGGGAATGTGAATTTGATGCCTCCAAAATTGTTGAAAAGAAACCTGAATTACTAATACATCCCATTGTGAGACACACTCCCCTATATCCATGAGATGCCCTGTATGGGGGTCGAATGGAGGCCATTAGTCTCCACTACAAGATAGAGGAGAACGAATCAATACAGTATTGCGATATAATGAGCCTGTATCCCTACATATGAAAATATTATAAATTTCCGTAAGGTCATCCAGTCATTCACGTGGGCGACACGTGCAAAAACATAAAAGACTGTCTTCACTTGGAAGGACTGATTAAGTGCACTGTCGTTCCCCCGACGGAATTGTATCATCCAGTGTTGCCATTCAGATGTAACAAGAAGCTTCTTTTATGTCTGTGTAGAAAGTGTGTCTTGGAACAAAACACACGTGGAGAATGTCAGTATTTCTCTGATGTTGAAAGCGCCATTAGTGGCACGTGGGTTACGGATGAGATACGTATGGCAGTTGAAAAGGGTTATAGAATTTTGGAAATTGAAGAGGTGTACGAATATAAAGTCACACAGTACAATAGAGACACAGGTGATGGCGGACTTTTCGTAAAGTATATCAACACATTCCTGAAACTCAAACGAGAAGCAAGCGGGTATCCTAGTTGAGTTCGAATCCCGACTGATAAAGACAAATACATTGAGTCGTTTCGCCAAAGCGAAGGAATCCTTCTGGATAAAGATTTTATAAAATATAATGCTGCTAAACGAGGTCTGGCCAAACTGTGTCTTAATTCAATTTGGGATAAATTAGGGGAGAACCCAAGGAAAACCCAGACAAAATTAATTTCAGATCCACAATATTGTACAGATTCTTGGCAACGGCTGGTATTGAAGTTGCAACAATGCTGTTTGTTGGCGACGAAATAGTGTGGGTTGTTTGGCGCCATAGCGAAGAGACACCTTGCGTCATACAAATGAAGTGATAGGAAGTTTTGTCACGGCCGGCGCCAGGCTCCATCTATACGGCTATCTCGACAACTTGAAAGACCGCTCCATCTGCTGCGATACGGACGGCGTTAAAATATATCCAGCCCACAGATGGCACTGCAGTGGTGGAAACGGGAGACTGCCTAGTTGTTATGACGTCAGAACTCAAACCCAATGCAATTATCTCTGAATTTGTAAGTGGGGGCCAAAGAACTACGCGTACAAAACGCTTAATTCAGTGACATGCGCATAAAAACAGTCTGTAAAGTGAGAGGCATCACGCTGAATTATAGCGCTTCGCAACCCGTAAATTTTGAAAGGATTAAACACATGATTTTGAAAGCGAATGGGCAAGACACTATTACAGTTCACACCGAGAGAAAAATCGAAATAAAGTGGGGAAAGGATGGTGATGGCAGATTAATTATCATAAGTGAACCTAAATACAAAACATACAGAGTTTCATTTTTAAAAATAAGACGATTAAGCGATAATTCGTCCGTTCCGTTTGGCTATATAAGAGAGGCTTGAATCGGTGCAGGTTTCATTCACTCATGTACGAGCACCTGAAGTTTAAGCACCCTTTTACCTGCATCGTCGCGGTGCCCACTGGGAGCGGAAAAACTTCGTTCTGTATTAAATTACTGCACACTGAGTCAAAATTCAAGGAAGGTATTATCTGGTGGTACAGTGAGGCGACAGCTGTCCCCCATGAACAGTTATCTAAATTAGGAAAATGTATT
>Ga0209628_10003058_pt1 | contig 11575 bp, 7 predicted proteins | sample TergutCu122P4_FD_187285 | JGI IMG/M metagenome (GOLD analysis project Ga0209628, IMG submission 187285) | Cubitermes ugandensis P4 segment gut microbial communities from Kakamega Forest, Kenya - Cu122 P4 (SPAdes) (version 2) | ecosystem: Host-associated > Arthropoda: Insects > Digestive system >...
CACAATGGATAATGCTTTAGTTCAGAATTTAGAAAAAGTCAAAAAGAAAGAGAGGAGGAGGAGGAAGAGGAAAATGACATTGTGTTAGAAGAAGAAAAGGGCAAAGTGAAGGCTTATCAGGATGTTGTCAAAAGTTTAAAGGAACTGCAGGAATTTGCCGTACAACGGAATGATTCAGACATGCTTGGTGTAATTTTTCAAGCTAAAGTGTTTGTGGAAAGTCAGGCAGCCAAGAGAGTAAACTGTGTGCGGAAAACCCTGCTTGACCATTGGAAAAAATAAAGAAAAAGTGAGCACTTTAATTTTTTCTTCTGTGCAGTGTAATGTTTGCGTGTGTTCACTGATTGTACTGTGAATACATTAACGAGTATGGTGCTTTGTTTTGTCTCAAATACGTGCATGTCCTGGGTTAATTTTTATACAGGTAGTGTACCTTGACTAAATGGAAACCTGGCTTTAGCGGAAAAATGTTCTGGTCCCTTGAGATTCCGTTTAAGACAGGTTTTACTGTATTACTGGATTTTTACATGTAGAATAAACCCACATTCACAGACACAGTTCACCTTGAACTAGTTAGATAATTCAACTTTCCTCAACATAATCCTTTTAATGTCTTTCCACACTATGCAGAATTATAAAGGAACAATGGTCATCATGATGCCACATTTTGTGGGTTAGCAAGTACTTGTATAAAGATCATGTTCATGTTCATCTGCAGTAAAATTGGTCATACATGTTCAAATCAAATTCAAGTTAACCTCTCTAATGCTATGGCAAAGCAATCCCTGTACAGACCTGGACAAGCCCTAAGGGATCCTGGAGGTTGAGCTCCCATATTTCAAGGCAATCAACACCACATGAAGGTGGCAAGGTTGTCGGCCCTATGCATCGGCCGCCTTTACCCGCCAGGAAATATTCCTGATACTCATTTCTGTTACAGACTGAGTTGACCCCAGGACCATAGTAGGACCAAAAGGATTATGTAAATAAAAATTCCAAGGACACCATCAGGTATCAAACCTGCAACCTTCTGACTTGTAGCGCAGTGCCTCAACCAAGTGCACTTCTGCATGCACCCCCCCCATCTAAAGGGTGTACAAACATATGCAAGGCTATTTTCACTCTTCTAAAATATCACAAAAGATTGTTTCAAGAAAAAATATAAGCTTGGAAACTGTCATAGAGGTTTCTGTGAGATTAAATGCATATTAGACATGGTATATGACCATATTTGATATCAATCATAAATATATCAGACAGCCATCTTCCATTACTAACCAGACTGGCATAGCATAACACTCTAGACTTGTATTCAGGAGGCACCCAATCTGAATAATCTCAGCAATTTTATTCATGCCATTTACAAGTCATACATGCAAAAATTTAATACATTTTCACTACACACTGGTGAAGGCCCAGCTATTTTTCAGTATTGTCTCCATCACTGTCAACAGTCACCTTCCATTATTGAATAAGAGCACATATTCCTGCCCAGCAAAAGTTGCTCTCCTTCCACAGCCACCAGCACATGATGTTCTGCAGTGCCTCATCATCTGTACAACAGTGTCCTCACTGGCTATCTTTCAAAGTACCAAACAGGTGAAAATCCGAAGGTGCAAAGTTAGGACTGTGGGGCACAGGAAGCAACACTGTACATCCAAATTTTGTGATTGCCTCAGTGGTGTGCATATTTGTATGTGGCCCAGCATTGTCATGGATGAGCAACACATCATACACTTTTCTTGTGTCACATACTTACCAACGGCAATTATTTGAACTTCTTGGCATTCCAATATAATGGTCAGAGTTCACCACGTGCAGGTGTGTACACCACTGAGGCCATCACAAAATCTGAACTGACAGTGTTGACATACCCACCCAATGGTCCTGACAACAAGCACCATCAGATTTTCACCTATTCTGTTCTTTGAAAGACAACCTGCAAGGTCACCATTATGCAGATGATAAGGCACTGCAGAATGCCGTATACCAGTGGCTAAAGAAGTCATGCAACCTTCACTGGGAGAGAATACAGGCTCTTTTTCAAAGATGGGAGAAGGCTGTTGACAAAGACAGACACTATGTTGTACGAATTTGTTTCTGACTAACCCTCCTACTTAACAATCACCTTCATCCACTGGGAAACCGCGTTCACTTCATGAACCGTTCATGTTAACTGGCTGTCCTGATGTATTACTTTCGTTACTTGGATATACTAAACTATTATATTCTCTTATATTCTGTCACTTGATAATTAAAAACTATCAACTGCATTCATAAATACGTAATATCAAAGCCTGGCCTCTGAATGTTGCTGCAATTTATGATTCGGCAGACCAGACAAAATATTCCTAGAGCGAAAAAAAAAACTGTTTACATTAACGTGAGACACCGTTACACCGGAACCTATAATTCATGTCGGAAAATTAAGAATTACAATACAAAACAAGAGCGTACCTCTGAATTACATATATGTACGTACAACCATTGGTACAACTAACACTCTATCCTTACCCACGTTACAAACAACAAACGACCACTGTGTAACAAGCAATACATATCGCCAATCGTTGCGCATTGAACAAGCAGTTCATCTGAAATCAATTTTCTGTTACAATTTCATCTGAATTGCGAGAGGAATCCAGTTGTTATAAATGTTACTACTTTATTTACAAAGTATGCTCATTGTGCTTGTTGTTTGTGTTAAAAATTAGTTGGTTGATACCACCTTTATTCGTTATGTTGCATACCCACAATCGGAAGTGACGATCTCAGCGAGTTGATTTGCGGAATTCAGAGTGCGTTGTATGGTTTGAAATATGGTATTTGAGTTGGAGCGTGTTTAAATACGATATGAGTGTGGTTAGTTAGTTCAGGCTATTATACTTTGTGTATGTCATTTGTGGTAAAATTTTGAGATGTGTGTGTGTGTCTGTACTGTATTGAATAGAGTATGACGTAACTTCAATTGAAAGGTTAGGATCACGTGGTTTGTTCATAGTTTAGTACAATATCAATGGTGGCACTAATCCCCTACTTTTATTCTACAGAACTGTGAACAATGGGCGATCTAGAACATTCATTGGATTTCTGTGCCATGAACAGTCACCAGAGGACGATAATTCATATAGACATTGATTGCTTCTATGCTCAAGTTGAGATGATTAAAAATCCAGCTTTGAAGCATTGTCCATTAGGAATTCAACAGAAAAACATTATCGTTACGAGTAATTACCCAGCTCGAGAATATGGAATTCAGAAGTGTATGCTTGTTAGTGAAGGTCTGCAATTGTGCCCACAGTTGGTGCTGGTGCGAGGGGAAGATTTACATGATTATAGACAAGTTTCTGCCAAAATTACAAGTCTCTTGCACAGATTCAGCCCTAAGGTAGAGAAACTTGGACTGGATGAAAACTTTGTGGATGTTACAGATTTGGTTGCTGAAAGGTTGAAGGACAGTAAAGGTGAAGAGCGTGTAGATGGTTATGTATATGGTGATCTGAATGAGAAGTGTGAGTGTGGTTGTAAAAACAGGTTATGTGTAGGTTCGTGTATTGCTGGTGAAATGAGAAGTGAAATTTTGAATGTACTGGGCATAACAAGTTGTGCTGGGATCACTTACAACAAACTACTTGCAAAATTGGTGTGCACAATCCATAAACCAAACCAGCAAACTACTGTCTTTCCTTGCAGCTCTTTGGCATTGGTGTCAGGTCTTCAGAACGTTAGGGCTGTCCCTAGCATTGGTCACCACACACATGCAACTTTGCAACTTCTTGGTATTAACAGTGTCAAAGATCTGCAGAACTGCAACCTTGCACCTTTGCAGAAGGCTCTTGGCAATGATTTGGCCATCTACATAAAGAAACTTAGTTATGGTATTGATGACTCACCTGTGAAACAAACAGGTAAACCTCAGTCCATTGGACTGGAGGATGGATTTATGAAAATATGTGTAGAAAGTGAAGTGAAAGATAAATTATTCACTCTCCTACAAAGACTTTTGAAATTATTGCTTGAAGATGGTAGGATTCCTGGCTCGATCAGAGTAACAGTACGCAAGTATGACGGTACTCAGAAACTCAGTCATAGAACAAGTAGACAGTGTAATATACCTGCATCCCTTTTCGGTAGTGGTGCCTGTTGCAACAAAAATGAACCAGTTTCGCCAAAAACAATTGAAAAGCTTATGACATTGATTATGCAGCTGTTTCATAAAATGGTTGATATATCTAAACCATTTCATCTTACACTCCTAGGTTTAGCATTTACTAAATTCCAAGAACGCAAGACTGGAAAGAGTTCAGTTTCTTCTTTTCTGATCAATGACATCTCTGTGCAGTCAGTACTGAATTTCAAAAGTGTTTCATCAGAGGTAGACAATATGGAATGTTCATCCACAAATCAGTCCCCCCACAGGAGCATGGAAAAATCAGATTTAGAATCTGAACCAGAACCATCTCCAAAGAAAACTCGGAGAGACTTTGTTTGTTCAAGAAGTAATGTGCCGTTTTCAATTGAAGATGATGTACCCATCAGATTAATGTGTGAAGGTACTTCAGGCGATTCTGTAGACGATGCTGTTTGGGTGGACAGAGGGTCAGAATCTCATAATAAACAGAAATTTGGTACACAAAGAATACCTGTAGTGGAGTCCACCAGGAGTGCAGTAACAAGAAAATGTCCTGTTGATTCACAGATGAGTAGGTGTAGTTCTGATACAGTACATGATGCGTCAGATGATGTTGAGTTTCACTGCCCACAAAATGTAGATGCAGATGTTTTCTGTGCATTGCCACATGAATTAAAAAAGGAACTGATGGATGCATGGAAAATAGAGAGAAATGAAACACCTCCCATTTCTCAGTCAAAAAAACTCACCTCATGTAATAAACCAAAACAAATGTCTATTTATCATTACTTAATTTCCAATAAGTGACATATTATGCCGTTCGTAACATGTGATTTGTTCTGATACTGTGACTTTTTTTTTATGTTGAACATGAACATGAACATTGATCTCTGCAGGCAACAAGTTTCCTCATATATTTCAGTTGTGTGGTTTATTTAACAGTTGAGGATTTGAAGTATGTAGCATGTCATCCTGTTTAGAAATACTGTTAATTACATGTAATAAGAGAGAAGTTTCTTATATTGTTTATTTGTAAACTGAAATATTGCATTCCAGCTGCAGTGGGCAGTGTTTTGCTTTTGTTCCAGTCATTTGTCTTCAGGCCAGTGTGGATGAAGGATACAAGTTTGATGTTTATACTAATATTGTAGACTTTCAATTTGGAAATTTTAATTTAAAATTATTCATTACCGTTTATACCACTTGAATCGTGACAGAATATTCTAGTGTGTTTTGTTTTATTGTAGGTGGAAGTATCGATTATGAGCCAGGATACCTCAGTCAATAAACTGACTGCCTATGAGCCGGATAAATGGGTTTACCTCCTGACAGGAACAGGGATTATTCTCTTTGCCCCAATCCTCAGTCCAGCTCTCAGGTCTATAGTGATACTAAAGGCGTGGTTGGGTAAACTGGCTGGAACATGAAGAGCTTACCATTCACCTTCATCTATTACAAAGGTTAATAGTGCTTTGCCTCTTGTCTGTACATATTCACGATATGGTGATTAAGTAATCAGAACTTTACTCTTAAAAGTATCAAGTAGACTGGAGATTTCACACACTTCCAATTGTTTTGACTCGTGGCTCACTGTCATGTAGATAATTTTAAAAAATTACAGGCATGGCTTTCACAGCAGTTCTTGATTTCAAATTTTCTCGGTGTTCTAAATGTTGTATTCTTTCATTTGAGTGATTCCCCGGCATCTGAATTTTATGTGCCAACATTTCATAACACTGTTGGTTCCATCTTCGTGGTTGGTGGATGGAACCGACAGTGTCCCGAAATGTCAGCACATAAAATTCAGACACCGGGAAATCACCCAAACGAAAGAATACAACTTTCACAGGAGTTATTAATCAGATAATGGTTTTTTAATTGGCACTGTATAGTGCATATGTGTGCAAACATTTTGTAGGGACATACTGCCTCCATCTACAGGGTGACTGAACTGGTTTGAATGGATGCTGAAGGAATAGAGTGAAGTTTTTTGTCTATTATGTTTACGTATTTTTGCCATTCACACCTACAGAGGGTTGGAAGAAGAGATTGGATTGTCCCGAGTTTTACCAAGCTCTCTTAAATTCATCTTCTCATGACATTGTGAGGAACCTGCACATAATCAGTACTTTCACCTTATTTTATTGTGATTAGTGTGATTTCTACCCAAGTATTAGCCAATGTAGATATTTGAAACATGTTCACATTCTTCAGTTGGCAGACTACTGTATGATAACCACACTGATTCTACTTCAACACTGACAGATGTGGCAGGGATGTCTTTGGTATCTAAGGATAATGGTGGGAACTTATAAATTTATATAACTGAAATGAAAATGTGATTTATGCAATTATTATCTGTGTTTTAAATAAATGAATCCATTATTCCTTTGCATTTACTTGAGCTTTCATTAAATTTACATTCTGACATTGTTAGAATGTTTCTAGCACCAGAGTGGCATGTGATGTTAACCACATATAGTACCTACCATACATGCTGTGTCCCTCAGCATGGCAGCTTTGTGACCAATAGAAAACCTGCATCTGCCAGGATATCCCATGACAGCTCCCACACTCAGGGACACCCTCTAGCTCTCTCTTCACTGTCCATTTAATTTTCATTCTGTCTGTATTCAAGCTGTTCATTTTGTGAGATTGTATTTTTAAATATATCATTTACTTTTTTACATGTGTGTATCATCCTTTTGCTTTCAATCCAGTTGTTTATCATGATAGAACACAGTTGACTGGTGTTCCAGAACTACTTGCTAAGAACAATTAACTATTGCAGTTCAGGTGTTTAGTGATTATTCTCAGTTTCTACAGACTTGTGCTGGGATGTTACCTTCCAGTTGGTACAACTGCTTCCTTTCACATCCTTCCTTACCCATGTTTGTAATGGTTACATTAGGTTACCATACAGAATTTTGTGAGATTCTTCGTAATATATCATTCACAGCTGGTATCATTACCACCTGTACATAAGCCCTGTAACAAACGGTTCTTAGTCCAGAACCTCTGTAGTCTGCATGTCGTAAATTATTTCAGATGATAAGAATTCCTGGAGTGCAGCTCCATTAATCAGCATCCAGAATAATTGTAACTAATTTCCTGGAACACATGCTAGTACTTCCTCACCTAATGAGGAAATTTACTGCAATGTACGGAACCTGAAGGTTCATTACAGTATTCAAAGCACCTGCTACTGGCCTATATTCCAAGCCAGATGAATCCTGTCCACTATTATCCTATTTCATTAAGATCCAATTTAAAATTGCCCCACTGCATATGTGAAGGTCTACCATACGGTCTCTTTGCTGGAGAGGTTCTCCCATTAAAACACAACGTATTTCTCGTTTGTCCCTTGCATGCCACATGGAGCTTCTCATTATGCAGTTTTCTTTAGCCTCTTACTACTTCCTCCCCATCAGGTCCAGAGCACCCTCAGTCTCTTCTTTCTGCCTTGTGAGAGAGCAAGTTTCACACCCATACAAACAAAGCCAACACTTTAATTTTCTATGTGTTAATCTTTATGTTGTTATAGTAGACAGGTAGACAAGATTCTGAACTCAATGGTGGCTCACATTCCCTAAATTTAATCTGTCCTTAATTTCTTTCTGAGCGTGGTTTTGCTTTCTTCGTGTTGCTGCATATAATGCCACTCAGTTCTTCAACTTTGTCCACTGTTCAGCGTTTCAAAATAGAGAAGTTTTAACACTGTGTATTGAAAACAAGCTCCATTTTTGTCCTCAGGTAGAAAGGTGGGAAGTAACCTCCTCAGAAATTGAGAATAGCTCTGTCTCATGGGGCAAACTAAGTAGGTTCCTTCTCACCTCTTTACCTGATGACAGATATGGAACCAGTTTCTGAAATACTGCGATTGTTTTTTGTATTTACAAAAAAATGGATAATGGACAGAATCCAAAAACTCAGTTTTTGGATTGTGTCCATTATCCATTTCTTATACACTTCTTATACAGAAGTGAAAGTGTGGTGTAAAATATAGATACAGAGACAACCCCAATCCCAATATTTTGACATGTGAATGGAACAAACACTTGGATTGCTGGTGCACATTAATGTTCATTGTTAATCACCAATCAGCCTACAGCATTAACTATTATAACATCCACATCTGGGTGTTTTACCATGGGCCATGTTGCACTGCACATAAAAATGGCTCTTCTCTACATCTGAAAAAACACCGATAAAAAAGGAAGACTAGTCCCTAGAAGTTTGCACCTAAGCTTTGTAGATTATGGCAGATATATCACCAGTGTATGTTGGGCAACAGGCAACTGCGAATCATTTATGACTGGCACAGTAGAAGGTACTATCTAGTGCTTACAGATTTCATTTGTAATGTGTTCATGTTGGTAATCATTCTCAGTAACCAATTTTACCAAAATTCATCAGAATTCAGGAACTGAAAGATTCCCATAGCAGTGTTTAATAATGTATCTCCAATTCCTGTTTATACAAACCTGTAACATTCCTAAAGCCATTCTTCATTTTTGTTGAACAACGTGCAATCAATTTTTTTAATCTGCTCCATATTCCATGCATTAATTAGACACATAAAATGTACCAAGAACCAACAAGTTTCAGCCAGTAATCCGGTTATCTTTAGGGTGATGTCTTTGCTACATCACCCAAAACATGTTTGTGAAGATATTATAAATAAAAATACATCATAAAATTAAAGTGTATTTGTTGGTTGTTGATACATTTTATATAACTTGCAATCAAAGTTAATTTCTGTTTTGGCATCTGCAGTTTCAGTATGGAGGTGTGATTCTCCTGCAAAAGTCGTATCTTTTAACATAAAAATGCTTCAAAGAAAAGTTTAGTACTGCTTGGTTGTTTTGTCTCAAGGTACTGGTTTATAAATGACACTGCAATATTTTACTCTAGTTCCTGTTGAGAGAGCTGAAAACAGAGAAAATGGCAGTAGCTACAGTGCATACCCACCTGTTCTATAAGTTCATTTAATTACACTGCAAAAAGAATAGACTTGATGAAAAATAGGACATTAAATTAATTTACAGTACACTAATTCACCTACATGAGTGAACAATTGCCAGTCTTGTGGCGATGTAATCCTGAGACAGATCAACCAAGTCAGCAAGTGGCTATCCAAGTTTGTCTGGGTTAAAGGTTTTTCTTGCTGGTTCATATTGGTTATGTCACTTCTGACAGTAGTTATAGGTCCCTGCTACCAACAGCACAGAATGAGATACACTGCTGTCACAACTTTGTGACTTATCAACCCCTTTTCCAGCCTGTCTGCATTGTGACAAAGGTGACACTTCACTCATGTTAGTGGACTGTATGTTTCAACCTTCAAGCAGGTGTGAGTAGCAATGATATGCTCTTGTAAATTTCAGAAGGTCACTACATCTATGTTTATGTATATAGGCCCACATATTAGCATAATGTGTACATAAACTGTCACTAAACAAACCAACTATACTACAAGACAAAAAATTGTTTGCTTTAATTATAATATATACATGGTGTGACGAAGCATTCTGGCTTTGCGTTAACTGCAAATTAAATACAAAAAATCTGATATCTGTAGTTAAATATGGTGGCTTTCATTGTTCTGTGAATACCACTACAGCTATCCCTAGGAAATACAGGAGGCAGCAGGGGGTGACTGCCAAGGATTTGAAATTTGGGAAATGTTCGTCAATTTTTTATTTCATTTGGTGGAACCAGTATTTCAAATATGGTTTCTAAATCATATAGATGTAGCTGGAAAATAGTTTCAGTTGCCTGACTACAAATTTTCAGCCTTCATCTCCATACAGCAGAGTCCATGAGCAATTAGTAGGTCCTCAGCTGGTCAGGAAATTTCCAAAATTTTGTGGAACCCAAACCTCAATGACAAGAGACCGCCACTTATCCCTATCCTGAGCGAAATTAAACCAGTCCATATCTTATCCTATTTCTTTAACATCCATTTTAATAGTCATCACTTCTATGCGTAGATCTTCCCAGTGGTCTCTTTCCTTGAGGTTTGCTCACTAAAATCCTGTATGTACTTCTTTTCTCCCCCATACATTCCACAAGCCCCACAAATCTCAGTCTTATTACCACCCAAATAATATTTGGTGAGGAACATAAATCATTCAGCATCTCACATTGCAATCTCCTCCATTCCATTACTTGCTTCCTCTTTGGCCCACATATCATCCTCAGCACCATATGTTGAACAGCCTAAGCCAAAGTTCTTTGCTTGATGTTACACACTGAGTTTCACACCCATGTAGAACTTACTGACTTCATGGAGCAGAGACCTTCTTGAGAAGCTAACTGGTTTTCAGCTAGTCAGGAAACTTTGAGCATTTTATGGAACCTGAAGGTTCATGACTGCATTCACAAGTGCCCACCACCCGTCCCTATCGTGAGACAGCTTCATCCAGTCCATGCCCTCACATCTCACTTCCTGAAGATCCATCTTAATAATATCCTCCCATCTATGCCTGGGTCTCGCAAGTGGTCTCTTTCCCTCAGGTTTCCCCACCAAACCGTCTACACCTCTCCTCTCTCTTATATGTGCTACATGCCCCACCCATCTCATTCTTCTCGATTCGATCATCCGAAAAATTTTGGGTGAGGTGTACAGATCATAAGCTCCTCATTATATAGTGTTCTCCATTCCCCTATTGCCTTGTCCCTCTTAGGCCCAAATATTTTCCTCAACACCCTATTAACAAACACCCTCAGCCTACGTTCCTTCCTCAATGTGAGCGACCAAGTTTCACAGCCATACAAAAAACAGGCAAAATTATAGTTCTCTACATCTTAATCTTTAATTTTTGGATAGCAAACTGGAAGACAAAAGACTCTGCACCGAATGATAGCAAGTAGACTTCAGTCTACCCCATGTAGAACAACAGGCAAAATTAGAGTTCTCTGTACTTTAATCTTTATATTCTCACACACCAAACACCTGAATTTCTGGACGAAATGGTAGCGGCATTTCCTGAATTTTGTATGCTGTCAGTTTCATTATGCATAAAATTTTGATTTTTTTAATGTAATTCCCAAGTGTTTGAAATATGTCACATTTTCAAAGGATTTTTTGTTCTACATTTTGCTGACAGTGTAGTCAGTATTAAGAAGCAGCTACAGGCTGGATGGTCCAGGGTTCAAATCACAGAAGGGGCATGAGTTTTTTCCCTTATCCAAATGATGCAGACCAGTTCTGGGGACCACCAATCCCCCTCATCACTGGGTACTGGTGTTTTGGCTGGGGTAATGTGGGTGGGGCATGTTGTTGACCATTCACCTCCATCTAGCACTAAGGTTACAAATGAATACCTTTATTTCCATATTCCTTTATGGTGTGGACAGGGACAACTTTATCTTTTTTTCTGCTCGTATGACATGAAAACATACTTAGTTTTCTCATGATTTACTTCTAGAACATAATCT
>Ga0209628_10003059_pt1 | contig 11574 bp, 6 predicted proteins | sample TergutCu122P4_FD_187285 | JGI IMG/M metagenome (GOLD analysis project Ga0209628, IMG submission 187285) | Cubitermes ugandensis P4 segment gut microbial communities from Kakamega Forest, Kenya - Cu122 P4 (SPAdes) (version 2) | ecosystem: Host-associated > Arthropoda: Insects > Digestive system >...
TGCCGTGCGCGCTGACTTGAACAGCTTCTTTGCCGCCTCAATACATTCATTGCCACTTGCCGGTCTGCCCATGATCGCCTCCTGTAACCATCAGCATATTATTCATGATTTTATTGCGAAATGGAATTATTCATTGAAGTCGACAATCGCCGTGTCCTGTCTGCCTTGCAGGGGTACGGCAAAAAGCTTGAGCGTCCCCACGAACTCATGCGCCTCATCGCTGGCCGCATGCTGGCGGCGGTCGAAGATAACTTCGAGGAGCAAGGCCGCCCCAGGTGGGCTGATCTGCATCCCGACACCATTGCCGGGAGGAAAAAGGCGGGCTACTGGCCCGGTAAAATCCTGCAACGCACGGGAGCGTTAAAAAACAGCATTGCCCAGTACTGGGATGACAAGCAGGCGATGGTCGGCGCCAACCTGGTGTATGCGCGCATCCAGCAACTGGGCGGCCAGACAAAGCCGCACACCATCAAACCCAAAAACAAGAAGGCGCTGGCCTTCGCCGGCAAGGTGCTAAAGTCCGTCAAGCACCCCGGCAGCAATATTCCGGCGCATCCCTTCTTGAACCTGACCGACGCCGATCTGAATTACCTCGGCCAAGATGTGGCCGACTGGCTGAAAACCATTCCATGAATCACCGCCAGCGTTTTTCATGTCGCGAAAGTTATTTGCAAAACGCCGTCCATCCACTTCCCGCGTCTTCCCACTTCTTCCCAATTTATCGCGCCAGCCGCCCTCTATTTATCTCACTCGTTCTTACGACAGGTTGTGTTCTGTTATGTTGGGGAGTTTTTTTCCAGGCTTCCCGCACCTCTGGATCGCCTTGCGGATGTTGGGTGTCGGGAGCGAGTTTTCGCCAGCCATGGCGCGCGAGCATGCGATACAGCGTCGAGAGCGCGATGGATTTGCCCAGCAGGGCTTCCACTTCAGGCTTGATCCGGGGGACGACGACAATGCCGCCCGTAGCGGCGCCATCGAGCACCTGATCGAGTATTTGCCGCTCACGTTCCAGGTCGGCTTTGGCGCGGTTGTGTAACGTGCGCTTGCTCCGCGAGGCCGAACGCTGGCCTTGGCTGACTTGGATGAACCGGGTGCACATGCTGCACGTGGCGCCTTTGGAGCGCCCGATGATCCCGGCGGTCTGCTCCCTCAGCCCCATCTCCAACGGCAGCAACACCACTTGGGCCAGACGCAACTCGTCTGCCATGCGGGCTGATTCGAACAACTTGCGCACCGCTTCAATACTCTCTCTTCCGCTTGCCGGTCTGGCCATGATCTCCTGTGAACAGGGCTGTACTATCCATTATTTTATTGGGAATCAGAATAAAAATGGAATGAGCAGCGTCGAAAACGGTCAACAAAAAAGGGCGGGGAAGATCCCCGCCCTTGTCATGATGCCGTCGATACTCAGTTGTCGACAATCAGCTTGCCGTTGTTCAGCAAATCCTGAATCACCTGCGCATCGGTGGTATGGCCGCCGATGATGTTGGTATCCTGCAGAATGATGCGCTGATCCGCCTGCAAATTCCAGATGGAAGCAGCGACACCGACGTTATGACTGGCGGCGGTCGAGAAGCCGCCATCGGTACTGATATGGATGATCGTATTGCCGCCGGTGTACTCGAAATGCAGGTAATTGACCAGATTTCCCCCCCCCACCACCGCGTGTTCGCCCACCAACAGATCCTTGAGGTCGAGTATGTCGCCGCCATTGGCCGGGGAGGCATTGTCGAAATCCAGTATCTTGTCGATCGCCGGGTTGGCCTTGGCGCCTTGGTCGCCGAGATTCCACTGGAAGGTATCCGCTCCCGAGCCGCCGGTCATGATGTCGTTGCCGGGGCCGCCGATCAAGAGGTCGTTGCCGGGGCCGCCGTCCAGAATGTCATTGCCGGGGCCGCCGTCCAGGGTGTCGTTGCCGGAGAGGCCGACCAGGGTGTCATTGCCTGCGCCGCCAAGCAAGTGATCGTTGTTGGAGGTGCCAATCACCAAATCATCGCTGGCGAGGCCGGGGGGAGTCGTTATCTCGGGGGCGGGGAGAACGACATGGGCAGTATCACTGGCAGATCCCGTGGTGCTGTCATAGATGGTGACCCCATCAATCGTGGCGCTGTCGGTCACAGTCGCCACCGCGGTGACCGATATCGCATTCGAGAGCGTTCCGGGCGGCAGCCATACCTCCAGACCGGTGATGCTCACCTGGCCAGTCGTCGGGTCGATGGTGCAATGATAGGCGCCGTTATCCGCCAGGGGCAGATCCCAGGTTCCATCCCAGACGCCGCTCACCAGGTGATGCGACCCCACGGACAACACGGCGCTGGGGTCGGAAACCGCCACGTTGATGCTGGTCACCTGTTCCGAATAATCCGTATCCGTCGGCGCCACCGTCAGATTGATGATCGGCACGATGACCATGTTCTCGTAAGTGATCGACTTGATCATGTAGTCGTCCCATTCGCCCAAGCCGTTCCCGCCGGGCGCGGTGAACTCGATGCGGGCAATCGGCTGTGAGCCGACTTCAACCTCAAGCGTCGTGGGGGTCTGGGCTGTGTCACCCTGGCCATAGACGAGCTTTTGAGCGACGATATTGCCATCCTTGTCATACGCTGTGAGAAGCGCATGCTCGTTCGCGTTGAGGTAGGTCAGAACGGCTGTCACCGTGGACACGGGATGGGTGAAAGTCACGACCAGTTTCTCGGAAGCGCCCAAGTCCGGCCTATAGGCGATTTCCGCCGCAGCGGCGCCAATATTCCCCTGAGCGGCTTGGCCGTACCAACCCACGCCAAAACCACCCACCGCCTGCCCGAATTGACCTGCCGTGCCATCGGCGTTCCAGGCGGTGATCGTGTATTCCGGATTCGTCGGCAGCTTGAGATTCAGATTATTCGGGTTTCCGGGTACCGCGACGAAATCGCTGTTCAACGTGATGGTCGAATACCCTGCGGGCGTTGGCGTGCCCAGTTCAATTGCCACAGTCGGCACATCGGCCACCGGCTTCACGGCAATATCCAGCGTGGTGCTGTCGCCGGTGCTGGTGGTGTAAATCACCTGCGGCACCGGGCCGGAATAATCGAGGATCGGCGTGAAGGTGTAGTCGCCGTTGCTGTTGAGGGTCAGATCGCCGATCTTGCTGTGCGTGACCGGGTCATAGACCGCCGCGGAGTCGCCCGCCACATACGCTTTCAGGCTGCCGTCGAAGTCGACGACCTTGAAGCTGGCCACCGTACCCGCATTGGTGTCGTTGGCCAGCACATTGCCATCGGGGCCGGCACCCATGCCGGTACGATCCTCATAAACCACGTTCACATCGAGGGCGAGGTCGGGAACATCGGGCACGAGGTGGGGGGCCTCGTCCGTGCCCTGGATCTTGATGGTCAGCGTCGACGAAGAGGTATCGCCGTCGCCATCCATCATCGTGTAGTGGAGCACGAATTCTTTGAGATCCGCCGCCGTCAGCGCCTGCGTTGCCGCCAGGCTGTTGTCCAGCGTGAAGCTCCAGCTACCGTCATTGTTCTGCACCAGCGTGCCGTATTGGGCCAGTTCGGCCTTCACCGCCGCATCGGCCGCCCAACTCACGGGGATGGGAGCCAGCCCATCGGCGCCCGCGCTGTCGTTGGCCAGGACGTTGCCACTGACGACGTTCACCGGCGCAGCTTCGGTGACCACATAGGGGCCGTCCGGGTTTGCCGTCGGCGTGTCATCGATGACGCGGATGGTCAGCACGTCGTTGGCCGTCGTGCCGCTCGTTCCATTGACCGTCACCGTCATGTTGTCGTCGTAGTGCGTATCGGTCGCGCCGGGGTGGCTGGCGTTGTCGATGGCGGTATTGACCGTGTAGCTGTAGTTCACCGCACCCGTCACCGCGTTGTAGCCGGTCAGCGTCAGCGTGCCGACGTCGGTGTGGATCACTTGCGGGGTCGCCGCCAGATTGTTCAGTTGCGCCAGCGTCACCGTCACGTCGGCACCCGGAAGGCCCGAGAAGACCAGATTGGCAATGCCATCGGTGGCGCCGATCGTAAACGTCCCCGTGGTTGTCTCGCTGGTGTCGGCCACCGAGGTCAGACCCCGTTCATAAACCGTCGAATCGGGAATGGTGATGTCCGTGCCGCCGCTGGTATGGATAAAGGCGCTATCGGGCGGGGGCGTGGCGGTCATTTCCAGAATCAGGTTCGCGTTGGCGCTGCCGCCCTGGCCGTCGCTGATCTGGTAGTTGACATTGGGAACAGGGCCGACATAGCCGGTTTCCGGCACGAAGGTGTAGCTGCCGTCAGCGTTCAGGGTCAGATCGCCGACGCCCGCAATGGTCGCCGTATCACCCGGGGCGTAGTTGGTGCCACCGATGGTGAAGCCTGTCACCGTCAGCGGGTCGCCATCCGGATCGTGATCGTTGGCCAGCACGTTGCCCGTGAGGGTGGTGTCCATCAGGCCCGAGTTGTGATCGTTCACCGCAATCGGGGGATGATTCACCGGCGGGGGCGGGGGCTGCTGCGTGTCATTCAGCGTGATGGTCACGGTCGCCGTCGAGATGTCGCCATCGCCATCCCTGATCTGGTATTGGAACTTGACGACGTTGCTGTCGTTGTAGTTTGGCATGTAGCTGAAGCCGCCATCCGGGCTGAACGCCAGGGTGCCGCTGCCGCCGGTCAGCGAGCCGGCGACCAGCGTGACATCGCCGCCCTGACCATCGGCGCCAAAGGTATCCGCGCCGTGACCGTTGTTGAGCAGCACATTGCCGGTCACCATGGAGCCATGCTGACCCGTGAAGTTGTCGTCGCGCGCCGTCGGCACATCATCCACAACGCTGACGTTCAGCTTGCCGCTGGCGGTATCGCCATCCTTGTCCGTGACCGTCACGGTGAAGCTGTCTTTCACATTGTCAATGTTCGGGCCTTGGGTGTTGTGCGCGGTCGAGTTGTGATTGAGCACGTAGGTATAGCTGTATTGACCGCCCGCCACCGCGATGGTCAGCGTGCCGAAAGGCGTGGTGATTTGCCCGCCAGCCGTGACATCCGTGCCGTTGATGCTCACCGACTGGATGCCGTCGCCGCTGTCGATGTGCAGGGTGCCGCTCGTTGTCCGAATTGCCAGGCTCGGAGTCGTGCCATCGGGCAGACCGGCTTCGTTCACCATGCCCGTCGCCGCGACATTCGGGTTTTTCGGGTCGGACGGGGTGTCACGCGGATCGTTCGGGTCGATGGTGATGCCCGGGATATGGTTTTCGGGCTGCGGCGGCTCAGGATCGACCGGTTTTGGTGGCTCGGGCGGCTCAGGATCGACCGGTTTTGGTGGCTCGGGCGGCTCAGGATCGACCGGTTTTGGTGGCTCGGGCGGTTGAGGCTCAACCGGGGACGTGTTATCGGTCTGCACGTTGGTACTGGCGGGCAGCACCCTGCCGCCGTCAAACTCGCCCTGCACACTGCCGCGCTCGGTGGCGTATGCGTAGGCCAGGGGGGTCACGTTTTCAACGATGCGCGCCAGTTCGACGAAGCTGTGTCCTTGATTGGCCGGGCCGACGTTGCCGGCGGCGGTGGGGTCGAGCATGTCGTCGAGGTTTTCGCCACGGGCCAGGGCTTCGCTCACGTGGTTGAGGGTTTGGTGGCCGCTGGCGACGGCGCTGTCGGTCGCGTCCGGCTTGAAGTCGGCGGCCACTTCGGCGTCGATGCGCACGACATCGCCCGGCACCAGGGCCATCTGGCGACCATCGGCCAGTTGCAGCACGACCTGCGAGCCATCGGTGGTGATGACGGATTCGCCTTCGCGGATGATGTCGCCAACCTTGAGCAGACGCAGTTGCCCTGCGGCATTGCGGGCATAGGCTTCGCCGGTGAGGGATGCGACCTTGGCGTAAATTTGGGCGGCCATGATGGACTCCAGAATGTGGTTATGGTGATGTCAGCTTAGGCCGGGCGCGATGCCCTGGCTATTGCACCAAAGTACAAGGGCGAGTCAAGAGTCGAGAGCCGGGGAGCCGGGAGCGGTTGGCGCTCTCGACTCAAGACACTCTCCACTCTCGACTCGGCGGGGCAAGCCCCGCCGCCTTACAGCGCCAGACCGTTGATGCGCAAGGAGAGTTGCAGCCGGTCGCGCAGGCCGAGTTTGTCGAAGATCGAGGTCAGGTGGGCCTTGACCGTGCGTTCGGAAATATCCAGTTGGCGGGCGATTTCCTTGTTGCTGGCGGCGCTGGCGACGAGCCGGGCGACTTCGCTTTCGCGCTCGCTGAGCAGCGCCGACCAGTCGTCGGCCGGGGCGCTCTGGCGCTGCTGTTCGAGGATGCGGGCGCTGCCGCCGACGATCCAGTTCAAGAGGCTCTGGCCGACCCACAGACCGCCGTTGCCGACGACCAGCGCCACTTGCTGCAACACCTCCGGCGCGGCGTAACTGTTGCAGCAGCCGGCGGCGCCGGCGGCCAGGGCGGCGAGCACGGTTTTTTCATCCGGCTCGTCGCTGAGCAGCACCCAATGCTGCCCGGCAGCCGGCTGACCGGCGGGCAGCGTGGTGGCGATGGCTTCGCCGGAACGCTGGCGAAACCACAGGACGCCGGGACCAATGGCGGCGCCAGCCTGAGCGCGGGCGAGAAGGCGCGCCGCCGGCAGGGCTTCGAGCCAATTGGGCAGGGCGGCAGCCTGGCGATCGATGAACCAGTTTTGCATATCAACGCTCCGATAAGGCCCTGCTCTTGGCCCGCAGTACGGGTTTGAGCAGATAGGCGAGAACGCTTTTCTTGCCGGTGAGGATATCGACTTCGGCGACCATGCCGGGGATGATCGGCAGGTTGGCGTCGCCGAAACCGGGTTTGTTGGTGCGCACGCGGACCATGTAGAAGGCATTGCCTTTTTCGTCGGTGACGGTATCAGCGCCGATGTGTTCGAGCGTGCCTTCGAGGCCGCCGTAGATGGCGAAATCGTAGGCGGTGAATTTGACCATGGCCGGCTGGCCGGGCCGCAGGAAGGCGATGTCGCGCGGCTGGACGCGGGCTTCGAGGAGCAGCGAGTCTTCGAGCGGCACGATCTCGATCATGTCCTTGCCGGGCTGGACGACGCCGCCGACGGTGTTGACCAGCAAGCGGTTGACCGTGCCCTTGACCGGCGAACGGATCGAGGATTGGGTGACCCGATCGGAGAGGGCGACCTTGCTTTCGACCAGGCTGTTGAGCTTGCTGACGGTTTCGGATAGCTCGCGACCGGCTTCGTTGCGGAAGGTGAGTTCGACTTCCTCGATTTTGTGCTGGGCCTCGCTGATGGCCGCCTGAGCGCGGGTGATCTGGGCCGAGGCCATGTCGCGCTCGCCGCGATAGCGGGAAACGTCGCGTTCGAGACGCAGCAGTTCGACTTCGGAAACGGCGCCGCTCTCGGTCAGGGGCCGGGTCACCGCCAATTCCTTCGAGGTCAGGTCATAGCCTTGCGCCGCCTGCGCTCGCCGCGCCAGCGCCTCGTTCTGTTCCTGCTGGCGCTGGCTCAATTGTTGGCGGGCGATCGACACGGCGGCCGTCATTTCTTCGCGCTTGGCGGCATAAAGTTGACGTTCCTGCTCGACGATTTCCGGCGCTTCCTTCAGCACATCCGGCGGCGGCACGAATGCCTTGCCGTCGGACAGCGCCCGCAGGCGCGCCGCCCGCGCCTCCAGCGCCAGCGCTTGCGCCCGGTTTTCCTTGACCGAGGAGGCGAAGCGCGTCTCGTCGATCTTGATGAGCAACTGATCGGGCTGCACCACGTCGCCTTCGTGCACCAGGATCTCGGCCACCAGGCCGCCGTCGATGCTCTGCAACACCTGCAACTGGCGCGAGGGAATGACCTTGCCCTCGCCGCGCGTCACTTCGTCGAGTTGGGCAAACGAGGCCCAGAGCAGGAAGATGACGACGACGAGGCCGATGGCGCGCAGCAACACCCTGGCCCGCAGCGGTTCCTGGCGGAACATGGCGAGATCGGCGTCGGTGGCGAAATCGACGGCTTCGATCTCCTCCCGGCTCGGCAGGCGACCGAGCGTCTTGTCGATACCCGGCGCCGCCCATTGGGCGATTTTGTCCAGCCAGCCAAAGAGCTTCACGATGCTCTCCCGATGCGCCCGCTTTGCAGCGCCTGGATCACCTGGTCGCGCGGGCCGTCGGCGACGATGCGGCCGTCGTCGACGACGATGATGCGGGTGGCGAGATCGAGCAGGCTGTTGCGGTGAGTGACGATGAGCATGGTCTTGTGCCCGGCGACCTGCTTCAAGCGCTCCTTGAACTGCTGCTCCGAGGAAAAGTCCATGGCGCTGGTCGGCTCGTCGAGCAGCAGGATCGGCGGATCGAGCAGCATCGCCCGGGCAATGGCGATGCCCTGGCGCTGGCCGCCGGAGACGGAATCGCCGCGCTCGCCGATCATCATGTCGAAACCTTCCGGATGACGGTTGATGAATTCGGCCAGGCCCGCCGCCTCGGCCGCCGCAATGATGCTGGCGTCGTCGGCGTAGGGCGCGCCGATGGTGATGTTGTCGCGCAGCGTGCCGTAGAACAGCGTCGCGTCCTGGGCGACATAGCCGATGTTGCGCCGCAGGTCGGCCGGGTCGAGCTGGCGCAGATCGACGCCGTCGACCAGCACCGCGCCGGTGGTCGGCTGGTAGAGGCCGAGCAGCAGCTTTTGCAGGGTCGTCTTGCCGGAGCCGACGCGACCGATGATGACCACCTTCTCGCCAGCGGCAATGCGGCAACTGAAGCCTTTCAAGGCAGCCACGGGACTGTTGGGGTAGCTGAAATGAACGTCGCGGAATTCGATGTCGCCGCGCAGGTTCGGGCGCTGCACGAAAACTTCGTCATCCGGCCGCTCGACCGGCTTGGTCATGACATCTTCCAGCGAAGTCAGCGCCACCTTGGCGTTCTGGAACTGCATCAGCAGGCCGACCATCTGGCCGAGCGGTGCCACCGCCCGCGACGACAGCATGGTGCAGGCGATCAGCCCGCCCATGCTGAGCTGGCCGTCGCCGATCAGATAGACGCCGGCGATGACGACGGTGATGTAGACCAGTTGCTGAACTTCCGCCGCGCCACTGGTGGCCGCCGCCGACAGAAAGCGCATCTGGTTGCCGACGCGCGAGGCGAAAGCCACCGATTTCTCCCACTTCGACTGCATGATGCCTTCGGCGCCCTGCGTCTTGATGGTTTCCAGGGCCGTCAGGCTCTCGATCAGCGTCGCGTTGCGCAAGGCGCTGGCCCGGTAGGTCGTTTCCGACAGCGCATGCATCTTGTATTGCAGGACGTAGGCATAGATGGCGACCAGGATGATCGCCAGAAACACCGGGATAATCAGCGGCCAGGCGATCAGGGCAATGACCAGGACGAACAGCAGCGCGAACGGCAGGTCGATCAGGGTCGTGACCGAGGCCGAGGTGATGAAGTCGCGCACCGTCTCGAACGAGCGCAGGTTGGCGGCAAACGAGCCGACCGCCTGCGGCTTGGATTCGAGGCGGATGCCCAGCACGCGCTCCATGATGCTGGCCGACAACTGCATGTCGATGCGGCTGCTGGCCAGGTCGATGAAATGGCTGCGCAACAGGCGCAGGGTCAGATCGACGCCGATCACCAGCGCCACGCCCAGCGCCAGCACCCAGAGGGTTTCGTAAGCCCGGTTGGGCACCACCCGGTCATAAACGTTCATGACGAACAACGGCATGGTCAGGGCCATGACGTTAATCAGCAGCGCCGCCCCGAGGACATCGCGATAAACCGGCCACTGCCCGGCCAGCGCCCCCCAGAACCAGTGCCGCAACTTGACCTGGCCGACCTGCGGCGTGCGCTGGTCGAAGCGGAAATGCGGCTTGGCGAAGATGGCGACGCCCGTATAGCGGGCCAGCAATGCGGCGCGCTCCATCTGCACCGAGCCTTGCCCGGTTTCGGGAAACAGCAGGCGCGCCCGCTCGCCGCTCTCGTCCCAGCCGAGCAGGACGCAGGCTTCTTCGTCCTTGAGCAGCAGCACGACCGGCAGCAGCACGTCATCGATGCGCTCCAGCGGCCGCCGCACCAGCTTGGCCGCCAGACCGGCCCGGCTGGCCGCGCGGGCGAACAACGAGGGCGTCAGGATGCCCTTTTCCAGCGGCAGACCGGCCACCAATGCCGCCCGCGTCCCCGGCCGGCCATGGATGCGGGCCAGCTCGACCAGACAATCGAGCAGCGGATCGTGATGAATCACGTCCTCCCGCAATCCAGAAACGCCGATATCCGCTGCGCCGCTCATAGGCTCCTCATGCATCCAGCAAATAGCGTCCATTCTAGCGCGCCCGCCGACCGCGGGATACGAAATAGTTCACGCCCGGATAGTCGCCAGAGAAATGAAAAAAGGCGGCCGCAGCCGCCTTTTTCGCCAATCGGAACCGCTTCAGACAATCAGCGGCACGATCAGCAAGGCCACCAGGTTGATGATCTTGATGAGCGGGTTGACCGCCGGGCCGGCCGTGTCCTTGTAGGGGTCGCCAACGGTGTCGCCGGTGACGGCGGCCTTGTGCGCATCCGAACCCTTGCCGCCGAAATGGCCGTCCTCGATGTATTTTTTGGCGTTATCCCAGGCGCCGCCGCCGGTGGTCATCGAAATGGCGACGAACAGACCGGTGACGATGGTGCCGACCAGGAGGCCGCCGAGCGCCTGCGGCCCGAGCAGCAGGCCGACGACGATGGGCACGGCGACCGGCAGGATCGACGGAATCATCATTTCCTTGATGGCGGCGACGGTCAGCATATCGACTGCGCGCGAGTAATCGGGCTTGGCCGTGCCTTCCATGATGCCGGCGATTTCCTTGAACTGGCGGCGGACTTCGACCACCACCGCGCCGGCCGAACGGCCCACCGCTTCCATCGCCATGGCGCCGAACAGGTAGGGAATGAGGCCGCCGATGAAGAGGCCGATGATGACCATGTGGTTGGAGAGGTCGAAGCTGAGGGCTTCGGTAATGCCTTTTGCCGCCCTTTGCGTTTCCAGGCTGTGCGTGTAGTCGGCGAACAGCACCAGCGCGGCCAGGCCGGCGGAGCCGATGGCGTAGCCCTTGGTGACGGCCTTGGTGGTGTTGCCGACGGCATCGAGCGGGTCGGTGACGTTGCGCACTTCCGGCGGCAGTTCGGACATTTCGGCAATGCCGCCGGCATTGTCGGTGATCGGGCCGTAGGCATCCAGCGCGACGACGATGCCGGCCATCGACAGCATCGAGGTGGCGGCGATGGCCAAGCCGTACAGCCCGCCGATCGAGAAGGCGGCCAGGATCGCCAGGCAGACGGAAATGACCGGCAGGGCGCAGGCCTTCATCGACACGCCGATGCCGGCGATGATGTTGGTCGCGTGCCCGGTCTGGCAGGCCGAGGCGACGTGCTTGACCGGCCCGTATTCGGTGCCGGTGTAATACTCGGTGATCCAGACCAGGGCGGCGGTCAACACCAGGCCGATGATGGAGCAGAGGAACATGGTGGCGGTGGTGATCTTGCCGCCGTCGCCGGCGCCGATCAGCCAGGAGGTCACCGGGTAGTACAGCGCCAGCGCCAGCACGCCGGCGACGATCAGGCCCTTGTACAGCGCGCCCATGATCTTGCCGCCGTCGGAGGTCTTGACGAAGTAGCAGCCG
>Ga0209628_10003061_pt1 | contig 11572 bp, 11 predicted proteins | sample TergutCu122P4_FD_187285 | JGI IMG/M metagenome (GOLD analysis project Ga0209628, IMG submission 187285) | Cubitermes ugandensis P4 segment gut microbial communities from Kakamega Forest, Kenya - Cu122 P4 (SPAdes) (version 2) | ecosystem: Host-associated > Arthropoda: Insects > Digestive system...
ACGACCAGTCCCACACCGATCAGCACAACCAAAGCGCTCACGGACAACCACTGCAAGCGCGACCTGGACGCCGAGTTGGGCGTGAACACCCAGATGCCGGCGAGTATGACCCCGCCGACGAATCCGCCCAGATGGGCTTGCCAGGAGATGGAACCTAGGTTGATGACGGTGATCAGTACGTTCAAGCCGATCCACATCAGCAATTGCTTGACGTCTGCCCTCTGGCGCCAGAACACGATCAGCAGCGCGCCCATGAGTCCGAACAGCGACCCGGATCCGCCGTACGACAGTGTCCCGACACCGCTCAACCAGAAAACGAACAATGACCCAACCAACCCGGCCACCAGGTAAGTGGCAATGAACCTTAGCCGCCCCAGGATCGCCTCCAGCTGCGGCCCGATGAACCACAAAGTCAAACAATTCATGCCGATGTGCATGATCGAGACGTGGGTGAATATCGATGTGAACAATTGCCACCAGGCACCGTCGGCCACACCCGGTACCCACACCTTATCGGCCATTGCCTGACAGGCGACCGCGCCAATGTCTGGGTAGTATACGTTCGAATCTGTCGCTGACAAGCAGAGTCCTTGGGGTAATAGACCAAGGAAGTCGACCACCCGGCCTCGCATGTTGGCCAGTGACGCGAGCTGGATCACCCCCCACACCGCGGCATTGATCACAATCAAAACGATGGACGTGATTTTGGGATCGTAGCTGCGCTCACCCCCGTACTGGCCCTGGTTCTGCCGCGTGGCCCGCGTGTGCGCCTTGACGCAACCCGGGCACTGGAACCCGACCGCCGCCGGAACCATGCATTCCCCGCAGATCGGCCGCTCGCAGCGCCGACAGGTTATCTGGGTCGCCCGGCCAGGATGGCGATAACATGTTTGGCTCGACGGTTCGTTCACCCGTCCAGTTTACGGCCCGCCCGACGGCGCGCCATGCAAGTACGACCGATCGGGAACGCAGCCAGGGCGTGAGGCAGGCGTGCATGGCTTGGAATTAGTCGTCTAGGATGGTGTAGGTAATACAGCCCAGAAAGGGACCACATGGACGGGTTTGAGACGTACGCGCAGGTTGACCTGAGCGTACTCGAGCGCAACCTGGACGCGATCCGTACCCGTGTCGAGTTCCGCAAAATCCTTCTCCCGGTAAAGGCCAATGCTTATGGTCACGGCCTGGTCGAGGTGTCCCGTTCCGGTGAGGTGACCGCGCCCCTGGCCCGTTTCCTGCAGGACCGCTCCGTTGTCGACTGGTTCGGGGTGGCGACGGTCGACGAAGCCGTACGGCTGCGCGCGGCCGGCATCACCCTGCCGATATTGAAGCTATCCCCGACCCAGAACCATGAGTTGTTGCGCGCGATCGAGGCCGACTTGACGCTGATGGTTGTCGACCCGGTGACGATCTGGGCGGCGTCCGCGGCGGCGGAGTCGCTGGACAAGTACGTCAACGTACATCTGAAAATCGACACGGGAATGCGTCGTGTCGGCTGCCCGCCGGCGTTGGCGCCGCGGCTGGCGGAACTGGTCGAGGAAGCGGTTTATTTGCGGTTGCAAGGGGTCTGTACGCATTACGCGGTTGCTGAAAACCCGGAGGAGGACGACTTCACGGCCCGCCAGACGGCGCAGTTCACGGAGGCGGTCGAGGGGATCGAGGCGGTACTTGGCCGTGGGTTGGAGCTGGTACACGCCGCGAATTCGGGTGCCATCGAGCGGCACCCGGACACGTGGTTCGACATGGTGAGGCCCGGGATTCTGGCGTACGGATATCCCCAGTCCCCAGAGGTGACCGTCCAGACCGAACCGGTATTATCCCTTATCAGTCACGTGTCGTTCGTGAAAACGGTACACGCGGGCGAGACGGTCAGCTATGGCCGTACGTGGGTCGCCCCCCGTGACACGCGCATTGCGACTTTACCGATAGGGTACGGCGACGGGTATCAGCGGCGATTGTCCAACCAGGCCGAGGTACTGATCGGGGGAAAGCGGTATCCGCAGGTGGGTACGGTGTGCATGGACCAAATCATGGTCGATGTGGGCCCGGAATCGGCGATCGCGGTGGGCGACCAGGTGACGCTGATCGGGCGCGACATCGGCGAGGTCGTGGGCGCGCAAACCCTGGCGGATCTCGCCGGCACGATCAGCTACGAGATCCTCACCGGCATCGCCGACCGGGTACCAAGGGTCTACATCGGCTGAGCGCGTGTCACGGGGACGGTACTCTTTTGGCACGTTCGAGCGCGTCCCCTGCCGACCACCGGGTCACTATCCACGGGGCATACCCAATTTCCAAAATCAACCATATTTCACAATAGTTGGGTATGGGTTTTGGCCCTCCTGAGGCGGCGCGGAGGCCCGGATCCATGCCCAAGTCCGGGAAAGAGCCTTGGATGCCTTGATTGGGTATGGGGTGGTGAATACTAGTTGTTACCCTGTCTGGCTTCACGCAGGATCCTGAAACATCTCACAGGAGTCGTCATACAGACCTGGCACCCCCGAGTCATCCTGGCACCGGTCATGGTTGGTGATGAGATCCGGGTCGGTTGCAGTGGCAACCAAGCCCTGACTGAATTCCCAGACGTACATGGTTTGACTAAGTGAAACACAAGAACCGTCCCCCCGTTTCCCGCCGTTTCACGATTGTGTTATTCTCGTTGAGCAGCCGGCCCCATCAGGGGCATGGTGTGTTTGGAGAACGCTGATGGCTGATGCTGTTGATGACCTGCTGGGCGAGATCGAGGCGTACTACTGCGGCCATGCGGATCCAGCTTCATACCGAGCCGGGGTTCTGTGCCGGATGTCGTTGCTGGAGGGGAAAGAGGAGATGCTCTCGACCGCGGAGAGAATCGCGTTGCTGGTCGCCGACGCGTACTGGGTCGATGAAAAAGACCTGGCCCACACCATGAAGCTGGTCAACAACTTGATCGCCACGCAGCTGGTAGAATCACCATTGTCACTTGCTGAAGAGGCCAAGAGACGCGCCGTGATGACCTGCCTGTTGGCGTATGAATATGTTGATCCGGAAGTACGTTATGACGTCATGAGCCGTTTCGTGGAATACATCAGGATCGTGGGCATCCCGGAGACCGAACTCGAATCCGCCCTGAAGAACCTTCTGGCGTGTCTGCATGACCTAGCCGACCAGACCAGTTGACCCGTGGTGTCCCCGTGCCAGCCATTTCCTCACCCACCGGGTCACGATCCATTGGCCATACCCAATTCCCCAAATCAAACATATTTCATAATAGTTGGGTATGGGTTTGGGTCCTCCAACCGCGGCGCGTAGGCCTCTTTCCATACCCAACTCCTGCGAAGAGCCGTGTTGGCCTGGATTGGGTATGGGTACGACGAGAACTCTGAGTGAGACGGACTTGCGACACGTACGCAAGGCGGCCCAAACGCTCACAACTGGCCAGATGAGTACGATTGGGACTCCTTGCGCCCTTCACCAGACCGTCGGCCGCATCCGGTACGACATCCTCGATGTCAGGCTGGTCCCGCCCCCGGCTCCGCGCGAGCCTGACCCACCCCTTGACGCGGCCCTCATGAGTCGGCAAGAAACGCCACGACCTCGTTGTAGCGTGGGTGGTATTCAAAATCATGTCGGAACTGGTTCATTGCCGATTCACTGTCCAGGAGTTCTCCCAAGTACGTGAGCGCACATTCATGATCCATCAGTACCAGCAACGTGTCCACGACCAGCCGGTGATAGCCGCTGCGACCTCCGGCACCGTCGACCGCCACCCGGGCTCTGGCCGGTTGAATCTTTCGAAGTGTCCCAACAATCTGTCTCGCTTCGTCCTCCGACACCGAGTCAGCCTTGTACACAAGGCTGTTCAGGGCGTCAATCGACAGGTTTACCGTACGGTCGAACTGCAAACAGAAATCCGCCATATCCGTGACCGAAATCTCATAGTCGCCATCTTTGATCAACCACAGGGCCGCAGTGAGCTGGTCCAGACTGACGAAGACATCTTCCGCGGGCATTTCTTGAAACCATAACACCGGTCACTCCATCCACGCGGCCGGGTAACCGGCGCCGAGGAGAGCGGCCGGCACGACGCCGATCCCGTCGTGATCCCGCCTGTACGCAGCCGGTCCCGTCGTGACAACGATGGCGTCCAGGAGGTCGTCTCCGAGTTGCGACTGCAACCATTGCAGGTTCCGTACATCGGACCCGATCAGATCCGGAGCCGACTTGACCTCGATCGCCACACACTTCCCGTCCGGGCGCGTGACGATCAGGTCAACCTCGCGGTCTCCATTTTTCGTACGCAAATGGCTGACCGTCGCCCCAAGAGGTTCCGCGTACACCCGCACAGACAACGTGACAAGGGATTCGAACAGGGCCCCGAACAGCGTACCGGGCCGCGGAGTCAGCACCCCGGCCGGATCGGGACTGGTCAGCAGCGTCGATGCGGTGGCGCCGATAAGGTGTGCGGCCAGTGCGGGATCGGCCAAGTGGTGTTTGGCAGCTTGCCCCAGCCGTGATAGCTTGTGCAACGGGTCTTCCCACGCCGGCAGCGGATCCAACAACCACATGCGGCCCAGCGCCTCCCGCCACGACAACGTGGTGGATTTCGCAGGCTTGTCAGGTTCATTTGGTGTTGCGTTGTCAAGGATGTCCGTGTACGTCGCGGTCGACGCGGTTGCCCGTGCGTACGAACGCAGCCAGGCCCGCAGGGTTTGGGGCCGGCGTACATCCAGTCCGGACTCCTCGAGTTTGCGGTCCAGGATCTCCGACAGGTAGCCGTCCCAGGCGGTACGGCGCAGCCGCTGTGGGACCGAACGCAGCGCCGGCAGGCCGCCGGTGACGATTTCGCGGGCGTAGTCGTCAAGTCGTACGCTAGTATCACCATGAAAGTCATTGCGCTCACCTGTGAGCAAATCTGCCAGGGTTACGGCAGAGTCGGTAAACCCCCGTTCGACAAGGGAGAACGGTCGCATTCTCACAAGTACGACGCGGGCTGCCCCGGAGTGTTTCGGCCGTTCGAGTGGAGTGGCGGATCCGGTTAGAATGAACGACCCTGGCCGGGGCTGTCGGTCGACCGACCGGCGTACCCGGTCCCAAACACCCGGAAACAACTGCCATTCGTCGATTAGTAGCGGGTGTCCGAGACGGTCAATCCGATCGGGGTCCTCGCGCAGCGCCTGTATCTCAGCTTCCTGGTCCAAGTCGATACGGGTACGCGCCAAACGATTCGCACTTTCCGTCTTGCCCACACCCTTGCAGCCCTCCACGGTCACGGCAGGCAGGTTGGCGACGACGTCGGCGAGGTACGGATCCAACACCCGATCAACATATTCCATGACGCCACTCTACCATTGTCAGGAGGCCTACCGGTCGTTTGGCAGGAGTTCTACCAGTCGTTTGGCAGGAGTTCTACCGGTCGTTTAGCCCCCCAAGCTGGCACATGCCTGGTCCTCAATATTCCCCGCCAGTGGTATAAGACAAAACTATCCAGAACCGAAAGTTCTGATACTGTGTTGGCACGTTCTTGGTTGTTTCAGAACCTTGGGTTCTTCAACTTCGTACGTCCCCAAGGAGGGTGCTGAAGTACGCTGTTCCGAGCGAGGACGTGCTGGGCGGGATGGATCGCAAGGCGGAGGGCCTAAGCGATACTAAGTAGGTATCGCGTGTGTCCGACAACGCGGCGAGACGCCCGTCCAGTGCGCCGCAGCCGGGACATGGTATTTCAGCAGTCTCCAAGTCACATGCACATGTCGCAGTTGTTAGGAGAGCCAATGGTGGAACGATATCTAGACAGCACCAACAACCCGTACTACATCTGTCCCGAGTGCGATGACGATGGCTGCATTGTTGTTCATGTCCAGGATGAGTCAGAGGACTTCTGGGGCTGCGGCGAATGCGGCAATGTCTGGGCAACGGAGGATGAGTTGGTGGCCTCCGGTTCCGGTGACGCGCTTGGCCCGGTGACCGTGGAGTCCCCATGGGGAACGTTCGTCCGCGCATCCTGGACCGTACCCGACAGCCCACCCGGCGCGCCTCGTCTTGGTCGGCCCGGCGAAGTACATTATTACGACTGGTACGAGGTGCCAGGCGTACCGTTGCTGACCATCAGAACAGTGGATCCACATGAGGTTGAACGCCTCGTTCCGCGGCTGGAGGCGTACTTTTCCGACCCGGATGCGATGGTAAACCGCGCAATTACGGTCATTGTCAAGGAGAAGTACGGTAAAGACAACCCAACAACCGCAGATATTGATAGTACGGCTGGCGATCTCACGCTGGCGGGGATCAGCGTCAAGGTTGATGGCATTCTTCAGCTCGCATTTACTGACTCAAGCGGAGACTTCTGCGCCCCAGAGGAGTGGCTGGCTGTGGATTTCGACACTGGTGGCTCGGCGACCAACGTCTCAGTGGAGATCTGAACCGGAAGCGCGTGTCAAAGGGACCGTGTCAAGGGGACGGTACTCTTTTGGCACGTTCGAGCGCGTCCCCTGCCGACCACCGGGTCACGATCCACTGACCCATACCCAATTCCCCAAATCAACCATATTTCACAATATTTGGGTATGGGTTCGGGCCCTCCTGAGGCCTCTGAAAAGCCCAAACCCATACCCAACTCTTGGAAAGAGCCGTGTTGGCCTGGTTTGGGTATGGGTACGACGAGAAGTCTGAGTAAGACGGACTTGCTTCACGTACGCAAGGCGGCCCAATCGGCAGCAGTTCGCCTTCCCGTGCCGAGTCTCGTCAGATTGGAGACAGTTCTGTCTCATCACTTCGTAGACGTTTATGTCTCAACATCGTAGACAGTTGAACACTAATTGGGTGTAGCCGTTCTGTCTTGTGTGTGTTTTCATTGTATGTAGCTAGAGTTGCCTACTTGAATGGTTCACGCATAGTCCAAAGATGGCATCACGCATTTCTCCGCGCACGCGGCAAGCAATCATTAATTTCCCTGACGAACCCAAACGTGGGCAAGTGGCCCGGTTCTGTAAAGAGCAAGGGATATCCAAGGCTAGCTTCTACAAGATCAAGACCAGGGCGGCTCAGGACGGGCCCGAGGCAGCCGCGCTACCCAGGTCCACAGCCCCGCTCACCCAGGCCAAACACACCCCAGAAGACGTTGAAGAACTCGCGTTGAAGATCCGCTCCGACCTGACTCGGGCCGGATGGGATGCCGGACCCGTGTCCGTCGCCGCAGCCATGAAACAAAAAGGGATGCCACAGGTGTCCAGGGCGACCCTGGCGAGAATCTTCACCCGCCACGACGTGGTCACACCCCAACCACACAAGAAACCACGTTCAGCGTATCGGCGGTTCACCTACCCCGATCCGAACGGATGCTGGCAACTCGACGGCATGGACTACACCCTGGACAACGGAATTACCCGCTGCATCCTCCAAGTCCAAGACGACAATTCCCGAGTCGTCCTAGCATCACTAGTTGCCAAAACGGAATCCAGTGCGGCAGCGGTGAAAGTCGTGTCTACAGCGATCGCCAACCACGGCGCCCCGAAATACTTCTTGACAGACAACGCCTTGGCGTTCAACCAGTCCAGGCGCGGCACCGAATCAGAACTGGAAAAATATCTGAAACTAAACGGGGTAACCCCGATCACTGGCCGTCCCGGCAAACCAACAACCCAAGGCAAAAACGAACGTTTACACCAAACACTGCAAAGATTCCTAGACGCCAACCGGCCAATCTACTCAGTCAAACGCCTCACAGCCCTTCTAGAACAGTTCGACGAGTACTACAACTATCAACGCCCACACCAAGCATTGTCAGCGCCAGGGAGCATCCCAGACACCACACCCGCCCAAGCGTATCAAGCCCGCCCGAAAGCCCAACCATCACCTGCACCAATCACCACCCGCACACCAGTGAAAACCTGGACCACCCCAAAACCATACAAGATGACCGGTTCCACACCCACCGGTGAGGAGGACACCTGGGAAGCCGACAGGCGCGTAACCAATCACGGTCACCTGTCAATATGCAACACCCGCATATACGTTGGAAGACACCTCGCTGGCCAAACCCTCCACACCATCTACAACAACACCACCATCACCATCATCGACCCGAACGGAGTAATACTCGCCGAACTACCCCGCCCACCAAGAACCGGCAAACGCCACCACTACACCATCAACCCCAACCGTCTACGAAGTGATGAGACAGAAATGTCTACGAAGTGATGAGACATGGCAGCAGTTCGCCTTCCCGGAACGATTGGGACCGCTTGCGGCGGCTTGGAGGGTGCGTACAGTGCCGCGGCCGGGCCCAAACGCTCACAACTGACCAGATGAGTACGATTGGGACCGCCTACGGCGGCACCCTACCGCAAAGCCGCGACAATGGCCCCGATGTGAGCAACTGTGACGCCATTGCGTTCGTACGGTTCAAGATCCGCCGATCCCCCATGAACCAAGTAACGTTGCTCAATGCCCAGAGAGTCGCATCCGCGGTAGAAACCGGGCGAGGGAGCACTCGAGCTTGACAGCTTGATTTCGATTCCCAGGCTCGGCCGGCCACCCACGGTCATGACCAGGTCGATTTCGTCGCCTCGTGCGGTCCGGTAGAAGTACGGATGACTTCCCGGCATGGCCTGAATCAGGCTTTCGACGCACATTGATTCAAAGCTGGCGCCCACAGAAGGGTGGCCGCGCAATGACCGTTCATTTCGTACCTCCAGCAAGCTGTGCAGCAGCCCTGTGTCGCGAACGTACATCTTCGGGGACTTGGTGACGCGCGTAGTCAGGTTGGGAAACCACGGTTCCAGGCGCCGAAGCAGGCCCAAGTCGGTCAGCAAATCAAGGTATCTATCAATGGTCGGAGGTGACACGCCCAGGTTCGCGGCAAAACGACTCGCGTTGAGCAATGACCCTGACGAGTATGCAACCATGGTCCACAAGCGGCGCAACGTCTCGCGGGGAAGCCGCGGCGCAAACATGGGTATATCGCGTTCCAGGTACGATCTGACCAAGTCGTCGCACCACTGGGTCGCCGAGCTATCGTCTTCCGCGAGCAACGACTCCGGAAACCCGCCGCGGAACCAAAGCCGATCAGGTTGCATGCCCGCCGCTGCCGCCTCGTCAACACACACCCCGCCGAGTTCGCAGTGTGAAAGCCGGCCGGCCAAGCTTTCGTCCGCGTGTCGTACCAGGTCCAGTGACGCCGAACCGAGAAGCAAGAACTGACCCGTGGCGATCCCCTGCCGCCGCCGTTCATCGATTACCCCCCTCAGGATGGGCATCAATTCTGGCATGCGGTGAACCTCGTCAAGGATGACCAGGCGCGGACCTTGTGCCCGCAGGTAGGAGTCAGCATCTTCCAGGCGCCTGATATCGGCAGGACGCTCCAGATCCAGGTACGAATAGCCTTTCGGCCAGTGCTCGGCCACATGCAGAGCCATTGTGGTTTTTCCGACCTGCCTGGGGCCAAGCAAAGCCACGGCGGGCGATCGTTCAAGCCGGGTCAGGAGGTCAGCTGTCAGTACGCGGGGAATCATGTGCAAATTCTACACCACACGTTTATTCTGCACACGAACCCAGCCTCGTTGATCCCCGGGTCACCGGTTCCGGAACAGTGATATTTCGGTAGTCGGAACCGCGTTTTCCGTACCGTGGTCGTCAGATCCAGCCGCTCAAGCCCGTACGGACCACATCCGCCATGGCGTCAATGAACAACGGGTCTGAGTTCACGCACGGGATCCGTACGAACCTGCCGTCTTCGCCCGCGCCCGCGTGGTAGGCCTCGCGGTTCAGGATACCGATTTCCTCCAGAGTCTCCAGGCAGTCGGCCACGAACGCCGGACAGGCCACGTCGACGCGTTTCACCCCGCTCATACCCAGGTCGCCAACCGTGTCGATCGTCGCCGGTTTCAGCCATTCCGCCGGTCCGAACTTGGACTGAAACGTCACATGACAAGCCACTTCATCCAACCCGAGACGGGCGCGCAAAGCATGACTCGTACGCGCACATTCATCCGGGTACGGGTCCCCGGCCTGCGCCATCGCCACTGGAATCCCGTGGTAAGACAACAACAACACATCACCGGCGTCGAAATCCGGCCGCCCCTCCTCCGCCCACGTCCGTTCGATCCGGTCCGCCAGCGCCTCGATGAAACCGGGATGATCCGGGAACGAACGGACAAGACGCAATTCCAATTGGTCCCGCGACGCGAGCATGTAGCGCGCCACCGCGTCATAGACACTGCCGGTCGTCGTCTGCGAATACTGCGGGTACGGCGGCACAATCAGCACCCGCTTCACCCCCCGCGCCCGCAGACTATCCAGTACGCCGGGCAGCGACGGCTCACCGTACCTCATCGCAGCCGCCACCTCGACGTCAACATATTCCCTAGTCAGTACATCTTTCAAAGCCTCGACTTGCGACAATGTGTGTACGAGCAGGGGCGACCCCGACTCGTACCAAACCGAAGCATACTTGGCAGCCGACACCCGCGACCGCCGCGGCAGGACGAATCCCTCCAAGATCATCCGCCAAGCAACAGGGTTCATTTCGATGATGCGCTGGTCGGTGAGGAATTCGCGCAGGAATTTTCGTACGGCGGACGGTGTCGGCGATTCCGGCGTACCCAGAGCCACCCAGACAACAGCTATGTCGGACACGGTTCAGGCGCCGGGTTGAGCGGGACCGCCACCGGGACCGCCACCGGGACCGCCACCAGGGGGCTGTCCCAGACCTGGTCCCATCAGAACCTGTCCGAGTTGGGCCTGCCCGGGCGGGACCTGAGCCGCCGGACCCTGGGTCATCTGTTCGGCAGGGGTCTTGGACTGCTCGGCCTTGAGCCGTTGTTTGAACGTACGTTGGGGAATCCCCAACCCGGCTCCCAAGACGAACCCCGAAGCCAGAGCCCCCACGCACCCAAGCAGAATCCACCAACGCGGATTGCCGTTGGGGGCGGCGGCGGCGGACTGGTTGGCGTTGGCAACCGTAACGAGCGCGTTGATCTGAACAATGTTCCACACCATCAGGACAATGGTGACAACCAACAAGATGACGCCAATGATTATGAGTGTGCTCTTGAGTACCTTTAGCATGTGCGGCCTTCCTGGCGATCGTGGGACCGGTAAACACAACTCTATCGGTTTGAACCGTGTTGACAACCCCGTACCACATCTGTAAGCCGCGAACTTGACAAGCGCTGTACGACCGTACAGGATCTTGTATGTGAGTAAAGCGCACCCGAGGCCCGACGACCGTACCGCCCGGGCCCGCATCCGCCACGCCGCCCTCTGGTGTTTCGCGCGCGGGGGTTTTTCCACGTCGCTGCGCGTCATCGCCGACCGCGCCGGGGTGTCCGTACCGCTGATCACGCACCATTACCTCACGAAAGAAGCATTGCGGCGAACCTGCGACGACTGGGTGCTTGAGCGCTTCCTGGACCTGAAGATCCTCGCGATCCGGCGGCCCGAGACCGTCAGCCGAACCCTGTCCGACACGGCGGAAGCGTCGGTCATGACGGTGTACATGTTGCGCAGTTTCCTGGACGCGACCTCCTCGGCCCGGTCGTTCTTCGAGCATTTCGTGGAACGATTGCGTACGGTCATGGCCGCCGCCACGCAGGCCGGC
>Ga0209628_10003062_pt1 | contig 11570 bp, 6 predicted proteins | sample TergutCu122P4_FD_187285 | JGI IMG/M metagenome (GOLD analysis project Ga0209628, IMG submission 187285) | Cubitermes ugandensis P4 segment gut microbial communities from Kakamega Forest, Kenya - Cu122 P4 (SPAdes) (version 2) | ecosystem: Host-associated > Arthropoda: Insects > Digestive system >...
AGGCGCTGCTAAAGGTATCCTACGACTTCCACATCGCTGGCAACGGGTTGTACACAATGCTGGTGACTACATTGAAGGACAGTAAAACTTCAAAACATGTATCTATTTTGTAGCAGTTGTAAATAAATAGTTGCCACTATTAAAGTTCCAACCCTCGTAAGTTATTAGTTTAATAGATTATTTGGTAATATGCTTCTTAGCTTATTGCATTCATTATTCAGTAGTATTCAGCCCAAAACTGTTATTCCAATAATGCAGCATAGTTTGTTTATATAATGAAGTGTCTTCTTCAGTGTGAGGAACCATATCTGTTGCTGGTTCATTGACTAAAAGTATCTGTGTGTTTGTGGGCTGACTGAAATAAAATGCTGAAGTAAAATGTAATGGTCACATATGAATGTAAATGATTTTAACTGTAGAAATGAAGGTGTACTTAAAAACGGAAGATGATGGAAATTTTACCAATCACACTTCTGGTTGGGAACATGTGGCATGTTATGTGTGCAGGTAGAAAGCATGATAAATTCTGTGAAATTCTGACTTGGTTGTTGTGAGGACTTGGTTAATAAGTTACTGACTTCATTTTGTGTGTATGTGGTAATAAGAACATGGTTGCTCTTCCTTTTAATGTGGTCATAAATCACATGTTTGTCAGCATTTGTAATTTTTTTTAGCAGCTTTCTGTAATTTCCGTGGTATACTGATGTGATGAATAGTGTATAATTTGAATATTTACATTATTTATTTTATGGCCTTTCTGTAATTTGATTTGTGTAATTAGTAATGTTAATCATTCTGTAATTTGCCTTTTATTTTCCAGCACTGCCTATGTGCCCTTGGTTTGGTGAAGAATAAACTATTTTGTAGTGGACTGGGATAGGAAGACCAAAACTGGGGGTGTTAAGGTGGTTAGGAGAATAGTTGATATATCAAAAAGGAACATGAGGATGAATTGAATTGCACAAGTTTTGTAAACTGAACTCAGTGTTGTCAGGATGATTCAGTGAAAGATGATGGGATGGGTTGGCCTTGTGGTGTTTGGGTAAAATGAGATTTGTACACGAAATCTTGTTTTGAAAAATGCAAGAGACAAGTGTACTCAAAAATCAAGTTATAGTTGGAGAAATAATATGAAAATTGGGTTTCAGAGAATTATGGTGTGAAACAGTTTCAGGATAAGGTCATATGGTGGGATGATGTGAAAATGGTATTGCATTTTCAGGTGCATTAAGACCAGGCAGGACTTTACTTTATTTGAGATTTTGCCAAGTAGGCACTTGGTTCTCAGTATATGGAATGTTATGTGTGCAGGTAAAAATAGAAGTGTAAAAGTATTAACTGGGTTAGAGGAAGTACAACTAGAAGAACCTGAGTTTTAGCGTTGCACATCCCCCCCCACTATTGAGGACGTCACAATGTCAGTGCTTACTGTATAGACTACTTAGCAGGTAATCTCAAGACAAGGATGCAATGGCAAGAAGAATTAACATACACCAAAGCCTTGTTGTATGCCCAAGTCATGTTCCTGAAGAAGTGGGTGTAAATCAAATGTGATATTCCCATAAGAAAACAAGTAATAATTGGAAGTAAACCAGCCAAAGAGCATTAAACTCAAAGTGAGAGGGTGTAAATAGAAAGTACTGTAAATCGGTAAGGGGTCTTGAAGCAGAAGGTGTAAAACAAAATGAGTATAAAACAAAGCCTTGGTGTACCGAAGATTTTTTTTTTTTCAGAATATATTTACAGTATTCTTGGTACCATTTTCTTTTATGTTTTCTTATTAAGATCATGTGTTTTAAATAAGCAATGTGTAGCTGCATTAAGGATGCAACTTTGTTTGTGCCACTTTTGATGTATCTCCTGCTTTTCAGTGGCTGAATCAGGAGCAGACAGTTTATCAGAAGCGTCCATAGATATTTAGCCATTGTGAGGTGTGTTGGTATGACTGTATTCCGAATTTCAGTGATGGTATTTCCCTTGTTGCAGGTTTATCCTCAGTATCTTTTATGAGACAGATGTCAATGCTAGTGCCTTGCAGTGGCTGTCTCCTGAACAAACTGCTGGCTGCAAGCATCCATATCTCTTCAGTCAGTGTCAGGTGAATAGCCATGTCCTGCCAATAACTTGTGGTTATATCATCCATTAACCATCCTGTTACTTGTGCTGAGAAGACAATGACAAGGTTCTAACAAGATAATGAATGTCCAGTATGGTGTCATTGGGCTGATCCTCTGCCACTCCTCTGTACACAGACAGGGTCACTAAAAAAGACACCAGTTTAACATGCCTATACTTTATTATTTTGATATACGGAATTCAGAAGAATGATTTTGGCGGTAACTGGCACAGTTTACTAGAGAAAATAATCTGTAAATTGAAAGCACATTCAGTATATGAACCACTGACATATTAGTAGAGAGTGCAAAAAATTTTACCATTCATATTATCAGTAGAGTAAAATGTTTTCACTCTTAATGCGTGTAGTAGAAGTATAAGATGATGAGCAAAGCCAAATAGAGATGCCCATTACTGATGTGTTATACTAATGAAATTACATGATTTAATGAACTTTATGCAACTTAAAGGATGTCTGATTGTGTTTTAGATCCATTAATTTTATTTTTACCATGGATTAAATTGCATCACACTGTTAATGTTTGTAGACATAATGTCTGAAGGTGGCATGATTATGCAGAAACATAGTTTGCAGGTGTGTTACGGAGTGAAAGATCTACTGAATAATATTATTGTAAGTGACAGGAACGTTTAGTACTCTTAATTTATGTAGTACAACTTGATGCAAAAATGAAGCCTACCTTCCTGTTGCATCGGATTCTAGTCCTGGAATACCCACTGAAGCTAAACATAAAAATTTTGCAGATCCTACAAGATGTATTCTTATTGTGTTCTTGAGCACACTGAAACCATCATATAAATCCCACTGCGCAGGAAGCCTGTAGCTGCCAGAAATTTCTGTTTGTTTTCCCCTTTAGTTCAGCCTACTTTATTTCAGAGTATTTTCATAACACTGATCACTTCCTCCTAAGCAAACCTTTTATCTTGTACAGACATTGCTTAACACATGACAGATATATCTTGAGGTATTAGCAAGTTATTCTCAAATGTTGTCACCATTCTTGTAGAGAATGTGGCTTTTCCCAATTTATTATGTCTTGTAGTTGCAGTGTAGTTGGATTTCTTCAAATCTGGAGATTTGGGAGGCCACAGTCTTGGAATAACCAGCTGTTTGCTGAATAGATCTTCTGGTGCAGTGAGAAAGGTTGTTGTGTATGCTATGGCAGTCTCCCGCATAAACTTGCTGTATATTCTGTCCTCTTTTGTTCTCTGAGGAATGGTGTCACAATTAACCAGCCATAATGGTCATGATGTATTGTTCCTTCAAAAACCATGGGCTCTGATTTTGCATGCACTTACTGCACTCCACACTCCAACTTTAAGGCCACACACAGATACTTAATGAATTGCATGAGAATTTTTTAAACACCGGACATGTTATATGGTTATCTATGTTCATAGTTACCTGTATAACATGCCTCGTGTGACACAAAACAGATATTTCCTATTTTATTTTTGTCCTGCACTGAACATGTTGCACAAAAATTTTTGGATATTCTGAATATTGCATTTTTTGTGGCTCTGTTAATGCAGAATATTTCCTACAAAACTTGTGGTGACATTTTGTCCATGAGATATTCTTTCCAGAGGTATTGTGAATGAGCATTCATTGTGCACCACAATACATTTCACAAGTGCACAAAACCACCTGCGTATGACTCAAGGCACCTAACCAGACTCAGATTGAAGTTGTGCTAATACAATGGTTGTGTCAGCTAGCACATGTTCGCATGCTGAGATTATGTTTTCAAAAACTCAGGGATATTGTAAATCTACCTACTTCTTTTTCTAACATTTTCCATGTAACCCATCTTTTCTTGTACCAATACTTTCAGTTGATGAGGAACATCTTAATATTACAGTTTTAATTAGTATGCATGCTTTGAAATTCTGAAGTCCTGGAAAGACAGCTTGACAGAGTAAGCACCATATTTACCTGAATGCAAGATGACTGTAATCGAACATGATCCCCCCAAAAAAAACCCATTTGCCAAGGGAAAAGGTATTTATCCAAATCTAAGATGACCCCCCCTAAAAATAAAACTTCTGCTAAGAAAAAATGTTTTGCTCTTAATTTCATACACTTAATACACAAAGAATGCCAGACTCCTACCTACCTTTACCAATGAGTGTCACTGTCTCCATCTTCACAGTAAGTAACTTCGTCTTCCTCACACTGACTCATAACATCCCCATCATCTTTACCTTTATTCCACAAAATTTCATAATCAGTCCCATCCACTGCATTGGATATACAGCACTTTTTACACCCTTCACATTTACTTCTGGTGAGATGTGCTTTCGAGCTATTATGATCCACGTCGACTAAATACTACATTCGTATTTCTTGGTTTATAAACTTACTTGAGCCCATGAAGATTCACAATTTTCTCCACAGTTGATGTTAGTGGTGTTGAAAATTTAAATATTTGTGTTATGGATTTTGTGTTGTGTCTGAGGTCTGATCAGTCTGAGTTCGTGGCTCTTTTTATGGTTTTTAATGTGTGGATTGGTCCAATTTTTGTTTTTGAGCCTTGTAGTTTATTTTTAATTTTTCAATAATCATTTTCCTTTTACTACCCCTGGACTAGATTTCTTCTTAGGAGCATAATGTAATAAGTTATAGTGTCTATGGTTCCCAGTGATTGAGAATAGCTCAATCTAAGGGGTCAACCAGGTTAGGTGTTTCTTTGCCTGAAAATGGAAACAGAGATGGCTTTTGAAATGTCATGTGTCTTTAAAAAAACAGGTCACAAAAACTGTGCCTCAATAAATGCAAATTTTCCTGGTCTATTATCTTACACATTGTTAGGTCTCTAAATTATATTTTGTTCCCTTATCACAAATCCATGTCTGCACACGTTGTTACTGAGTGTAAGAAATAAAAAAAAAATCACAAGGTAGCCACCATTGGTATCACAGGCAAATTGAGTCCAATGAGAATGGGTCAGTTTATTGAGATTTTTAATTGGGTGAACACACACAGCATCTCAGAAGCCTGCTTTCATCTGTAAGGAAGATAAGTAATCTAAAAACACACTAAGAGAATTCTTGTAAACTCCTTCATTATGGTGAAGAATAATAGAATGCTAATGTGTGGACACTGATATAAGCACTGTTTCCATGATAATTATTCATATTAAGATGTATGTGTGGGTTTTAATGTGACAGTAAGACTGGGACAATACGGTTTTTATAATCTTGATGCATAATGTGGTAATGACAATGAAACTTATATTTTGGAAAGTGTAAACAATGAAATTGAAAGCAAACAGTCATTGTACAGTTGGAACATGGACATGGACAGAAGTAAGACTGACCTGGCTGGATATGTTGCACTCTTTGAATAGCAGATGTCTACAAACCAATGAGTTATGGAATGAGTGTTTCTGCACCCATCTTTTATATAGTTTTACTGTGCCATTTACTGTAGCTACAGAATATGAATACTGTTAACACTGAAACAGCTATGTAGTCACACTGAAGTTGATAAATGTAATTGAAGTAGATGTATCTTTTATAATTGTATTTACATTATTTCTAGGCAATCCATTGTCGTTCCATGTTTCCCTGTCAAGACACGCCTTCTGTGAAGGTGACTTATACTGCTGAGGTATGTATAGCTCTTGAAATTATGCTGCAGCTGCAAACTGCAAGAATTTGTATGTTCAGAAAGCAGTGTCTGTAATTGTAGTTCGTTTAAGGCCAGTACTCTGAATATTCACTTACTTTCATCATTTTCTTTCCTCAGACTTCTTAATTTCTGGCAAAACAGCAGGTTGTACAGTTCTGTAAGTCTAGACTAATGTTAAACTATGCTCTTGAAATAAATCTGTTTTCGGGGGCACCCAAAAGCATTCTTATTAATTTTTAATTGTTGTCCAACAAGTGTCTTATGTTTTTGCATATTCAGCCATCTAGACTCCAGTTCTTACAGTGGGTAGTAATTTCTTATTGTGTAGTCATGAACATCATGAACATGTTATGGGCCATGCCATAGCTGAGATGGTTAATTGCTGGCTTCTCACTGAAGAGGTGTGGGTTTGAACCACAAGGCATTCTGTGTGGGATTTGTGGTGGACAAAGTAGTACTGGGACAGGTTTCTGTCCAAGTGCTTCTTTTTCCCCCCCCACATCATTCTGCAAAGGCTCAAAGGCACTGTACTTCCATACTTTATCTAATGTTGATGCTGTTTAGTGTTCATTGTTCACATCATTACTGAATAAAACTCTAAAATACACAACATATTACAGTACAACCTTGTTAATTGTAGGTGCTCAGGACCCAAAATTGAGTTCTGAATTATGCAATTTTTCAAATGACATCTGTTGGGTGGGTAGTTGGAAGTCCTACTGCTGTGTTGTAAAGTATGATTGTTTTTTATGTAAGTGATAGATTTCCTTTATCTTCTATTTACTCAAATACATACTACTAATTTAATACAGTTTACATAAAGACGCACGCCTACAAACAATTCACATTTGCCAAACCTTGCTCTTGGTTGATTGTTTCTTAACATGTGAGTCCACTGACCTTTCATTTAGTGTTCTTATATACTTTTGATACCAAATCATGAAGTTCATTCATAACTTCACCAATTTTCTTGTCAGTGTCACTTGAACTTAGAATAGAGTCTGGGTGCAGCAGAAGTGAATGCATCTCCTCCATCTCACCTCCTACAGTTGCCATAATAGAGTCTGGGTACAGCAGAAGTGATAGAATAGAGTCTGGGTACAGCAGAAGTGATAGAATAGAGTCTGGGTGCAGCAGAAGTGAATGCATTTCCTCCATCTTGACTCCTACAGTTGACATGTGCCCACAGCTAGGGCTTTCCATGCTTGTCTTTTGATTGCTGGGGGGTGAGATCATTTGGTCAGCATTGTTCCAATTCCTGCTGTTTACTGGAGGAACATGCCTAGCGATTTCTTGTAACAAAATGGACACAAGGCAATTTCATTGTATGCTCTTCATGTGGTAGATGATCCCCTGGTCAAATGGTTGCATGAAACTCATGGTGTTTGGTTGCAAATGCCACAGGTGTGCATGCCTCATATTAAGAACTTGCACATTGTGTGTATGCCTTCCTTATTCCCTCTGTCTCTTGGGCATTTTGTCCATTTAAAACCAGTGCTCTTGTCAGTTGGGCATTGTAAAACAGTGCAGTTTTGTACATGTTAAAATTGCCATTTGGAACATGTATGATGATTGTTGTCATGTTTTAGTGCCACAACTGTGCTGATAAATGCATGCAGTAGCGCCATTTCTGATCATGGCTTGCTGTATTATGTTCCATGACTCCTTGAAATGCCAGAGCCATCCATTCAAGCATCTAAGTTTCATGCCTTCACTTTTATGTTGTATCATCCATTGCAGTATTTTTGGCTCAAGAAATGCAAAACCGTTGGTCTCCATATCACTGTGCTTAGTACATGTGTTCTTGTGTTTTGACACATCACCATCATTTAGTGTTGTTCAACTGAATCCCGATTTTTTTTAGATATGTCAGTATACTGGAGAATGGGATTCCATATGCTTGTGCTATTTCACTTTTACTTCTGTCTGGTTTGTCAGTTGCCCATATCACTTCTAGTTTTTTAGCATTGTCTTTTCCAAGTAGTTTTGCCTATTTGTACTTATGTTTCACATTGATAGATGGACTAAAATGAATATTGTGCAAAACATTCTATTGATTATGTCTGTTATTGACACATCCCTAATGTTTTGGTTATTTTTCTGGACAAGTACTAAACAGCAATAATACACTCATACAGCTCTGAATGCTTGTGACTCACACTAGGACCTGCTATTCAGACTGGCCATGCTCTCAAGTTCATCTGCATTTTTTTGTAGGTGGAAGAGCTTTAGAATATGCTAAGTACCATTCAGAGTTAAAAAGAAGTAGCCTGAACTATGCTAAAATAATTTTAATCAATCCAAATTTTAAGCTAATGCTGGGTTGAAATGCAACTTCAAGTTAAAAATGGATCATATTTCCAATTAACCAGTTTAAAAAAAAAAATTTATACTTTAAGTTGGGAGTCTTGTCTACTTTCAGTTAACCAATATCAAATTAACAAGGTTTTTTTCCTATAGTTCTGTGTTTCATGCTGTGTGTATTGTATGTTGCCCTTGAATCAATTAGTGTGTCATAATTTTGAACTTGTGGCTGCAGCAGCACTTATGCTTGGTGGCTGAGATACCAGCTGTATAGCAAAGAGGTTGCACTGAAAGAAGTGGTGCTCTCTTTGTCATTTTGCCTGCTTCACTGCTGTACCTGTTTATGTATTGCTGATACAAATCTTGTATTACAAAGCTAATTACAATACAGATGTACTTCTGTACTGCATAGAATACTTAATTATTTTCTTTCTGTCTCACTATGTACTTACCATGTCAGTTGTTTCAAATAAGAGTTCCAGATCTGAAGGAGATATTTATTCCACTTCATGCACATTTTTTATATGTCTTTTTTTTTTTTTAATTCATTCTGTTTGAGCTTTGTGTAAAGTAGTACCTTTATTGAGTTTCGTCATAGCACATAGAGTCACCAACTTCTCGCTGTGAATGCCCAGGTTCCACACCAGCGCAGTCTCGGTGAGATGATATCAAATCAGCTTGTATTGTCAGTTCTTGGGTTTTACCCTGCTGGCGGATGCTGTATCATCTGGTACAGTGAGCCCAACTGCTGATGGGTGCTTTACCATCTTGTATAGTGAGTCATTTGGGCCACAGTACCAAGTCTCTCTTCTGTATCCCACTCACCAGTATGAACCAAAAATGATCACCCACCATCTTTTCATTGCAGAACCCAAGTACCAAATGTTATAAAAATTTAGTTGGTAATGTCAAAAATTAATCATTGGATGGATATGATATCCCCATTTTGCATACACTTTGTGCAAAGGACACAACTTTGTATGATAGATTCCTAAATATTTGGTTATGCAACGATGTTACAAACCAGAATAGACGTTTACATCATTACTGGTATGCATTCCTGTCATTTCTCTGAGTGTTGTGGATTGTGTTACTATACATGATGAGGGCAACCGATTCTTTGTTTTATATGTACTTGTTGTATGATAGTGTAGAACCATTATTGAGTAAAAGCAAAAGGGAAGTGAATGATGAGTAGGACATGTGTTCCTGAAAAGTACCTGTCATGTATGAACTGTATTGAATTGTGTGATTGTGAGAAAAAATCTGTCTTGCCATTAAACATCTTTTTCTGTGAATTTAAGCATTAGGATATGTTACTGTTCTGTTTGTTGGTGAACACAGTATGTAGTTGAGTTTGATTTGTGAGTATTCAATCTTTTAAGTCCAGATTAATGTTGTCTGATAATCTTTATGGAATGTTGAGAAGTATATGGGATTTTAAACTCCCATTCCATCAATCATTTATGATGGCATTTTTTAAGGGAACTCTCTTTGTGAACAGATAACAGCTCCGCCTGAACTTACAGTGCTGATGAGTGCAAGGAGAATAGGTGTGCCAACTGTAACATCAACTGGACTGAAGTTACATAAGTTTGAACAACCAGTCACTATCCCTGTTTATTTGGTTGCCATTGCTGTGGGTTGTCTTGAGTCACGGAAATTGGGACCACGATCTCATGTCTGGTCAGAAGCACAAGTGGTTGATAAGGCTGTTCATGAATTTGCTGAGGTATGATTGTTTATGTAGGGTAATTGTAATATATGAGATCTGGTTAAAGTAGAATGAGACAGAACTTGTAGTATATGCAGTATTCCTTCTGCAGTTGACTAAACATTTTTTAGGTTGGTAGTTCATGGTTCTGGGAAGTGCATGCATGTTCAAATCAGGTAAACAGTGTTCCTGTTAAACCCTTTTGGGTAAGATATTTTTTATCATCCTTACCAGAAAATGTGTGGTAGTTAGAGCAGCCGATTAGCCACACACACACACACACACACACAAAACTGCAATTGAAATGTATGGAAGTTCTGAAAAGAGTCTGTGACAAAACAGTGTCTTTTGCTTGTGTATTTGAGTCGCAAAAAAGATTTTTTGACAACTGAGGAGACATGTATAATTATTTGAAATCTAATCAACCATGAACCACAAACACCTATGAAAACATTGAAAAAGTCAGAAATTTGGTTTGTAGTGATCACTGTTTAATAATTAGAGTGATGTCTGAGATGCCACAATATGGGGATATCAGAAGTGCATTCAAAATTTGATCAGGGAACATGAAGGGGAGAGACCTCTTGGAAGACCTAGGCATAGGTGGAAGGATAAAGTTAAAATGCATCTCAAAGAAATCTGGGTGGGGAGTTGTGGACTGGATTTATTTAACTCATTGTAATGTTTGTAGACCCCATTTAAAGAACAGAATTTCTTGAGTGGCTAAGCTCCTGGTGACCTCTTAATAAATACTGTGTTACGTTGTTTTCAGACTGAAGAAATGTTGTTAGCTGCTGAGAGCATTTGTGGTGAATATGTGTGGGGAATTTATGACTTGCTTGTTCTGCCACCCTCATTTCCCTTTGGAGGAATGGAGAATCCTTGTCTTACCTTTGTTACACCAACTCTGTTGGTAAGTATGTTAAAGAGTTCAGTAACTTATTCTTAATATGTATTTAATGTCTTTCATTATAACAAATGGAACTTTGTGCTGTTAACACATTCAGTACCTGCTTCTTGCTAAGCCCAGCCTCTTTTTAAAAACTGGTGTAGATTTGCATCACCATTTGACTGGCAGATTATTGAAACACTTAACTTCCAAAATGATATGCAGAACCCAGAAATTTGATACCTGCCATACACATTGTACTATATATGTAATTTATGCATTCCAGTATCATAGTGAAATATATATATATATAAAAAAAAAAAGAAATAGTGCTTAAATTAACCAAAGAAATACATTATTGAATTACAGTTTTTTTGTTCTTGAGTTGGGTGGCTTTGGTGGGAGCTTTGTGTTTGTTAATCAAGTACATGTAGCTGATATATGTTGTGGTGAACAGCAAAGTGCAGATGGTTTATGCAGGAAAGTGTGTTGTGTGAGCATCTTAAGAAAATTGTATTGTATTTGTGTCACAATAAAGCTAATTATCTGTATGTTTTGCTGGTTACTTAGTTAACTGATCATATTGTCTGTTTCTTTGATCATTTGGTCTGCTTCCCTTCATTATGTTACTTTTCTCATGGTAAACCAGTTTTGGTTGAGGATTATGGCTTGTATGTCAGTCTTCAGGAATGCATGTGTCAGATAGACTGCAGGAGGGGTGTAGTGCTATATGTAATTACAGTATTTATTATTACTAAAGACATAGGTGTTACAGTCAGATACGGATAAAAGAATCTCATCTGTTTTCATAAATTGTGAGGCTGGGTCTGTTGTACTACTATACTTAGTGTGCGTGCATGTATGTATGTATATATGTATGTGTATATATATGT
>Ga0209628_10003063_pt1 | contig 11569 bp, 9 predicted proteins | sample TergutCu122P4_FD_187285 | JGI IMG/M metagenome (GOLD analysis project Ga0209628, IMG submission 187285) | Cubitermes ugandensis P4 segment gut microbial communities from Kakamega Forest, Kenya - Cu122 P4 (SPAdes) (version 2) | ecosystem: Host-associated > Arthropoda: Insects > Digestive system >...
ATCTGACAGGATTGTGATGGGTTTGGCAGGTTGCGGCGGGCGTGGCCCAAGCACGATTATCGACTGTTGCAAACTCAGCGAAAATGTGACCATCAAAACCGTTTGTGATGTCAACAAGACCAAATTAGCTAACGCTGCGGCAGCAGTGGAGAAACAATTAGGTTACCGACCGGGCACGACCGGTTTCATTAAAGAATTGATGGACGACAAAGAAATCGACGTCATTTGGATTGCCACCCCCGAACATTGGCATGCATTAGCCACGGTTTGGGCCTGTCAGGCCGGTAAGGATGTCTATGTGGAAAAAAACCAGAGCCATACCGTCTGGGAAAGCCGTAAGATGATCGAAGCCGCCCGGAAATACAAACGTATCGTCCAGGTGGGTTATCAGAACCGGAGTGCAGCGTATGGGTTTACGGCGCGCGACTATATCGCCAGTGGTAAATTGGGGAAGATTGTCACCGTCAAATGTTACAACCTGCTTTCAGGCGGTCTGTGGACAGAGCAACCGATAGCACCTGTTCCTTCCTGGCTTGATTGGGACCAATGGCAAGGCCCGGCGCTCGAAAGGCCGTTCAGTCCCAGTATCGTCAGCGAGAGAGGCATTGGCGATTACAGTATGTATTGGGCATACAGCAATGGGCCGCTTGGAGACGATGCGACACATGTGATGGACTTTGCCCGTAAAGTGATCGGCGATCCGCCACATCCGAAATCGGTCTACGGGTGGGGAGGTAATCATGTGTTTGGCGGTACACGCGAGACACCTGAATTCCAAACGGTCGTTTACGATTTCGGCGATTTTACGATGTCCTGCGAATGTGGAAATGCCACGAATTACATGGTAAAAACATCATGGGAGATACGCCGGGATAAAACCCGTTTTCCACATTGGGCAAACAACGCCACCCGTACCGAAATCTATGGATCAGAAGGGTTTATGTACCTTGGCCGGATGGGTGGCGGTTGGCAGGTGATGGGGCCCAACAATGAAATAGTTGCACAGGATGGGGGTGTTTTCCCGGATGAAGAACATTTTACGAATTTTATACAATCGCTTCGTTCGCGTAAAAAACCGAACGGCGATGTGGAAGTATGTCATCGTAGCGCCACGCTGGTCCACCTTGGAAATATCGCTCACCGCATTGGAAACAAACAATTAGTGTTCGATGGTAATACCGAGAAAATCCTCAATGACGATAAAGCGAACGCTATGTTAAGATGTGAGTACCGCAAAGGATTCGAAATACCCGAAAAAGTTTAATTTTTTTAATTATGAAAGGAGCTAATGATACAGTAACACTGGCGCTTTTTGGCGCAGGAGGGCGAGGCACGCAACTGATACTCGGGATGCAACAAAGCACGCCTAATGTGAGGGTAAAATATGTTTGTGAAGCTGATGCGGCGCGAGGTGGCCGAGTTGTAGATGATTTAAATAAATTGCAAGGCTTTGCGCCTCAAAAAGCGGTCGATATCCGCCGGGCGCTCGATGATAAGGAGGTGGATGCGGTAGTTATCGCTACACCGGAGCATTGGCATGCATTACAGACCATTGCAGCTTGTCGTGCAGGAAAGGATGTCTATGTTGAAAAAAATGTTTGCCTGACCTTAGATGAGGGTCGCGCAATGATTAAGGCCGCTACCGATAATAAGGTGATTGTTCAATGCGGCACTCAAAACCGAAGCGGCGACTATGCGTTTGCAGCAAGGGATTATATCGCATCCGGCGAACTTGGCGCTATCGTGATGGTCAAAGCGTATTGCATGTTGCCCGGCACGCGTGAATGGATCATGAAAGCCGACGAACCCATCCCTGAAGGGCTTGATTGGGATGCATGGCTTGGCCCGTGCGAGTTAGTGCCATACAGCGTATCACGCCATAAAGCATGGCAGGATTGGTGGGCTTATTCGGGCGGCATACACATGTCGGGTGATGCTTCGCACATCATCGACCTGGCGCGCATGGCGTTGGGCGATCCGATGATGCAAGCCGTTTATTGTGCGGGCGGAAGGGTGTTGTTTGATGATAAACGCGATATCCCCGACAATCAGACCGTTGTTTTCGATATGGGTCAATATCCGATCTCACTCGAATCGTCGCAATACGGCGCTTATATGTATAAGACACCTCAGGATGTGCGTTACAGCGATAAATTTCCCGAATGGAAAACCAATGCGACGCGCATTGAAATCTATGGCACCAAAGGATTTATGTATCTTGGACGTCATGGCGGCGGGTGGCAGGTTTTTGGTGCGGATATGAAACTGTTAGCCCAAAAGACAGGTTATTTCCCTGATGAGGTGCATCACCGCAATTTTATCGACTGTATCCGGACGCGACGAACACCCAACGCGACCATTGAACAAGGTGTCCTGAGCGCTGCCATGATTAACTTAGCTAATCTCTCGTATCGTTCGGGCAAGAAAAAGCTCCGTTACGATGCAGTTACCGGAACGATATTGGATAACCCCGAAGCGGCCGCATTAGATAAGAGAACATACAGAAAAGGATATGAGCTTAATTAGATGAAAAAATATTTAAATAAAAAGACGATTTTCCGACTGGGAGTATGTGGATTAGTCGCTGGAGGTTTGATTGTGGGGTTTGTCTTATGGCGAACCAAAAACAGGACACAGGTGGAATTTAATATTCACATTAATAAGGAGATGATCTATTTGTCTACATATTCCGAACCGCCCCAATTTGCCATTTGGCTCGAAAATCCTGAAACCGGACAGTGTCAACAAGTTTTTGTAACTTACCGTGTGAGTCGGGGCGATTGGGAAGGAAAATCGGATGTGCCTGTCGCATTACCCCGTTGGAAAGCGGTATTTCGTGATGGTGGCACGTTAAAAGAACGCACCGACGATGAGATTGCTGTATCTGGCGCCACACCTAAGGACGAATATTTTCGTGTCCGGGCTGAAGTGCGTCCGGGTTCGGAATGGATCTGTTGGATCGAAATGAACTTAGCAGGCGACTATAACGAATTTTATCCTCAGTTTAATCGCCAGACCTTTAAGGAAGATGAGTTTGCTTGCGGACAACCCGCCCTTTTATACCACGCATTAATCAAAGCCGATGCCGGATTACAATTTACGCCTGTGGTTGCTTCCATGTCACTCTGGGAAGAAGGAAAGAACCGTCTGGCGCCTGTTGACGAAACGATCACCAATGCTACGGAAGTTTTCGATGAAATAATCATTAAGATTATCAAGCCTAAACCCGTGATCATCAATAAATACCGGGTTGGGAGGCAAGATGTTTTAAACTGATTTTTCAATCAAAAAGCCTGAATAAATATGTACAGGACAACATTTTATATCGGCGTTTCGCTATTTGGAACAGTTGTAGTGGGGTGTAAAGACAAACAAACATCACCAAAACAACCCAACATTATTTATATTCTGGCGGATGACTTAGGGTATGCCGATTTGGGTTGTTACGGTCAAAAAAAGATTGAGACTCCCCATATCGACCGTTTGGCTGCACAAGGGATGCGTTTTTTACAGTATTATTCGGGATCGCCAGTATCTGCGCCCACCCGTTGTATCACACTTACAGGACTTCACAGCGGACATTCTTACATCCGTGGTAACGACGAAATGGGCGACAGGGGCGATGTGTGGAGTCATGCCGCCATGTTGGCTAATCCTTATTTAGAAGGGCAACGACCGCTTCCGGCTGGCACTGTCACCTATCCGCTGCTGTTACAACAAGCTGGCTATACAACGGCTTGTGTTGGTAAGTGGGGCTTAGGTTACCCGGGCTCGGAAGGCGCGCCAAATGTAATGGGTTTCGACTTCTTCTACGGGTATAACTGCCAGCGACAGGCGCACACCTATTTTCCTCCGTTTCTGTATCGTAACGAACACAGGGAATACCTGCCGAATGAATTGTTGCCACCGGGAACCAAATTAGACGAAGGTGCAGACCCCTTCGACGAAAAAAGCTATGCAAAATATGCTCAAAAGGTGTATAGTCCCGATGTGATGTACGATGAAATCCTTCATTTTGTTGAACGTAACAAAGAAAAGCCTTTTTATCTTCACTGGACAACAACAATACCGCATGTGGCGCTCCAAGCGCCGAAACGGTGGGTGGATTATTATGTCAAAAAGTTTGGGACAGAAGACCCCTATCTCAGCGGACAGGGCTATTTTCCGTGCCGCTACCCTCATGCGACATATGCCGCGATGGTCAGTTACTTGGATGAACAGGTCGGCGGTTTGGTTGCCAAATTGAAAGAACTGGGAATCGATGAACATACGATCATTATTTTCACAAGCGACAATGGCGCCATAACCGGATCAGGTGGAAGTGATGCCGCCTGGTTTGATAGCGCGCATCCATTCAAGAGTGAGCAGGGCTGGGGAAAAGGTTCATTACGTGAAGGTGGAATACGGGTACCGATGATTGTCACCTGGGCAGGGAAAATCAAACCGAATACCGTAAGTAACCATATCTGTGCAGCCTGGGATGTCATGTCGACGGTTTGTGCATTGGCAGGCGTTGAAACGCCAAAAACCGATGGCATCAGTTTTGTGCCAGAACTGTTTGGTAAAAAACAAAAGACGCATGAATACTTGTATTGGGAATATCCTGAAAACAATGGTTCAAAAGCGATCCGAATGGGGAAATGGAAGGGCTTAATCCAAAATATTCTCAAAGATGGTGAAACCAAAATGATGCTGTTCGACCTCGAAACCGACTATAGAGAACAGATCGATGTGGCATCTCAACATCCGGACATCATCAAAACCTTGCGCGAAAAAATGGCCGAGGCCCACGATGAACCAGTTATCAAACGATTTGCTTTGTAGTTATGAAAAAAGTTTTTGTGAGCGGTTGTTATGATCTGTTACATAGCGGACACGTTGCTTTTTTTGAAGAGGCTGCTCAATATGGCGATTTGTATGTTGGTATCGGTTCGGATAAAACGATTTTCGATCTGAAAGCGCGAAAAACAATTCATTCTGAGCAGGAACGCCTTTACATGGTTAAGGCGTTGAAAACGGTAAAAGACGCCTGGATAAATAAAGGCAGCGGTATTCTTGATTTCGAGGACGAAGTGAAACGCCTTAAGCCGGATATTTTTTTCCTCAACAGCGATGGTCATTCGCCGGTGAAAGAGCAGTTTTGTAAGAATTTAGGTATTACATATGTAGTAAGTAAACGTATTCCTTACAGCGGACTGCCGGCTCGTTCTTCAACTGCATTACGAAAAGAATGTCTGATTCCTTATCGAATCGATTTGGCCGGTGGATGGCTTGATCAACCTTACGTCAATACCTGTTGTTCGGGTTCGGTGATTACTATATCTATCGAACCAGATTATGAGTTTAACGACCGAAGCGGTATGGCAACCAGTTCCCGGAAAAAAGCCATCGAATTATGGCACACCCAAATACCGGAAGGCGATAGGGAGAAGCTGGCTCATTTGCTTTTTTGTTACGAAAATCCTCCCGGCACAACGTATGTCAGCGGTTCTCAGGATGCATTAGGTATTGTGATGCCGGGGCTGAACCGCCTTCATTACCAGCACGGTTATTGGCCGGATAAGATCGATCGGGTAACCGATAACACGTTGTTAGAATGGATTGAACAGCGCATATGGCTTGTGCCGCTTTATCCCCGCTTATCCCACTATGATGTGTTATCCGAGACATGCATCAATGCAGATCATGCAAGACATCTCCATTTGGCTGCGAAAGATTGTTGGGAAGCTATTCTTAACAAAGACGTTGTCGGATGGGGAAAGGCTTCGGTAAATAGTTTCGAAGCGCAAATTGCCATGTTCCCACTCATGGCGCCAGATGAAATCAAAGAAGCGTTAGAGCCTTATAAATCAGAAGTTTTAGGATGGAAACTGTCAGGCGCCGGCGGTGGTGGATACTTCGTTTTTATCAACGAAACCCCTGTTGGAAACGCTTTTCAAATTCGAATCCGACGAGAGTGATTATTCAATGAAGAGATTAGTATAGGTATTCCATAATCCCGTTAGGTTCCTGCCTGCGCAAGAATGACGGTTTAATATTGGTAAAATTCAAAAATGAAAGGAATTGTATTAGCCGGAGGTGCCGGCACGCGTTTATATCCGATAACAAAAGGAGTATCGAAGCAAATGCTTCCGGTGTATGATAAGCCGATGATCTATTATCCCTTATCCGTGTTGATGCTTGCAGGAATCCGTGAAATATTGATTATTTCGACACCGTTGGATTTGCCCGGTTTTCAGCGGTTGCTCGGTACTGGCGACGATTTGGGTGTCCGGTTTGCTTATGCCGAACAGCCTTCGCCGGATGGATTGGCGCAAGCGTTTATTATTGGCGCTGATTTTATTGGCAATGACGATGTGTGCTTAGTCCTGGGCGATAATATTTTTTATGGACAACGTTTCACTTCGCTCTTGAAAGAAGCAGTTGAACAGGTGAAACAGCATTATGCAACCGTTTTTGGCTATTACGTCAATGATCCACAGCGGTATGGCGTTGTCGCTTTCGACCCAGATGGTCGTGTTTTGAGTATTGATGAAAAACCTGAAAACCCGAAATCGAATTATGCGGTGGTCGGACTTTATTTTTACCCGAACAAAGTGGTGGAGGTCGCTCAAAAAATTAAGCCGTCAGCCAGGGGCGAATTAGAAATTACATCGGTAAATCAATTTTTTTTAGGAGAAAATGCATTGAAAGTGATCACACTGGGACGCGGTTTTGCATGGTTAGATACCGGAACCCATGAGTCTTTGTCGGAAGCCTCTGTTTTTGTGGAGGTTATCGAACGTCGCCAAGGTCTGAAGATCGCCTGTTTGGAAGAAATCGCCTATCGAAAAGGGTGGATTGATGATGAAAAACTGCGTTTTTTAGCCCAAACGATGATAAATAATCCCTATGGTCAATATTTAGTAAAACTGACAGAGGCAAATTTTTAATATGCTGATTAATAATGAAATAGTTTTTTTCTTGATAAAAATCAAAAAAAAATGCTAAAAAAATTTTTTTGGAAACAAAAATTGTATTTATCTTTGCAAAAGCTATGGTTTATAAAGTAAAAATAATTTAGAATAGAATATTGTTAAATTTTAAAAATGTATAATTATGAAAACTAAGGTTTTACTGTTTGCTTTTTTATGTGGAGTGTTGATGTCGGTTTCAGCCCAGGAGTACCAACCCCAAGTCGGTTTCAGTACGGAAAAGGGGTCGAAAACGAACTTCAAAAAGAACGGCGCCGGCGATAACTGGTTTATTTATCTTGGCGGTGGTACAAGTATGTATGTGGGTGATCAAAATGCCGAGGCAGCTACAGCTGATCGCTTAAATTGGGCTGCCGCACTTTCTTTCGGGAAATGGTGTAACCCCTATTTGGGTTTCCGAATGAAACTTGCTGGAGGTCAGATGCAAGATTTTGCCTATATCTCTTCGGGTGGAAGTCGGAAATTGTCGCAAAAAGACTTTGTTTATGGAAATGCACATCTTGACCTGATGTGGGATGTCACGAATTATTGGGCGTCGTACAACGAAAAGAAAGTTGTCCGTTTTATCCCCTTTGTAGGTATGGGTTATGCATACCGGCCTGAAAAATCAGTCGATGGTTATAAATACAAAAAGTCGGAATCACCAACGATTAACATTGGCGCGCAAATTCCGTTCCGTTTAAGCAAACGCGTTGATTTATTCCTTGAAGGCGAATATGCGATGATGAATGAGCAATTCAATCGTGTAGACATGGGTCATGAAACAGACCGTATGTTGTCAGCGTTGTTAGGATTTAATTTCAAATTAGGTCGGACGAATTGGGAGGTTATTGAACCGATGGATTACGACTTGTTGAATGACCTTAACAATCAGATTAATGCGTTGCGTGCACAAAACGACGAGTTGAGCAAACGACCGAAATCATGTCCGGAGTGTCCAAAAATGACGCCTGTGGTCGAACAGAGGGAATCAATGCGTAATGCAGTATTCTTCCGCTTGAACAGTTCGGTTATCGATGTGAATCAGCAGGGTAATATCTTCAATACGGCTGAGTATGCGAAGAAATTTAACTTGCCTATTAAGGTGGTTGGTTATGCAGACCGGAACACAGGTACAGCCGATTATAACTATCGTTTATCGGAAAGGCGTGCTAAAGCCGTTGCTGACGTGCTGAACAAAAAATATGGCATCCCGACTGAAAAACTTTCAATCGAATGGCAAGGCGACAGGGTACAGCCCTATCCAAACACGAAAGAAATGAATGATTGGAACCGCTTGGTTATTATGGATACGAACAAATAATCACATTCCCATAATCAAAAAAAAAGGTCATTGGCGTATGCCATTGACCTTTTTTTGATGGAAATGGAAAATGAAAGAGGCGCGCCGTTCGATCGACGCGCCTCTTTTAATAGTAGCCGCACATGAGATGTGAGTAAACTCCGTATGACAGGATTTGAGTGTTTTGCCGCCTTTGTAATCCGTTGTGCACAGGCATTTCCCGGAGGAACTACGGCCCGCCATTAACGGCAAGAACTTGTCTCGGAATTGTTAATTAAATTTGATGAGTTTTCCAATCGTACATGTGCGGCCTAATCCGCTATTTATTTACTTTTTCGACAATAGCTTTGAATGCATCCGGATTGTTCATCGCTAAATCGGCTAACACTTTGCGGTTGATTTCGATACCTGCTTCTTTTAACGCCCCCATCAGGCGTGAATACGAAAATCCCTCCAAGCGCGCTCCGGCGTTGATGCGTTGAATCCATAAAGCGCGGAAATTGCGCTTTTTATTACGACGGTCGCGGAAAGCATACGTTAATCCTTTTTCCCACGTGTTCTTTGCGACGGTCCAAACGTTTCTACGAGCGCCAAAATAACCTCTCGTAAGTTTCAAAATCCGTTTTCTTTTTGCTCTCGAGGCAACATGATTTACTGATCTTGGCATAATTGTAATTTTTTTTGAAAGTTAGCGTCACTTTTTTTAAGTTGATCTTTGGAGCTAATCATTCGGTTAATAAATTGTAATAAACTCTTGCTAATCAAATTATTTTAAACAAAGTAATTTCTTGACATTGTTTAAATCTGCAATAGCAACTAACCCAAAATGGGTCAGATTTCTTTTTTGCTTTTTAGTCTTTTTGGTTAGAATGTGACTTTTATAAGCATGTTTTCTTTTAATTTTACCTGTTCCGGTAAGGGCAAACCTCTTTTTTGAACCGGAATTAGTCTTCTGTTTTGGCATAACTTCAATTTTAAATATTGTATGTAATTGTTATTTGCTTTTTTTTGATAACGGAGACAGCATGATAATCATACGTTTCCCTTCTAATACGGGCATTTGTTCGACTTTCCCGTGTTCTTCCAAGTCGTTAGCAAACCGGAGCAACAGCACTTCTCCCTGTTCTTTGAACAGGATCGACCGTCCTTTAAAAAAAACGGATGCTTTGACTTTTGACCCATCATTTAAAAACTCTTTGGCATGACGGAGTTTAAAATTGTAATCATGATCGTCCGTTTGGGGGCCGAACCGAATTTCTTTCACGACGACGCGCGCAGGTTTTCTTTCTTTATCCCGTTTTCTGAGTTCATAAAGAAACTTCTGATAGTCAATAATTCGACAAACCGGCGGGGATGCGTTTGGTGAAATCTCTACGAGATCTAATAACATGTCTTCCGCCATCTGTAAGGCTTTTGTTACGGAATAAATACCCGTAGTGATATTTTCACCAACCAAACGAACTTCCGGTACATTGATCCGTTCGTTAATCCTGAATTGTTCTTTAATACGTTCGTTCCTCATTAAAAAATCAACATTTCATCAATTTCTTTTAAGATTTGCGCTGCAAAGATAGCAACTTTTTTTAAACCCATATCACCTTCGCCCTGTTTTCTTACAGAAACTTCATTATTTTCCATTTCTTTTTCGCCTACAATCAGCATATAAGGTATTCTTTTAAGTTCATTGTCGCGTATTTTCCGGCCAATTTTTTCATTACGGTCGTCCACAATGACGCTGATTCCCTTTTCTTCTAATTCGTTTGCAACCTGATAAGCGTAATTATTAAACCGATCTCCAAGTGGTAAGACGGCTACCTGATCGGGTGTCAACCATAAGGGGAATTTTCCTGCCGTATGTTCGATGAGAACAGCAACAAACCGTTCCATCGAACCGAACGGTGCGCGATGAATCATTACCGGACGATGCCGTTGGTTATCGTTTCCGGTATATTCGAGTTCGAAACGATCGGGCAAGTTGTAATCGACTTGGATGGTTCCCAATTGCCAGCGGCGACCGATCGCGTCTTTCACTAAAAAGTCGAGCTTGGGGCCATAAAAAGCGGCTTCCCCCAATTCGACTTTGGCCGTTAGCCCTTTTTCCATACAGGCCTCAATAATGGCGCGTTCTGCTTTGTCCCAGTTTTCGTCCGTACCGATGTATTTATTTTTATTATTCGGATCGCGAAGAGAAATCTGTGCTTCATACTTGTCAAAATTAAGCGCCTTGAAAATAATGAGTATGATATCCATGACTTTCAAAAACTCGTCTTTCAACTGCTCCGGGCAACAGAATAAATGGGCATCGTCTTGTGTAAACCCGCGCACACGCGTTAGCCCATGGAGTTCGCCACTCTGTTCGTAACGATACACCGTTCCAAATTCGGCCAAACGGAGTGGAAGGTCTTTGTAGGAGCGTGGACTGCTTTTATAAATCTCACAGTGATGCGGGCAGTTCATGGGTTTCAATAAAAACTCTTCTCCTTCTTGTGGCGTATGAATCGGTTGGAACGAATCTTTGCCGTATTTTTCATAGTGGCCTGACGTTTCATACAGGTGTTTCCCACCGATATGGGGGGTAATGACTTGGCGGTAACCGTATTTTTTTTGAATACGTTTCAGGAAATCTTCCAATTTCATCCTCAACTGTGTGCCGCGCGGCAACCATAAAGGGAGGCCTGCGCCAACCGACGGTGAGAACGTAAATAACTCAAGTTCCCGGCCAATTTTCCGGTGGTCGCGTTTTTTTGCTTCCTCCAAAAAGAGCAAATAATCGTCTAACTGTTTCTTTTTGGGGAAAGAAATGCCATAGACGCGCGTCAATTGTTTGCGTGTTTCGTCGCCCCGCCAATAGGCGCCGGCTATACTTGTCAACTTAATGGCTTTAATATAGGAGGTATCCGGCAGATGCGGTCCGCGACACAAATCGGTGAAGTTTCCTTGCGAATAAGTCGTTATTTGTCCGTCTTCCAACTCGTTAATGAGTTCGGTTTTGTAAATTTCCCCCCGTTCGCCAAACAACTTCATGGCGTCCTGTTTGGCTATTTCTTGACGCCTGATCTCTTCTCTACTGATGACTAATTCAGCCATTTTCGCTTCGATCTCAGGAAAATCTGCATCGGTCAATGGGGTATCACCCAAATCCACATCATAATAAAACCCGTTTTCGATGGCCGGTCCGATGCCAAATTTTATTCCGGGATACAATGCCTGTAACGCCTCCGCCATCAGGTGGGCGCTTGAATGCCAGAAGGCATGTTGTGCATCTTCATCCTCCCATTTTAACAATTGAATGGCAGCATCAAAGGGGATGGGG
>Ga0209628_10003064_pt1 | contig 11567 bp, 7 predicted proteins | sample TergutCu122P4_FD_187285 | JGI IMG/M metagenome (GOLD analysis project Ga0209628, IMG submission 187285) | Cubitermes ugandensis P4 segment gut microbial communities from Kakamega Forest, Kenya - Cu122 P4 (SPAdes) (version 2) | ecosystem: Host-associated > Arthropoda: Insects > Digestive system >...
GGCCCCGGTTGGAAAAGCACAGGATGTAGTCGTGCGTGTTGGCGATGAAGAGCTGGTCGATCCAGTCGTCTTCCTTGGTCGCCGTGGCCTGCTTGCCGCGTCCGCCGCGCTTTTGCGCGCGGTATTCGGACAGCGGCTGCGCCTTTATGTAGCCGGCGTGGCTTAGCGTGACCACCATGTCGGTGGGCGCGATCAGATCCTCGGTCGCCAAATCTTGCGCGTTGTGCTCGATGGTGGAGCGGCGCGCGGCGTCCTTGCTCTGGCCAAATTCGGTTTTCAGCGCCGTCAGCTCGTCGGCGATGATGGTGGATACGCGCTGCGGCTTGGCCAGGATGTCCAGCAGGTTCTCGATCTCGGCCATCACCTCTTTGTATTCGGCAATGATCTTGTCTTGCTCCAGCCCGGTCAGGCGTTGCAGGCGCATTTGCAAAATCTCTTGCGCCTGCGTGTCCGACAGGCGGTACCGGCCATCAGCCTGCATGCCGTAGACGCGCTCCAGCCCGTCGGGGCGGTAGTCGTCGGCGCTGATGGTGGCACCGTCCTCGCGCGTGCGGGTAAGCATCTCGCGCACCAGCGCGCTGTCCCACGCGCGCGCCATCAGCTCGGCCTTGGCCACCGGCGGCGTGGGCGATTCGCGGATGATGCGGATGAACTCGTCAATATTGGCCAGCGCCACCGCCAGCCCTTCCAGCACGTGGCCGCGCTCGCGCGCCTTGCGCAAGTCAAACACGGTGCGGCGCGTGACCACTTCGCGCCGGTGCTGCAAAAACACCTCGATCAAATCCCGCAGGTTGCACAGCTTGGGCTGCCCATCAACCAGCGCCACCATGTTGATGCCAAAGGTGTCCTGCAACTGCGTCTGCTTGTACAGGTTGTTGAGCACCACCTCGGGCACTTCGCCGCGCTTTAGCTCGATCACCAGCCGCATGCCGGACTTGTCGGACTCGTCCTGGATGTGGCTGATGCCTTCGAGCTTTTTCTCGTGCACCAGCTCGGCCATGCGCTCTTGCAGCGTGCGCTTGTTGACCTGGTAGGGCAGCTCATCGACGATGATGGCCTGGCGCTGGCCCTTGTCGATGTCCTCAAAGTGGCACTTGGCGCGCATCACCACGCGGCCCCGGCCGGTGCGGTAGCCCTCGCGCACGCCCTGCATGCCGTAGATGATGCCGGCGGTGGGAAAGTCCGGCGCGGGGATGATCTCCATCAGCTCTTCAATGCCGGCGCCTGGCTGGCGCAGCAGGTGCAGGCAGGCATCCACCACTTCATTGAGGTTATGCGGCGGAATGTTGGTGGCCATGCCCACCGCGATGCCCGCCGAGCCGTTGACCAGCAAATTGGGCAGGCGCGTGGGCAGCACCAACGGCTCTTTTTCAGAGCCGTCGTAATTGGGGCCGAAATCCACCGTCTCCTTGCCAATGTCGGCCAGCATCTCGTGGGCTATCTTGGCCAGGCGAATCTCGGTATAGCGCATGGCCGCCGGGTTGTCGCCATCGACCGAGCCGAAGTTGCCCTGCCCGTCCACCAGCATGTGGCGCAGCGAAAACGGCTGCGCCATGCGCACGATGGTGTCGTAAATGGCGGTGTCGCCGTGCGGGTGGTATTTACCCATCACGTCGCCGACGATGCGCGCCGACTTCTTGTACGGCCGGTTCCAGTCGTTGTTTTGCTCGTGCATCGCATACAGCGAGCGCCGGTGCACCGGCTTCAAGCCATCGCGCGCATCCGGCAGCGCGCGCCCGACGATCACGCTCATGGCGTAATCCAGGTAGCTTCGCCGCATCTCCTCTTCCAGGCTGATCGGGAGAGTCTCTTTGGCGAATGAAGTCATGGAAGCAGCAGTCCTGAAATTGAGCAAAACATTAAATTTTAGGCGGTTTGCCGTGTTGCCATCAAGCAACAAAATGCCCGCCAACTGGCCTGGCAATGCGGCACTGCCTCACGCTTGGGGCCAATCCGGCCCGCTTGCCACTAGCACTCCACTACATGTATGTGGCACAATTGACCCAACGTTTTTGGTGATGGTCACTTGAAGCGTCAACGCTATATTGCTGCCCGCTGGGCATTTTTTCCTACAGGAATAGCACCATGAAAAATCTGAACAGACTAGCAGCCGCGCTCGCCATCGCAACCGCGGCCGGTTCCGCCTTCGCGGCCACCGCAATCGACAACTGGCGCAATGCCGAAAATACCCTGACCTGGAAGAACGGCACCAACGAGCTGTGCTGGCGCGACGCCTTCTGGACCCCCGCCACCGCCGCCCCCGGCTGCGACGGTGCGCTGGGTGGCGTGCCAGAAGTGGCGCAACGCAAGCCCGACGGCGTCACCCCGCCGCCCACCAATCCGCCGCCCAAGCAGCCCGATGTCCAGCCCGTCAAGGTAACCTACAACGCCGACGCCTTCTTCGACTTCGACAAGTCGGTGCTCAAGCCCGAAGGCAAGGCCAAGCTGGACGATCTGGCCAGCAAGGTCAAGGGCATCAACCTTGAGGTCATCATCGCCATCGGCCACACCGACTCCATCGGCTCGGCCGCCTACAACCAGGGCCTGTCCGTGCGCCGCGCCGAAGCCGTCAAGGCCTATCTGGCTGGCAAGGGCATCGACAGCAGCCGCATCTACACCGAAGGCAAGGGCAAAACCCAGCCGGTGGCCGACAACCGCACCCGCGAAGGCCGCGCGCAAAACCGCCGCGTGGAAGTGGAAGTGGTTGGCACCACCACCGCCAAATAAACCCGCGTCGATCTGACAAGCGGCTTCAAAAGCCTTGGGAGTGCAAGCTCCCAAGGCTTTTTTGTTTGGGAAAATCCGCCGCCATGACTTCAAAAAGCAGCGCCATGAAAAATTTGAACAAAAGCGCGCTCATGCTCGCCGCCGCATTGGCCGCCAACGCCGCCTGCGCCCAAAGCGGCGCCGTGGATAACTGGCGCGGCAACGCTGGCGATCTGGTCTGGAAAAACGGCACGCAAGAACTGTGCTGGCGCGCCGCCAACTGGACGCCCGCCACCGCCGCCCCCGGCTGCGACGGCGCGCTTGCGCCCCAGGTTCACGGCGGCCCAGCCGCGCTGCTGGAAAAACCTTCGGCCTTGCCTCAGCCCCAGCCTCGCCCGCCTGCCATCGGCGATCCTTTCTACGGCGCCGACGCCTTCTTCGACTTCGACCAGACCGCCCTCAAGCCGGAAGGCAAGGCCAGGCTGGACGATCTGGTCAGAAAGATCAGGAACATCGACCTGGAAGTGATCATTGCCACCGGCCATACCGATTCCATCGGCACCGCCGCCTACAACCAGCGCCTGTCGTATCGCCGCGCCGAAGCCGTCAAGGTTTACCTTATGTCCAGGGGCATTGACGGCAACCGCATCTACATCGAAGGCAAGGGCAAAACCCAGCCCTTGGCCGACAACCGCACCCGCCAGGGCCGCGCGCAAAACCGCCGGGTGGAAATCCAGGTGGTCGGCGAAATCATCAAATAAATCCGCGTTATTTGGGAAAATCCGTCTCCATGACCCATACCAATGCCGATGAATCGGAGCTGGACAAATTCTCCTCACTGGCCCACAACTGGTGGGATGCCAGCGGCGAGCTGGCGTCGCTGCACGCCATCAACCCGCTGCGGCTGGACTGGATCGACGGCATCCGCCCGCTGGCCGGCAGCCGCGTGCTGGACGTGGGCTGCGGCGGCGGCATCCTGTCCGACGCCATGGCGCGCAAGGGCGCCGATGTGCTGGGGATCGATCTGGCCAGCAAATCGATCAAGGTGGCGCAACTGCACGCACTGGAGGCGCAAACCCCGCGCGTGGCCTACCGCCACGTCGCCGCCGAGGCGCTGGCGCAAGAGCAGCCGGCGGCGTTTGACATCGTTACTTGCATGGAAATGCTGGAGCACGTGCCCGACCCCGCATCCACCGTGCGCGCCTGCGCCGCGCTGGTCAAACCGGGCGGCTGGGTGTTTTTTTCCACCATCAACCGCAATCCCAAATCATTTTTGTTCGCCATCGTGGGGGCCGAATACCTGCTGAAAATCGTGCCGCGCGGCACGCACGAATACGCGCGCCTGCTGCGCCCAAGCGAGCTGGCCCGCCTGTGCCGCCAGGCCGGATTGGCGCCACGGCAAAGCCGCGGCCTGCAATACAACCCCGTCACCCGCCACTACAGCCTGAGCGGTGACACCAGCGTCAACTACATGCTCGCCATGACACGGACTTGAACTTGTCCGGCCCGGCCTAAAATAAGCCGCATTGGGGCTGCATTGGTTTCGACGTGGGTCGGAAGCGCCTCAGGGCATGTCGAGGTTCAGTCACCTCGTAAAACCGCTGAAACAAACTAACTGCAAACGACGAACGTTTCGCACTCGCCGCTTAAACACCGGCAAGCCTCGCAACAGCTCGCCGATGGGCTGGGCAAGGGCGGCGCAAGCTGTCCAGGCTGCGAGGGAATGCACATCGGCTGGCTTGTGCCCGGGTACCTTGGGCGCAGGTGAAATTCAAGGGTACTGGCCGCCCCGGCAGCGTGCGACTGCGCGGCCGGGCTGGCGAGACTGAAAACAGACCGCTAAACATGTAGAACTGGGCGTGGAAAATTCGCGGACGGGGGTTCGACTCCCCCCAGCTCCACCACCACATGGTCCAAGGGCGTGCACTGTGCAACAATGGCGGGATGAGCAGTGCTGTTTCCCATTCCAAGCGTCAAAACGCCCTGTTTCACTTTAGCGTCATCCACGATGCCGAGGTGAACAAGTGGGTCGGGGTTTGCGACGAGCTGCCGGTTGCTGCGCGGTTTCTACCAGCCGCTGCGGGCTATCTTGCTGGCTCACGGATGCACGATGCTGCGCCATGGCAAGGGCAGCCACGAGGTATGGTTTAGAGCGGTTTCTGTTTTGTCATGAACACATCTGACCGTTCGGGCTGAGCTTGTCGAAGCCTGTTCTGAGCTTGCCGAAGGGCCGTGGCGCAGGGCTTCGACAAGCTCAGCCCGAACGGGTTGTTAACAATTAAACAGAAACTGCTCTAGCCCCATGACAGGTCAGCAGTTTCCGCTGGCGGTAACGATTACCAGCCGCCATCTTGCCAATGCAATCCTAAGGAACCTCTGAAAAACCCTGCGTGAGCCGACGCGCTTGAGTTTGGGATGGGTTGCAAGGCGCAAAGCGCAGCCATAGCCGTAGCTATGGCGAGCATTTGCAACGCAGCAGACCGCCCAAACCCAAGATGCGCCGGCCACGACAGGGTTGTTCAGAGGTTCCCTAAAGCAAGCCGGTATCAGCCACCGCTTCTGATCAGCGCGCGCTGCAAGGCGCCGCACCCACCCATACAATGCCCTTCATGATTGCTCGTGAATCGACTGTTGAGCGGCTGGCGGTGGCCAGTGGGTTGTTGCTGCGGCCTTTTGGGTTAACCGAGGCTGATCTGGAACGCGCGCTGGCGCTGATTGCCACGCACCGGGTTGATGACGCCGACTTGTATTTTCAGTACACGCGCAGCGAGGGCTGGAGTCTGGAAGAGGGCATTGTCAAGACGGGCAGTTTTTCCATTGATCAGGGCGTGGGTGTGCGCGCGGTGGCGGGGGAAAAGACGGCGTTTGCCTATTCGGACGATATATCAAAGGCGTCGCTGGCCGATGCGGCGCAAACGGTGCGCACGATTGGCGCGGCGGCGCAGCAGCGGCGCGTGAAGCTGCCGGCGCGCCGCATCGCCGGCAGCCGCGCGCTGTATGACGGCGCGGATCCGATTGCCTCGCTGGGCAGCGCGGCCAAGGTGGCGCTGCTGGAGCGCGTGGAGCAACTGGCGCGCGCCAAGGATTCGCGCATCATTCAGGTAATGGCGGGCCTGGCCAGCGAATATGACGTGGCGCTGATCGCCCGGCTGGACGGCACGCTGGCCGCCGATGTGCGGCCGCTGGTGCGCTTGTCGGTGACGGTGATTGCCGAGCAAAACGGACGGCGCGAGGTTGGCTCGTTTGGCGGCGGCGGGCGCTTTGGGCTGGAGTATTTTGACGCCGCGCTGATCAGCCATTACGTCGATGAGGCCGTCAGCGCGGCGCTGACCAATCTCCAGTCGCGCCCCGCACCGGCGGGCGAGATGACGGTGGTGCTTGGCCCCGGCTGGCCCGGCGTGCTGCTGCACGAGGCGGTCGGCCACGGGCTGGAGGGCGATTTCAACCGCAAGGGATCCAGCGCTTTCAGCGGGCGCATCGGCCAGCGCGTGGCGGCCAGGGGCGTGACGGTGCTCGACGACGGCACGCTGGCCGGCCGGCGCGGCAGCCTGAACGTGGATGACGAAGGCCACGCAACACAGTGCAACGTGCTGATCGAGGACGGCATCCTCAAAGGCTACCTGCAAGACGCGCTGAACGCGCGCCTGATGAAAACCGCGCCCACCGGCAATGGCCGGCGCGAAAGCTACGCCCACATCCCCATCCCGCGCATGACCAACACGTACATGCTGGGCGGCGGCCTGGACCCGCGCGAAATCGTCGCCAGCATCAAAAAAGGGCTGTACGCAACCAACTTTGGCGGCGGGCAGGTGGACATCACCAGCGGCAAGTTCGTGTTTTCGGCCAGCCAGGCGTTCTGGGTCGAAAACGGGCAGATTCAGTACCCGGTCAAGGGCGCGACCATCATCGGCAGCGGGCCGCAATCGCTGAAAAAAATCAGCATGATCGGCAGCGACATGCAGCTTGATTCGGGCGTTGGCACCTGCGGCAAGGACGGCCAGAGCGTGCCCGTGGGCGTTGGGCAGCCAACGTTGCGTATCGATGGGTTGACGGTGGGTGGAACAGCTTGAGGTTGTGCTACATTCCAAAGATCATGCAAACTCGCGCCGCTTTCGGTTTTTACTTTTGGTTCCCGCTTTGCGGCGGACGAAAGGCGCACGCTTAAACGCAAAAACCAGCGCACCACTTTCGATCAAACCGCCGACGCGAGCAGCCAAGGCGGTTTTTTTGTGCCCCGCTACATCCACTCAGCATCTTCACAAAAAGGAATCAGCACCATGAACGCCAATCCCGCACCCAGCGCCAGCCAGTGGGCCGCGTCGGCCGAGCGCACCAGCCAGACCGACGACGAACGCATCAAGGACATTACCGTGCTGCCCCCGCCTGAACACCTGATTCGCTTTTTCCCGATTCGCGGCACGCCGGTGGAAGCGCTGATCTCCCGCACCCGCAAAACCATTGGCCGCATCATCGCCGGCAAGGACGGCCGCCTGCTGGTGGTAATTGGCCCGTGCTCCATCCACGACCCGGCGGCGGCGCTGGACTATGCGCGGCGCCTGAAGCAGTTGCGCGACCAGCATGCCGATACGCTGGAAATCCTGATGCGCGTCTATTTTGAAAAGCCCCGCACCACCGTGGGCTGGAAGGGGCTGATCAACGACCCCTACCTGGACGAGAGCTTTCGCATCGACGAGGGGCTGCGCATCGCGCGCAGCCTGCTGATTGACATCAACCGCATCGGCCTGCCCGCGGGCAGCGAATTTTTGGACGTGATCAGCCCGCAATACATTGGCGACTTGATCAGTTGGGGCGCGATCGGCGCGCGCACCACCGAAAGCCAGGTGCACCGCGAGCTGGCCAGCGGCCTGTCGGCGCCGATCGGCTTCAAAAACGGCACCGACGGCAACGTCAGGATCGCCACCGACGCCATTCAGGCCGCCGCGCGCGGACACCACTTTTTGTCGGTGCACAAAAACGGCCAGGTCGCCATCGTCCACACCCAGGGCAACCACGACTGCCACCTGATTCTGCGCGGCGGCAAAGCGCCCAACCACGACGCCGCCAGCGTTGACGCCGCCTGCAAGGAGCTGCAAGCAGCGCACCTGCATCCATCGCTGATGATCGATTGCAGCCACGCCAACAGCAACAAGCAGCACGAGCGCCAGCTAGACGTGGCGCGCGAAATCGCCGCGCAAATCAGCGCCGGGTCAAACAAGGTTTTTGGCATAATGGTGGAAAGCCACATCCACGGCGGCGCGCAAAAATTCACCCCCGGCAAGGACGATGTGAGCAAGCTCGAATACGGCAAAAGCATCACCGACGCCTGCATCGGCTGGGACGGCACGCAGACCATCCTGCAAGCGCTGGCCGACGCCGTGCGCGCGCGGCGCGGGCGCTGAAACTACCAAATCGATAGCTGGTTGCGCTTGCTATACGGCAATTTCAGCGTTGTTTGCCCTGATTAGCGACATACCTCAGACTCGTCATTCCCGCGCAGGCGGGAATCCATGAGATCTTCCTCAATCCGGCGTTTGTATTGTGCTAACCGCCGATGGATTCCCGCCTGCGCGGGAATGACGAAGGAAAAGTTTCTTTGTTTCCTTCTGAGGTATGTCACTAATCAGGTTGTTTGATGCACAAATTGCCATGTGGCAAGCGCTGGCAGCTATCGTAAATGCAGCTGCAAGCGGCTTGCCGAGCGGTTTTTCTCCCTCTCCAACTTGTGGAAGAGACTGATGTAGCGCCGCGCGCTACCGGCTTGCGTCTTGACAGCCGGCGGCATACATTTGCCGCACAACTTCTTCCCTGCCAGTAGGGGCGAAAAATTTTTCGCCCCTACAGGTGTTTATGCGCAAACAGGCATAAAAAACCCGTTCTTTGTTCAGGTTACTGGGTAGTGGAAAGCCGAAACGTGGCGCGCGCCGGTTCCACCCAGCCGCGCCATTGCGGTGACAATGTCCGCTCAGCCCCGCCGAACTCACGCCTTGCCCAACGCACCTGAAGAACCAGCCAGCCCAGCAGCCGCGCCGCCGTCGCGCGATGCTGGCGTGTGGGCGCTGCCCGAGCGCCCGCTGTGGAAAACGTTTGTGGTTTTTTTGGGGCCGCTGCTGCTGTCCAACGTGCTGCAATCGCTATCGGGCACCGTCAACAACATCTACCTGGGGCAAATGATCGGGGTGAAGGCGCTGGCGGCGGTGTCGGCGTTTTTTCCGCTGATGTTCTTGTTCGTCGCCTTCGTCATCGGGCTGGGCGCGGGCGCTTCGGTGCTGATCGGGCAGGCGTGGGGCGCGCGCCGGGCCGATGCCGTGCGCGAGGTGGCGGGCAGCACGCTGACGCTTGGCGTTTTGCTGGCGCTGACGGTGGCGGTGCTGGGCAGCGTTTTCGCGCAGCCGCTGCTGCGCGCGCTGGGCACGCCCGCCGACATCCTGCCCGATGCCGCGCGCGTGGCGCGCATTTTGCTGGCGGCAATGCCCGGCATGTACGTGTTTCTTTTATATACATCGATGTTGCGCGGCGTAGGCGATACGGTCGCGCCGCTTTACTCGCTGATGATTTCCACCACCGCCGGGCTGCTGCTCACGCCCGCGTTCATCCGCGGCTGGCTGGGCCTGCCCATGCTGGGCGTGACCAGCGCCGCCTGGGCCACGGTGGTGTCTCTGGTGCTGTCCATGCTGTGGCTGGCCTGGCATCTGCGGCGCAAGAATAGTCCGCTCAAACCTGATCGGGAGTTTTTGCTGCACATGCGCATGAAGGCGCACCTGATCAAAAGCGTGCTGCGCGTGGGCGTGCCAACCGGGTTGCAGATGATTTTGGTGTCAAGCGCTGAACTGGCGCTGCTGTCGATCATCAACAGCTACGGCTCCAACGCCACGGCGGCTTACGGCGCGGTCAACCAGGTGGTTAACTACGTGCAGTTTCCGGCCATCTCGATCTCCATCACCGCGTCCATCCTTGGCGCGCACGCCATTGGCGCCGGGCACACCGGCCGGCTGGGCGCCATCCTGCGCACCGCCATGCTGATGAACCTGCTGCTGACCGGCACGCTGGCGGCGCTGGGGTATGTGTTTTCGCATCAGCTCATCGGCCTGTTCATCACCAGCGCGCCGGTAATGGAGCTGGCGCAAACACGGCTGCACATCGTGCTGTGGAGCCTGGTGATCTTCGGCATGTACTCGGTGCTGGCCGGCATCATGCGCGCCAGCGGCACGGTGTGGACGCCGACGCTGATTACCATCGGCTGCCTGGCGCTGATAGAGCTGCCCACCGCCTGGATCGCCAGCCGCTACCTGGGCCTGAGCGGCGTATGGGTGGCCTACCCGACGGCCTACATCTCCATATTGCTGCTGCAATGGACTTACTACCGCACGGTGTGGCGCAAGCGGGCGATCAAGCCGATGGTGTGATGGGTTGTTCCATCTCCCACAAAGGTTGTCGCAAAACGGCAATCACGCTCCCATTTCAACCTTGGTCATTCCCGCGCAGGCGGGAATCCAAACAGCGTTGGTTTCGAGGTGACGCTCATGGATTCCCGCCTGCGCGGGAATGACGGCCATTTTGCGACTCCATCCACAAGAGGGAGAAGGAGAAAACCGCTCAACCCTTTGCCTCATTGACCACCCCCGCCGCCACATGCCCGGCCGGGACGTGGCGGGCGGCGTGCTGGATGTGGCCGGTTTGGTCGTCGAAGAAAAAGTCGGGCTGGAACTCGCGCAGGAATTCGCCTTTGGGCAGGCCGCCCAAAAACAGCGCCTCGTCCACCGACACGCCCCAGCCCATCAGCGTGCGGATGGCGCGTTCGTGCGCGGGGGCGCTGCGGGCGGTGACCAGCGCGGTGCGGATGCGCATGGCCTGATCGCCGCTTTGCTGCAAGCGGTGCAGCGCGGCCAGAAAGGGTTTGAACGGGCCGGGCGGCAGCGGCAGCGCGGCGCGGGCGGCTTCGTGCGATTGAAAGGCGGCCAGCCCGTCGGTTTGGAACACGCGCTCGGCCTCGTCGGAGAACAGCACCGCGTCGCCGTCGAAGGCGATGCGCACTTCGTGCGGGTGCGCGTCGCTGGCCCGCGCGGCGTGCGTGGCCACCTGCGCCGCCGGGTAGCCCAGCGCCAGCGCCTGCGCCACGTCCGCCCCGTTGGCCGACAGAAACAGGTGCGCGCCCAGCGGCTTGAGGTAGGGAAACGGATCGCGCCCCTGCGTGAACACGCCACGCTCGATGTGCAGCCCATGTGCGCGCGCCGAGCGGAACACGCGCATGCCGCTGGCCGGGTCGTTGCGCGAGAGCATGACCACTTCTACATGCTTGATGTCGCCCTGGTTGAAGGCCAGCAGTTTCTTGACCAGCGCGAACGCCACGCCGGGCGCGGCCGGCTCGTCGAGCTTGCTCAGTTGCAGCCGCATGTAGGCGGGCGCGTCGCCCGCTTCAAACAGGCGGTTTTCTTCCTCGAAGTCGAACAGCGCGCGCGAGGAGATGGCGACGACGAGCTGGTCTTGCAAAGAAGAAGCCATATCAGTTCATTTCACCCACTGATTCAATTGAATGATGGGCAGCATCACCGCCAGCACGATCAGCAGCACCACCACGCCCATCGCCACGATGAGCAGCGGCTCCAAAATGGTGGCCAGTTGCATGGCGCGGCGCTGCACTTCGGTGCTCATCTGCGTGGCGGCGCGTTGCAGCATCAGCGGCAACTGGCCCGTTTGCTCGCCCAGGCGGGCGAAGATGGCCAGCAGGCGCGGAAAGCGCGGCTTTTGCGCCAGCGCGGTGGCCAGCGGCGCGCCTTCGCGCACGAGCGTGAGGGCGTCTTCGGCGTCGGCGCGCAGGGCGGTGTTGTTCAGCGTTTCGGCGGCGGCTTGCAGGCTGCGCAAGA
>Ga0209628_10003065_pt1 | contig 11565 bp, 9 predicted proteins | sample TergutCu122P4_FD_187285 | JGI IMG/M metagenome (GOLD analysis project Ga0209628, IMG submission 187285) | Cubitermes ugandensis P4 segment gut microbial communities from Kakamega Forest, Kenya - Cu122 P4 (SPAdes) (version 2) | ecosystem: Host-associated > Arthropoda: Insects > Digestive system >...
AAACATGAATTGAACAAAAAGTACTCGCCTGCCGACTTCTTACTATTCCTCGCAGAAATAAAAAAGGTGAAAATCAATGGAACTTGGCAAAATGCAGAGATGACTCGAAAAAATCGCGAATTGATGCAAAAACTCAAAATTATACCTATTACGTAAATGATAGAAAAGTTAGGGTTTAAGCATTGGCCTCAGGCTACTGTACGAAAACTCGCCCACGTTCCCACGCCTCCAGCGGAGGCGAACTACTTGTTACACAACGACTTTGTTCGCCACCTACGGTGGTGTGGGGCGGTATCGTATCCTTACTACAGCACGCTGGGCGTACTGCTTAAATAGGTGTGCGCTCTCCGAGCGCGGGACACAGCACAAATGAAAGCACTATCGTTTGCCCCACCCGATTTTCCGATTGACCCATTTAAGGTCAGTCGGAAAATCGGGTGGAAAAAATATTTTTTCATGCTTTTCGTAAAGTTTCTACGTTGCCCATTGCGAGAGGATTGTCCGGTTTTTTTTACTGATAGATATGAAACAAGCTATTATAAATATCCGCAAAATAAAAACGGCGAAATAATTATTCCATATACAGTTGGTAAATATCGTTTAAATTTCTGCCCAGCCCGTCGTAGTCGAGTCCGCGCCCTACCACAAATTTATCGGGGATGTTGATGCCGACATAATGCACCGGCAAATCCAAACGGTAAGCATCCGGTTTCATGGTGAGGGTGGCAATGCGTATCTCTTTGGCGCCCTTTTCGTTCAACATCTCCACTAAGGTTTGGTACGTTTTGCCCGTGTCCACAATATCTTCAATGATGAGTACGCGCTTACCCTGCACCTCTTCGTTCAGCCCAATCAACGTTTTCATCGTGTTGGTGGATTGCGTGCCTTGGTATGAACTCAATTTAATGCACGACAAAACCGCTGAAAATTGGAGTTGTTTCAGTAAATCGGAAGCAAAAACGATGGCACCGTTCAGTGTTACCAAAATCAACGGCGGTTCTTCCATATAGTCCCTGTTCAGTTGTTTGGCAACCTCAACTATCGCTTTATCAATCTCTTGAGACAAAATGAACTTGACAAACTTTTTATCGTGTAATTGAATTATATCCATGTTTTTTTGTTAAAAAATTTCGGCAAAAGTAAAATTAAACTTTAAATTTACACAACTTTTGTAAAGTTTGAGTTTGCAAAAGTATATTTTTTTCTTAATTAAAACTGAATTGATAAATTGTAATTCCGAAATTTTTATGTTAATTTGCGCCTCAAATTATTCATACATACTGCTATGGGAAATATCGTCGCCCTGGTTGGTACTCCAAATGTTGGAAAATCAACACTTTTTAATCGCTTAACACAAACCCGCGAAGCAATCGTAGATTCTATTGCCGGTGTTACCAGAGACAGAAATTACGGAAAATCGGATTGGAATGGCTACGAATTTTCGGTAATTGACACAGGGGGCTATGTGGTGGGGTCTGATGATATTTTTGAAACAGAGATTCGAAAACAGGTAACTTTGGCAATGGAGGAAGCTGATGTGATTATTTTTATGGTGGATGGGCGCGAAGGCTTATCCCCTTTGGATGAAGATGTTGCAAAAATGTTGCGAAAATCAAAAAAACCATTTTACTTAGCCGTAAATAAAATTGACAGCCCCTCAAATTTTTATGACCATTCGGAATTTTATGCTTTGGGATTTGAACATATTTTTCCTGTTTCTGCTGCTTCCGGTAGCGGAACCGGAGAACTTTTAGACGAAGTGGTTAAGCATTTTTCAAAAGAAGAAGATAATTTCAACGATGACCTTCCGCGAATTACAATTGTGGGAAAACCAAACGTCGGAAAATCATCCATGATCAATACTTTCTTGGGAAAAGAACAGAGCATTGTTACCCCGCTTGCCGGCACCACCCGCGATTCTATTTATACCCGTTTCAACAGTTTTGGATTCGACTTTTATTTGGTGGATACCGCCGGATTGCGCAAAAAGAAAAAAGTGGAAGAAAATTTGGAGTTTTATTCGGTAATGCGAGCCATTCGCGCCATAGAAAACAGCGATGTGTGTATTTTAATGTGTGATGCGGCAGAAGGTTTTGATGCCCAAGATATTTCTATTTTCGGGTTAGCCACAAGAAACAGAAAAGGCATTGTGGTGGTGATGAATAAGTGGGATTTGGTAGAAAAAGACCACAAAACGCATAAAGAATATGAGGAATTAGTCAAAAAACGACTTGCTCCCTTTAATGACGTACCCGTTATTTTTACCTCTGTAATCAATAAACAGCGTATTTTTAAAGTGTTGGAAACCGCAGTAACGGTGTATCAAAATAAGCAACGCAGAATTTCCACTTCCGAACTGAACGACACATTGTTGCCCATCATAAAAAATCAACCGCCCCCGATGGTAAAGGATAAAATGGTGAAAATTAAGTTTGTAACACAACTCCCCACGCCTTTTCCGGCATTTGCCTTTTTCTGCAACCTTCCCCAATATGTTCGCGAAGATTACAAACGGTTTTTAGAGAACAGAATACGAGAAAGGTGGGATTTTTCGGGTGTACCGTTGGAGATATATTTTAGAAAAAAATCGTAAACAAAACAATATGAATTTAATTGAACAAATTAAGACAAGCGCCAAATTGGCAAACAAAACCATTGTACTCCCTGAGGGTGAGGAAGAAAGAACATTAAAAGCCGCCGACATCGTGATGAAAGAAGGGTTTGCAAATATTGTGCTGCTGGGCAACAAAGAAAAAATTGAAACACAAGCAAATGAGTGGGGATTAACTCATATAAAAAATGCGCAAATTATTGACCCTAAGACAAATCCTAAAAAAGAATTTTATGCAGAAATGCTTTGCGAAATTCGCAAAAGTAAGGGAATGCAAATGGAAGAAGCGCTCCGCTTGGTGGAAGACCCGCTCTATTTGGCTACATTACTGATAAAAAACAAGGAAGTGGACGGCGAGGTTGCCGGCGCTCAAAATGCAACCGGCGATGTACTGCGTCCGGCGTTTCAAGTGGTGAAAACCCTGCCCGGTGTTTCGGTAGTTTCCGGCGCTTTTATCATGGTGATGAAAGACCCGCAGTGGGGCGACAATGGCGTGATGGTATGGGCAGACTGCGCAGCACATCCTAACCCGAACGAGCGCGAACTGGCTGAAATTGCAGTGGTTACGGCACAAACTGCCAAATCTATTGCCCAATTAGAACCTCGCGTGGCACTATTGAGTTTTTCCACCAAAGGCTCCGCCAAACACGAAATGGTGGACAAAGTGGTGAATGCTACCAAAATAGCGCAAGAGATGGCACCCCATTTCAAAATTGACGGCGAATTGCAAGCCGATGCCGCCATTGTGCCCAGCGTAGGAAAATCGAAAGCACCGAACAGCGAAATTGCAGGAAAAGCTAATGTATTGGTATTCCCAACGTTAGAAGTAGGAAACATTGCTTACAAACTGGTGCAACGCATCGCCGGCGCAGAAGCGATTGGACCGATTATGCAAGGAATGGCTGCCCCCATCAACGACCTCTCGCGCGGCTGCTCCGTAGATGACATTGTCAGCTTGGTGGCAATAACCGCCTGCCAATGCTACTCAGGGAGCCTTTAAAAATAAGGGTTCAATGTATATATTTATTTTAACTCCTTTAACTCCTTTAACTCCTTAACTTCTTAACTTCTTAATTATGATAAAATCAATGACCGGCTTTGGAAAAGCCACCGTAAATTGCGAAGGAAAAACAATTGTGATTGAAATTCGGTCGCTAAACAGCAAACAATTTGACTTAACCACCCGGATTTCTTCGCTGTTGAGAGAGAAAGAGAATGAAATAAGGTCGTTAATATCCAAAGAGTTAGAGCGAGGAAAGGTGGAAGCAAATATCTATATTGAAAAAACAGACAATCCCACCGTGGCTATTGATGAACATTTGGCAAAAGCCTATTTTGAGAAATTAACGGAATTGTCTAAAAATGTTAATAATCAAAAAGATACTGATATTTTTGCCCTGCTTTTGCGTATTCCGGATGTAATTTCTACACCCAAAGAGGAGATTTCCGAGCATTTGTGGAACAAACTTTTTAATGGCGTAAAAACTGCCTGCGATGAGGTAAATAATTTCAGGGAAATTGAAGGCGCCATTTTATTAGAAGATTTCCGGTTTCGTATTCAATTGATTTCCAAAATGATTGATGATATTACGCCGTTTGAAAACAGCCGCATTGTTGAGTTAAAACGAAAACTCATTGAAAATCTTGAAAATTTGCCGGTAAAATACGACCCGAACCGCTTGGAACAGGAATTGATTTTTTATCTTGAAAAATTAGATATTACCGAAGAAAAAGTGCGGTTGCGCAAACATTGCGACTATTTTCTTGATACGCTAAAAGAAAACAATGCAGGAAAAAAATTGGGTTTTATTATTCAAGAAGTAGGCAGAGAAATTAATACCATCGGTTCTAAAGCCAACGACTTTAATATTCAACAGATTGTGGTATTAATGAAAGATGAAGCAGAGAAAATGAAAGAACAGTTAGCTAACATTTTATAAAAAATTTAAACATATTTATGATGAAAAAACATTTATTAATTCTCAGTTTATTATTCCTGTTTCATGTAAGTTTTGCAGGAAAATTTGTATTAATCCCTGTCAACGAAACCAACAATTTGGAGACATTGTTTACCTTCAATGATTTAAAAATTCATTATTATTGTGATGATTATGTGTTGGGGACTACCGCTCATCTTAACTTTAACGGGCTTGTTGTTTTAGATGAAAATGCGTTTGGGGATGTAGGTTCTTATGAGATTGTTTACTGTATGGAAGATGATAAAGAGGCATATCTGAAAGATATAGCCTACAGTGCCAAAACACTCTATTCGGGAGAGAATTTTTTCATCTTGAAAATTGTTTCAGAGGGTTTTCGCCCTGCAAAAAATGATGGGATGGTAGGTATTACGAACACCGAAGCCAGACTGACTAAATCGCGGTTTGATTTTCCGGTAATTTCAGAGACAGATGAACTTGTTGTTAGCTTAATATCACAAGTAAAAACAGACACTGTGATGTCGTATATTCAAACGCTGGAAAATTTTGGATCGAGAAACGTCAATCATGCCAATCATGTTGCTGCACGAAATTGGATTAGGCAACAATATGAAAGTATGGGGTTGAATGTTTCCTTGCATAATTTTACTTGGAACTATTGGGGTTCTCATAATAATGACAATGTAATTGCTATTCAAAAAGGAACAGATCCTGATTTTTGGAATGAATATATAGTAATTGGAGGGCACTATGATTCTTATACTTATGAATCTCAAAGTAATGCACCGGGTGCGGATGATGATGCTTCCGGTTCAGCAGGAATTTTAGAAACCGCCAGAATATTAAGTCAGTACGAATTTAAGCGCTCCATTATTTATTGCGCTTTTTCTGCAGAAGAATACGGATTGTTTGGAAGCGGAGCTTACGCGCAAAAATGTTTCAACGAAGGTATGAACATTATTGGATATTTTAATCTGGATATGATTGGTTACTTAAAAGAAGGTGATCCGGTTCATATGTGTCTTATTTATCCTAACAATGCATTAAGTTTAGCTAATTATTTTGTTAATATTTGTGACATTTATTTTCCCTCAATTCCGGTTACAAGACATACTAATCTTCCATGGGGAGATAGTGACCACACTTCTTTTAACCAAAAAGGTTATCAAGGTATTTGGTGGTTTGAAGATATTAACTGTGATAGTCCTTATATTCACCATATTCCGGGAAATAATGATTGCGGTAACAATTGTACCGGAACAATACCCTGTTTGGGAGATAAGGTTGGTCCCAGCGTAAATAATCCGGAACAAGTAACGGTATTTACACAAGCGATGGTTGCCAGCATTGCCTCCTTGGCAATTTTTGATGATGAAATTCCCCCACCTTTGTATCCGCCCACGAATTGTAAGGCAGAAATTGTTGAAGGTATGAATATTAAAATAACTTGGGATGCACCGGAGGAAAGAACCCCAGACGAATACTATGTTTACAGAGATAATTCAATAATAGTCCAAACAACCGAACTGCTTTATTTAGATACGGTTGCAGATTATGGAGAATATTGTTATAAAATAAAAGCAATTTATGAAGAAGGTGAAAGCGAATATAGCAACGAATCTTGTGTTGAAATTGTTCCGGTTACTCAGGATTATGACCCGCCTACAAATTGCCTTGCTGAGAATTACTTTGAGATGCAAATAAAAATTATCTGGGATGCCCCCGAAAAAACTACACCGGATGGCTATTTTGTATATAGAGAAAATGTAAGGATTTTTGAAATAGCTATTACAGATACGGTATTTTTTGATACTCCGGATATTGAAGGAACATATTGCTATAAGGTTACTGCCCTTTACGGTGAAATTGAAAGCGAATTTAGCAACACCTCGTGCGCAAGCGCTTTCAGTGGCATTACCGAATTTCAACACAAAATTAAAATCTATCCGAACCCAACCACCGGAGAATTGAGAATTGAACTTCGGCAAGCTCAGTTACCTAATGGACAATTGACAACCGCAGCTCCGGTAGGAGCAAGCTCAGCGAAGCTAATTGAGAATGTGGAGATTTTTGATGTTTTCGGCAGAAAAGTTTTTGAACAGAAGACCAATCTTACGGTCTTACAATCTTACGATCTTACGGTCTTACCTGCCGGCATCTATGTTATTAAAATTTCGAATGAAATGGTTGGGAAGTTTATAAAAGAATAGTTTGTTTTCAATTTGTTTTTAGGTAAAAAATTCCGAAAACAATCGCAAAACTGAGCGCCCCGACCAAATATCCGCACTCCACATCCAACCAGTAATGCACGCCGAGATAGATACGGCTAAATCCCAAAAGCGCCGCCCAGAAAAAGCCGGCGCATAGCACCCACATTTTTCTGTTTCCTGCAAAAAAGAAGACAAAAAGTGCAAATACCATTGCGTTTGAGGCGTGGGCGGAGGGAAATCCAAACTGTCCGCCGCGATACAGCTCTCCGTCAGGTTTTTCTACAAGATGAATTTTGTGTTCCAACTCAATATTATGACTTGGGCGCAGACGTTTTGTGCTTTTTTTCAACAAGTTACAACCCTGGTCGGAAAGGGTGATTGTTAAAACAAGCAAGAGAATAAGCAACATTGATTTTTTCTTCCACTTTTTTACCACGATAAAAAGGATAAAAAGATACAGCGGAATCCACACTAATCTATCTGAAATCCAATACATCACGGGGTCTAACCATGAGGCGTGCAGTCCGTTTAAAAACAGGGTAACAACTGTGTCAATGTGGGTAAGGGTTTCTGTCATTTGAGTTAAGAGGTTAAGAAGTTAAAGGAGTTAAAGGAGTTAGGAGATTATTCGGGGTAAATTAAATATTGGGTTCTTGTTTTTTTAAATTTTTCTAATGCAGGTTGCCACGATGCCCGAATTTCTTCTTCGGTTTTTCCGTTAATGATTTGCCAGCGCAAAGTAGAGTTTCCTGCTAATTTGTCGAAAAATTCAGGGTTTGTAAAAAACTTCATCTCTTTTGGAAAGTTTTTATACGCCTTTATTAAATACTTAATGTTGAAAGAATTATATAGAGGAAGATTTTTTTGTGCTTCTTTTGTTAAATCAAAACCTCTGCATTTTTTTCCTTTTTGGGGCGGATTTTCTGAAACGCCTTTTATTGGTTCGGGGGTAAAATAAAAGTCGCCAATTGTTAAATTCGGATGTCCGAAAATACGAAATGGCGTGGCTGTTCCGCGCCCGATACTGATGTCGGTACCTTCAAAAAGACACAATGAGGGATACAAAAAGATCGCTTCATCGGAACTTAAATTTGGAGAGGGTTTTATAGGCAGGCTGTAGCGGTCTTTATGTGTATAATTCTTACATTCAATAATTTGCAACTCGCAGGTGAGGTTGTTTTCTAACCATTTTTCACCGTTAATCATTTGTGCATATTCACCAACAGTCATACCGTGCACCACAGGAACGGGGTGCATTCCCACAAACGACTTGTACTTCTCTTCCAACACGGGACCATCCACAAAATAGCCGTTTGGATTGGGGCGGTCTAAAATAAGAACCGGAACATTTTGCGCAGCAGCGGCTTCCATAACATAATGTAAAGTAGAGATATAAGTAAAGAAACGACATCCCACATCCTGCATATCAAAAACGATAATCTCCACCTCTTTAAGTTGTTCGGCGGCGGGTTTTTTATTTTTTCCGTATAAAGAAACGATGGAAATTCCTGTTTTTGTGTCAATAGAAGATTGGATAACCGCACCGGCTTCTGCTTCCCCTCGAAAACCGTGCTCCGGAGCAAATATTTTCACTACATTAATACCTGCGGCTACCAGTGTATCAACCAAATGCGTATTTCCAATTACCGAAGTAGGATTGAAGCAAACCGCCGTTTTTTTGTGTTGCAACACAGAAAAATAGCGTTCTGTCTGTTCCGCGCCGGTAGTAATTTGTGCGGACAAAGAGACGCAATTCAACACAGTAAGAATAATTATAATGAGTTGTTTTTTAATAAAATACATATTATTCATTTGTTTTTCGGCACAAAAATAAAAAAATTCATCTACTTCTTTGCAATTACAAAAAATAATTTATTCCCCTGTTTTCCGAATCACTTGATTAAATTCTAACGTTTTTCCATAATTGGTTACGGTCTTACGCTCTTACGGTCTTCTGCAATACACAATATTTGCATACAATCTCTGTTATGTAAGTTTAATAATTCTACACTATGAAAAAGTTGCTACTTGTCCCTGTTTTTTTTCTAACCATATTATTATCAGCACAAAATGATTTTGAAATGGCTAAAAACGTGGATATTTTTGTGTCCGTTTTAAGAGAATTGAATGCTAAATATGCGGATGAAATTAATCCTACCGATTTGGTTACTAAAGCGATAAATGGGATGTTGGAAAACCTTGACCCCTATTCGGTGTATTATCCCGAATCAAAAATTGAGGAAGCCAAACTATTAACCACCGGGCAATACGGAGGAATTGGCGCATTGATTCAGCCACATGGAAAAAATGTGGTGATTTCTGAGCCTTACGAGAACTCACCTGCCCATAAAATCGGGCTTCGTGCAGGTGATATTATTTTGAAAGTTAACGGACAAAATGTGCAGGGAAAAAATTCGGATGAGATAAGTACCATTTTAAGAGGACAACCCGGAACCACATTAAATATTGAAATTGAACGTCCTACAAATGGAAAAAAATACACTTTTGCCGTAAAACGAGAAGAAATAAAGTTCCCCCTTGTTCCCTATTTCGGAATGGTGCAAGAGCGTGTGGGCTATATCAATTTAAGTCAATTCATGGATAAAGCAAGTACCGAAGTGAAAGAAGCGTTTCTTAAACTTAAGGAACAAGGCATGAAATATTTGATTTTAGATTTGCGGGGAAACGGAGGCGGATTGCTTCACGAAGCAGTGAATATCATGAATATATTTGTGGAACAAAATGTTACAATTGCTGAAACCAAAGGAAAAATTAAAGAACAAAACAACGTTTTTAGAACAAAGAATGCTGCCGTTGATAGAGATATTCCGGTAGTAGTTTTGGTTAACAGTGCGAGTGCGTCCTCTTCGGAAATTGTTGCCGGAGCTTTTCAAGACTTGGATAGAGGGGTAATTGTGGGCAAAAAAACGTTTGGAAAGGGTTTGGTGCAAAATATTGTGCCCCTGAGTTATAACACCTCCTTTAAAATCACCGTGTCTAAATATTACATTCCCAGTGGGCGTTGCGTGCAAAATGTGGATTACTTTAATCGCGATACTTTGGGTGCAGCGCCCCATATCCCCGACTCGCTTGCCACACCTTACAAAACAAAAAACGGAAGAACCGTTTATGATAAAGGAGGCATAGAGCCCGATGTGATTACTCCGGATTCTGTACCAAGTAATATTCTCATAGCCTTATTGTTACATAATATTATTTTTGATTTTTGTAATGAATATGCCGCAAAACACGAATCTATTCCGCCTCCAAGCCAATTTAAACTCTCCGAAGAAGAATACAATCAGTTTGCAGATTTTGCTAAAAATAAAAACTTTAAGTACAAAACCGAAACCGAAGAATTGTTGCAGGAATTGAAAGAGATTGCTCAATCTGAAAAGTATTATTCCGCGATAGAATCGATTTATAATGAACTACTTACAAAAATTGAAAACGAAAAAAGTCGCGATATTTACAAATTTAAAGAAGAACTTTCAGAATATATAGCGAATGAGATTGTGGTGCGTTATTATTGTCAAAAAGGAAGAATAGAGCACCAACTTCGCACCGACCCTGATGTAAAAAAGGCAATTGAAATTCTTTTAAACACAAATCTTTACAAATCAATTTTATCTGGAAAAAAATAACAGTACGGGCGGACCCCCGACCACTACAAAAACTCTAATATGCTCTCTCATCTTCTCAACTTTTTTTATCCCCGCACTTGTATTTCCTGCGGAAATGTTTTGTTGCAGCATGAACATCTTTTTTGTTTGCATTGTTTGTACAATTTGCCCGAAACGCGCTACCATGAATTTGAACAATCGCCGATATCCCAACTTTTTTGGGGACGTGTTCCTGTGGAAAATGCAGGTTCTTTTTTGTTTTATAAAAAAGGGGATTGTGTGCAAAAAATCCTGCATCATTTAAAATATTACGGAGTGAAAGAAGCGGGCGCTTTTTTGGGGAAAGTATATGGCACTCAACTCATTCAGCACGAAAAATGGAAAAAAATTGATATGATTATTCCCATTCCGTTACACAAAAAAAAGGAAAAAAAGAGAGGATATAATCAAAGCGAGTGGATTGCCAAAGGATTGAGCGACGGAATGCAGATTCCCTATAACACGAATTTGCTGTTACGTTCTGAATTTACGGAAACGCAAACCAAAAAAAGCCGTTTTCACCGGTGGGAAAACGTAAAAGATGTATTTCAAATTTCCGACCATAATGCGCTAACACATAAGCATATATTGTTGTGCGACGATGTATTGACCACCGGTGCAACTTTAGAGGCCGCCATTCAAAAAATCTTAGCAGTTCCTTATACAAAAGTCAGCGTAGTTACTTTGGCAACGGCGCAGTAAAAAAAAAAATTCTTTTTTTTTGAGAGAAAAGTGTATTTTTGCCATACTTTTTTGAAAAAATGCACAAAATGCCTTTAAAATTGTTGATAAAAAGATAATTACTTATAAAAAAATATTTATGAAAAAAATCACCCTTTTTACCTTTGCATTAAGTTTTATTCTTGGTCTTAATGCGCAAAAACAGTCAAACACTATGAATATTCCGGAAGACCTTAGGAGTAACCCACTTGTAAAAAATTGGGAAACGCCGCACCAAACGCCCCCTTTCAATGAAATTAAAACAGAACATTTTTTACCGGCTTTTGAATTTGCCATTAAAGAAGCTGAACGGGAAATTGAAACCATTGCCAATGCCAAAAATGCGAAACCCTCTTTTGAAACGGTGGTAGTTCCTTTTGAAGGCGCCGGACAACTGTTGTCGAAAGTGGCAGGGGTGTTCTACA
>Ga0209628_10003066_pt1 | contig 11563 bp, 10 predicted proteins | sample TergutCu122P4_FD_187285 | JGI IMG/M metagenome (GOLD analysis project Ga0209628, IMG submission 187285) | Cubitermes ugandensis P4 segment gut microbial communities from Kakamega Forest, Kenya - Cu122 P4 (SPAdes) (version 2) | ecosystem: Host-associated > Arthropoda: Insects > Digestive system...
GGGGCTTGTCGGCACGGAACTTGCTTTATATCTCTCATCGCCGGAGCGAAAGATCACGGTCGTTGAAATGCTCGAAGGGATCAGCAACGGCGGCAACCATATGCACGTTTGGGCGATCGAGCTGGAAATCGCAAAACGCGGCATAGACATACACTTCAACACGACCGCTGCCGAAATCAGACCGGACGGCGTCAAATGCGCCGGATCGGACGGTGAAAAGATTTTCAGCGCCAATACAATCATATACGCAACCGGACAAAGCCCGCTATGGGAGTCAATCGAGGGACTCAGCCAAAGCGCGCCCGACTTTCATGTAATCGGCGACTGCCTCGCGCCAAAGAATATCATGAACGCAACAAGCATGGCATTCTCAGTCGCGAGGAATATATAGCCGTATATTTATACAAACACTGATCCAAAACACCCAAGGCGGATAAAAGCTAATCGCTCTTATCCGCCTGTTTAGGTTATACAGATATCCCTTCTTTTTGAATAGTTTCCACAAAAGGAGTCGATCCATACCATTCTTTATAAGGGATCGGATGAGCTTCTATGTCCAGACAGACATTATGCCTCAATATGTTTATTAGCCCAAAATCTTCTACTATATTCTTACCAAACTTGTTAGACACCACAGCAACATCAATATCAGAATCAGCAGTTGCTTGATTTAGCGCATGCGATCCAAATAAATACACTAACGCTTTTGCATCAATTTCTGCTCTGATAATTGAAGCATATTTCCTTGCCAGCTCTAACGCTTCGTTTTGAGTCATTTGATCTGTCCTGTTTCCTTTCTACGTGTCAATATATCAAGTAGTGCGTTCCGATCTATAGCATGAAACATAGGAAGTTTATCTCATAACAAGAATTATACTACAGTTTGATTTATATTTTCAAGGAATTTTTACCGCCTGTGGTTCTTGTTTAAGTGGAGCATGTGGTGTAGAATTGAGGAAACAGTTTGCGTTGAATCTGCGAAACATACTTGAAAGGACGTATTAAGATGCTTCATAAAATAGGGCTTGAAGAACACTTTGCCGTTACTGCAACTATGAGCGCCTCCGCTAAACGTTATGTGAGCCAGACCGACCTGCGCATCGCCCGGTTACTCGATCTTCTTGACCTCAGACTCAGGGAGATGGATGAATATGGCATGGACATGATGATACTCTCTCTGAACAGTCCTGCTATACAGCGGATCTATGATATCCCGAAAGCGGTATCGACGGCGAAACTCGCTAACGACAGGCTGGCGGAGGCTATTGCGAAAAAGCAAGATCGCTTCAGAGGTTTTGCCGCATTGCCGCTGCAGGATCCCGATGAGGCAATAAATGAGCTTCGCCGCTGTGTAAATGAACTCGGCTTTGTCGGCGCGCTTGTCAACGGCTATTCCCAGATAGGGGACGAGAATACATATAAGTATCTCGACGATCCGATGTACCTGGATTTCTGGGCGGAGGTCGAAAGGCTGGACGTCCCGTTTTATCTTCACCCGCGCGAGCCGATGCCCTGTAACTCAGGTCAGATCGAGGGACATGACTGGCTGCACGGCGCTCCCTGGTCATTCGGCGTAGAAACCGCTACCCATACTCTGAGGCTGATGTGCAGCGGTCTTTTCGACAAATACCCGAAACTCAAGCTTTTACTCGGTCATCTCGGAGAAGGCCTGCCGTTTCTCATCTGGCGGTGCGCGCACTGGCTGCAAAGGAGGGACGGGATCGTTCCCGCGAAGAAATCGGTGGTGGACTACCTCAACGAGAACGTTTGGGTCACCACAAGCGGGCAATTCCACGCCCCGCCGCTCCTGTGTACAATAATGCAGATGGGCGCCGACCGGATACTGTTCGCCACAGATTATCCCTTTGAGGAAGTGAGCGAGGCAAGCGTATGGTTTGACGCCTGCCCCATCAGCGAAGCCGACCGGAAAAAGATCGGCAGGCAAAACGCTATTGATTTGTTTGGACTACAAGTGATATGAGAATAAAAGCCGCAGTCATTTACAAACCGTATGCTCCTTATGTAATAGGAGATGTAGAACTGGACGGACCGAAAGCCGGAGAGGTTCTGGTCAAGGTCGTCGCTTGCGGTTACTGCCATTCCGACCACTACGTCTCGGTAGGGAAATTCAACACCCCGCACCCCGTCGTACTGGGGCATGAGGGCAGCGGCATAGTCGCGAAAGTCGGCGAGGGGGTGAAGTCTTTTAAGCCGGGAGACCGGGTGTGTATGTCTTATAGTTACTGCGGCGAATGCTTTGCGTGTCTCACCGGACGCCCTTATCAGTGTGAATCAAGCTGGCGGCTTAATTTCGGCGGCAGAGCGCCTGACGGCACAACGCGATTGACGAAAGAGGGTTTAGAACTGTCAACCTTTTTCAATCAATCCTCTTTCGCTACGTATTCTGTGACCCATCAAAACAGCCTGGTACACGTTCCGGATGATATCGATCTTCGTCTTGCCGGACCTCTGGGCTGCGGAGTGCAAACCGGCGCCGGCGCTATACTAAATGTCCTGAAACCCGAAGCCGGATCCTCCATCGTGGTCGTCGGTCTGGGCGGAGTCGGCATGAGCGGGTTAATGGCCGCAAAAGCCTGCGGATGCGCGACGATAATCGGCGTAGATATGATAGACTCCCGGCTGGAACTTGCCACGGAACTTGGCGCTACACACGTTATAAACGCGCGAAATACAGACGTTCCCGATGCGGTGAAGAAGATAACGAACGGCGTCTACGCCGACTACGGCTTCGACGCGACGGGTATAGCAGAAACAAAACCAGCAACGCAACGCTGCACCCACGCCTTTGGTTCACTGGCTTTTATCGGTCCCGCCGGGCCGCTTGGTTTAATTGAAGCCCGTAACATAACAGGCATAACGCAAGGCAGAAGTATCCCGGCGATATTTATCCCAAAGTTGATCGAGCTCTACCTTCAGGGGCTTTTCCCGTTTGACAAACTGATCCGTTTTTACGATTTTGAGAATATAAACGAAGCCGCCGCCGATTCCGCCGCCGGTAAAACAATCAAACCGGTATTGGTGATGCGGGGGTGAGGAATTCCACTAACATGCGATTCTCTTCATAATTTAGCTTTTTTGCATAAATAATTGGTTATGCGAACATGCTTTATTGATATTTTACACGAATGCATGAATATGCTATATTTGTGTTAACTACACAGACGCTTGCCTTTATATCGTTTATGTCATTAATGAAGAAACTAACGAGAAAGAATGGTGTTCTTTATGGCTGATGCAAGTAAGAGGTTCGGAGACTTGTCAGACATGAGCGCTTTGTGGCTTACTGAGCTGAAACAAAGGCAAATGTCTCTTTACAGGATAATGCAAAAGCATGATCTGGACGCGGTACTTATTGTGGGAAACAGCGCAGTCGGTACTCCGGCTTACGGTTCTTACCGTTACTTTACGGACGTCAGGATCAACTCCCACCTTCAAGCCATGGTAGCAAGGCAGGGAAAGCCTCCGACGGTGTGCTGCAATTCGGTGTTAAGCGGACAAATCCTTATGGCGAAAGGGTTTGAAGATATAAGAATAGCGGCTGATGTCTGTGAGCCTGTTCTTTCAGCGATGTCAGAACAGCCTGTCAGGAGACTTGGCGTGTCTTTTGATATGTTGCCGACGCGCTGGTTTCTTGCGTTGGAAGAAAAGGGCATAATATTTGTCGACGTCACGGACGACATTTTTGAACTCAGAAACGAGCGCAGCGAGCTTGAGGTATATGCAATACGCGAGAGCGCGAAGATTGCCGATGCGGGCTATGAAGCCGTATGCGGCATGCTGCATCCCGGCGTCCGTATGAGCGATCTTCATGCGGAGCTGGACTATGCCATGAAAAAAGGCGGGGCGGAGGAAGCCTTTACACTTATGTCAAACGGCAGGTTTTCACATAAAGACAATCAGCTTCCGCCAATCGAGCAGTTTTCGTGGCCGGACGATCGTGTTGTAAGGGAAGGCGACAGCGTCGCAATGGAGATAACGCCAAAGTATATGGGGCACTGGACGCAATTGGTAAGAATGGTATGCGTGGGCGAACCGCATAATGATTTGAGAGTCGCCCACAAAGCACAGTTGGAAGCGATCAACGCAACGCTGCCAATGCTCCGGGCAGGTGTAAGGCTTGGGGATGCTTTGACTCATTTGTTGAATATTGGCGCCGAATTGGGCTATACAGTCAGATTGCCTTTCGGCCATATCATGGGGCTTGATCTGGACGAAGGCGGACGCGCCTCGCTTGACAGCGACGTCATCCTTAATAAAAACATGACCATAGTTTTGCACCCGTCAATGGCAAAGTTTGATGAAGGGATCTTTTGGGGTGACCCGTATCTTATCACGGAAAAAGGCGGCGAGAGGCTTTCGGCATGCAGTACTGAACTGTTGGTGCTATAGGCGGCGTTATCACGATATCCTAAACACTATAAAAGGATGGTCATGGAAATGTTTAGTGCAGCAGAGAGAGAAAGAAGGTTCAACGCGGCGTCCAGGGCTATGAACGACGCCGGAATCCGCGCGATTTGCCTGACCGGGAACAGCACGGTTGGCCCGCACACCCTTGGGAACTACAGGTATTTTACAGATAGGCGCGTGATTTTCTTCCTGGCAAACGTAGTGATGTTCAACGACAGCGAACCCACCGCCGTTACAAGCAGTCATCTGAGCAGGCTCGGTCTTATTAATAAATCCTTTATTAGGGACGTGATCTTCGACACTGACCAGTTGGGTGGTATCATTAATTTATTAAAAACGCGCGGTATTGACAGTGGGCGCGTTGGCGTACTGACCGAGATTTTGCCTGCTTCATGGATGAAAAGGCTTCGCGAAGAGCTTCCGAATGTAACATTCGTTGATGTTTCCGACCTGCTGTATTCAATCAGGACCGTAAAAAGCGCGGAAGAAATTGAGAGCCAGCGTATGTGCGCAAAGATAGCGGACGCCGGATTCAAGGCGGCATGCAACGCCGCCGGACCCGGCGTCTACGAAAATGAAATCGTTGCCGAAATGGACAGGGCGATGCAGCGTCTCGGAGCAGAGGAAAGTTTTGCGCTCATCGCTTCAGGTAAATTCAGTATTGAAAATGATGGCTTTCCGCTTTTGCATAACTATGCGGCGTCTAACAGGAAAATTGAACATGGCGATGTAGTGGCGCTTGAGATAACACCGCGCTACATGGGCTATTGGACGCAACTGGTACGCACTATATGCGTCGGAGGACATAACGCAGACGCCGAGCGGCTCAGGCGAGTCGTCGTAGGCGCTATCAACGAAATAAAACCGGTGTTACGGGCAAAGACGCCTGTCTGCGAAGTCGCGAGGAAAATGCGTGAATATACCGAAGCCGCAGGATATAGGTTTGCAAATCCATGCGGTCACATCGCGGCGGTGGATTTGAACGAGGAGCGTCTGTCGGAAAGCAATAAACGGTTGCTTGAACCGGGCATGCTGATCATAGTCCATCCGGCAGTGTTTGCCGGGGATACGAGGACCTCGCTTTACTGGGGCGAATCGTATTTAATAACCGATGATGGCTTTGAGACGCTGATGGAGAGCGACTGCGAACTATATGTTACATCAAATTAATAAGAGTAAATTTGGAGGAGTAAAATGAAAAAGCGTATTATTTGTCTGGTCCTCAGCGTCATCTTGTCCCTTTCGCTAATCGCATGCAGTAGCGGAACTACGACCACACCACCATCGGCTGCCAATACAGGCGGCAGTCCGGCTGCGTCTCCCCCGGGCAGCAGTCCCCCAGCTGCGTCTCCGCCCGGCAACAGCCCCTCTACGACTTATTCGCCGCCGCCCTTAGCCCCTCCGTCTCCCGACAAGAATTATGTAGAAAAATTGGTTTTTGTTACCAGCGAGAGACCTACCATTTTTGATACATGCGCGGTTGGAGGGTACTCAGCCCCCTGCGAATGGGGCTATATCATGGTGTACAACCAGCTCATAAAGTATACCCCGGATTTTGAGTTCAAACCGGCGTTGGCCACTTCGTGGGAAACCAGCGACTACAAGCATTTTACTTTTCATCTTCGTGAAGGCGTTTTTTTCCATAACGGCGAACCGTTTACAGCCGACGACGTCGCTTTCACAATCGACAGGGCAAAGCAGTCCGTCGGCTCGCGGGCGTATGACAGGATGAAAATGATAGAAAGCTACAATATTATCAACGATCATGAAATTGAATTGGTTTTGCAAGATGTTAACGTTGATTTCTACGCGAATATATCATTTCAGTACTGTGGCATTCTCAACAGGAAAGCTGTCGAAGGTGACCCCGAAAAGGGTACATGGATCGGTACCGGACCGTGGACCGTTTCCGAATTTGTAGCCGACGATCGCATCGTACTGACCGTAAACGAGAATTACTGGGGCGAGAAACCGGTAACAAAGACCTTTGTCCTGAGGTGCGTCGCGGAAGAGACCGCCAGGATCCTAATGCTTGAAAACGGCGAATGCCACGTTGTAAATGCCCCGGCTCCTGCGAATCTGCCGGCTATCGCGGCAAATCCGGATTTAGATTATTTTGGCTTTGCGCTGAATAACACTACATTTCTTGGCTTTAATCTGCTGCAGCCTTTCATGTCGGATATCAACTTCAGGATGGCTGTGGCGCACGCCATAAACAGGGACGACTGCGTCAATATTACCAGGGATGGTTACGCTTATCCTGTGGATTCAGGCACTTTCTGGGGCTATAAGACTGAGTTTAAGAACACTGACATCCCGATCATTCCCTATGATCTTAACAAAGCAAAGGAGTATCTCGCCAAGACGGATTACAAAGGCGAAGAAATTGAGATCGTCGGATCAAACCCGCTCCTTCTCAAAAACGCGCAGATTTTCCAGGAAAACCTTAAGGAAATCGGAATCAATACAAGTATTAAAGAAGTAGACGCCCCTACCATGGCGTCATATGGCGCGTGGGGCAATACAAACACCATGCTCTTATCGTCCTCGGGAGAATGGCAGCAAATGGCGTCCGCATGCAGGAATTACCTATATCCCGGCGCGGTCATGAACAGGGCAAATTATAACAATCCTGAAGTGGCCGCGCTACTTGACGAAGCCCTCACAACCCTCGACGCGGCGAAACGTGAGATTATCTACAGGCGGGTTCAGGAATTGGTCGCCCAGGATATTCCATATCTTGGAATATTTAATATAGAATTCCATATGGCACATACAAAGGGTCTGGGCGGCATCGTTGCATATCCTAACCTTGCGGTTGACTTCACCTATACATACCTTGAAAAAAAGTAACCAGCCTAAAGAAGCGGGTTAATAGTTTTCAATGCAAATTGGCGGTAAAAGCATTTTCCAGTAAGCGTTTGCCGCCTTTATGCATAATAGAAAGCTATAGCGACGGCATGCTTAATTCGGATACGCCACACAAAGCACAATATGAGGGATGCTCAGCTTTCCCTCGCCTGATTGAAACTATTATCGGGGGGTGATGAAAAATGCTGCGTTACACGCTCGTGCGTGTACTCTGGCTTGTCCCGGTACTGATATGTGTGTCATTTATTATGTATGCGCTGATGGATCTTGCACCGGGTACAATAATCGACACAATGATGACGGACGAGATGACACAGGAAGACATTGAGACGCTCAGGGTGCAATTTGACCTGGATAAGCCGATGATTTATCGCTATGTCAAATACATGTGGGGACTCGTTCGCGGCGATTTGGGCACATCCTATATAACTAAAGTATCAGTTTGGGAAACGTACCTGTCACGGTTTCCGAATACGCTGATGCTGGCTTTTTCGGGGCTCGTACTGGGCGTGCTGCTGGCGATCCCGCTTGGCATATACGCGGCAAAACACGCCGGAACGATATTGGACAATCTGACAACTGCATTTTCTCTGATAGGGATTTCCATGCCTCCGTTTTGGGTGGGGCTTGTGCTTCTTATCATGTTCGCAAACAAAATCAGACTATTTCCCGCCGGGTACAACGGAACGCTCGCCGGCTTTGTGCTGCCCTCTATAACATGTGGGCTTGCGATGGCGTCGACAACCATGAGGCAGACGAGATCCGCCATGCTGGAGGTGATGCGCCAGGACTATGTCCGCACCGCGCGGGCAAAAGGGGTGCCGGAGAGGCAGGTCACGGCAAAGCACATGTTACGGAATGCATGGATTCCGGTAATAACAACAATAGGCATGATGCTCAGCCACCAGCTTGCGGGGGCTGCCATTATCGAAGCAGTATACTCATGGCCGGGCGTCGGCAGGCTGACTATCGAAGCAGTGTCCCGGCGCGACGTCCCGCTTGCCGCCGGCTGCGTGATTTTGACCACGATTACGTATGTCATAATGCTGCTCCTGGTAGATTTAACGTATGCGCTTGTTGACCCGAGAATTAAGGTCAGCTACGCTCCGGCTCGCAAGAAAGGGAGGACGGCGGCATGAGCAGGAAACAAACTGAAGTCCTTGTTTCACGGCAGCACGACAGACGGAGCCTCTTTGTTGAGACATGGCTCAGGATAAGGACCAACCCGGGTGCTTTACTCGGTCTTGTGGTACTGATATTGATTATACTGCTTATGGTGTACTCGTTTATTTTCATTAGCCATGCGCAGATATCGGCATATAATTCCGCCAACAGGTTTCAACCGCCAAGCGCGGCTTATCCTTTTGGCACGGACGATATGGGACGGGATCTGTTTGTAAGGACGATTTATGGTACCAGATATTCTCTGTCGGTTGCTTTCGGTTCGATTGCGTTTGCAGTCATTGTGGGCGTCTTTCTGGGAGCTGTCGCCGGTTTTTACGGCGGATTGCTTGAAGATGTAATAATGCGCGCCTCGGATGTTTTGGCGTCGATACCGGCGCTGCTTTTGGGGATGGTAATTGTCACGGTTATGGGGCAAAGCCTCATTAACCTGATGCTGGCCGTGGGCGTGAGCTCGATACCAAACTTTGTGCGAATGACAAGAGCGTCGGTAATCACGGTAAAAGGAAACGAATACGTAGAAGCGGCACAGGCGATTGGAATGCCGAGCTTCAGGATCATTTTTTCCCAGGTCCTTCCGAACAGCATTTCTCCGCTGATAGTAAGCGCGACCGCGAGATTAGGCGTGGCAACAATTTCGGCGTCAGCCCTCAGCTTTATAGGTTTTGGGGTTCCTGTTCCGACTCCGGAGTGGGGCGCGCTCGTGTCGGCAGGGCGCGATTTTTTAAGGACGGCGCCGCACCTGACCCTTTTTCCGGGATTCTTCATCATGGTGACTGTCTTTGCGTGCAGTCTGCTGGGTGATGGGCTTCGTGACGCGCTCGACCCGCGGCTTAAGAAGTAAGGAGGCGGGAAAACAGTGGAAAACGGGATGTGGGAAGTGGACAGTGAGCAGGGGAGCGGCGTCGCCACGACGGAATCCCCGGATCAAACGGACGGGGATATAGTACTCGACGTAAAGGATCTGACAGTACACTACGTCATGAAAAAAGAGACCGTACAAGCGGTGAATGACATAAGCTTCAGCCTCAGAAAGGGGCGGACTATGGGGCTTGTTGGTGAGACCGGCGCAGGTAAGACGACTACCGCTCTGTCGATTTTAAATCTTGTTCCGAACCCTCCCGGGGTAATCAAAAATGGGAAAATCACGGTCTGCGGCTTTGATATGCTGAGCCTGCAGCCAAAGCAGCTTGAGAAAATCAGGGGAAAAGACATATCCATGATTTTTCAGGATCCCATGACATCTCTGAACCCCGTGCTGACCGTTGGAGATCAGATAGCCGAGAGCGTCAGGTTACATGAGAACATGCCAAAAAAACAGGCGTTCGCCCGCGCGGTGGAAATGCTGGAGTTTGTAGGCATTCCCGGAGAGCGCGCCTCAGAGTATCCTCACCAGTTTTCCGGCGGCATGAAGCAACGCGTTGTCATTGCAATTGCGCTTGCTTGCAATCCGCGCGTCCTGATAGCGGATGAGCCAACGACTGCCTTAGACGTTACGATCCAGGCACAGGTTCTGGATATGATGAACGACCTTAAGAAAAAATTCGATACTGCCCTTATAATGATAACCCATGATCTTGGAGTCGTAGCTAAGATGTGTGATGAAGTGGCTGTCATGTACGCAGGGCGGATCGTAGAGGCGGGAACGCTTGAAGACATTTTTGCGCGTACAATGCATCCATATTCGGAAGGGCTTTTCAATTCACTCCCAAACATAGAAGACAGGGAGAATAATCTAAAGCCTATACCCGGTCTTATGCCGGATCCCACAAAACTGCCCATTGGCTGCGCTTTTGCGCCTCGCTGCCGGTACGTGACCGACACCTGCACCGAAAAGCGCCCGGAAATCCGCCGGGTCAGCGATACTCATGTAGTAGTTTGCGCTGCGTACGATGACCCAAACTTCCGGATTGAGGGGAGTCATTACGATGGATAACAAAATTCTTGAAGTGCAAAATCTAAAAAAATACTTTAAATCTGCCAAAGGGTATGTACACGCCGTTGATGGCGTCCGGTTCAGCATCGAAAGGGGAACAACGCTGGGCGTCGTAGGAGAATCCGGATGTGGGAAGTCCACGCTCGGCAGATGCGTTTTACGGCTTGTGGAACCGACAGACGGCAAGGTGATATACGAGGGCATGGATATCTGTACGCTCGGCAAGCGCAGGATGAATAATCTTCGAAAGGATATGCAAATCATTTTTCAGGATCCGTATTCTTCGCTTAATCCAAGAAAAACTGTTCTTGAAATCATATCTGAACCTATCGTTTTTAACAAATTGATTCCAAACGCTTCACGGGCGGTTATTGAAAAGCGTGTCCTCGAGCTGATGGAAACAGTTGGGATTGCCGAGCGCCTGATCAACACCTATCCGCATGAACTGGACGGCGGCCGCCGTCAGCGCATTGGCATAGCGCGCGCGCTTGCGTTGAACCCCAAATTTATTGTGTGCGACGAGCCGGTATCCGCTCTTGACGTTTCGATACAGGCACAGATACTAAACCTTTTGAGAAATTTGCAAAAGGATATGGGCCTCACCTATATTTTCATCACACACGACCTGTCGGTAGTCAATTATTTTTCGAAAGACATTATGGTCATGTATCTGGGGCAGGTCGTTGAAACAGCGCCATCCGTACAGCTTTTTAAAAACCCAATGCACCCGTACACAAAGGCGTTGCTTTCTGCGGTGCTTATTCCCAAAATGAATGCAAATACCGAAAGGATACAGCTTCGCGGCGAGGTGACCTCTCCAATTGATCCTCCGGACGAATGCCGGTTTGCAAAACGTTGCAATTACTTCTGCGAAACATGCGAAGCGGGGACTCCGCAGCTATTGGAGATAGAACCGAATCATTTTGTTGCGTGCCATTGCATAAAATCCGGTTCCAATTCGCTGACGGAGCAGTCAACAGGGGCTATTTAAAACACGTTCAGTTATTCGAAAGAGGTATGGTAGAGTATGAAAATCGGTATGCTGGGAGCAGGGGCGATGGGCTCTTTGGTTGGAGCTCACCTAAAAAAAGGCGGCGGAGAAGTTCATTTCATCGACATTTTTGAAGACCACATGAAAGCGATCAG